>Ga0224506_10002261_pt1 | contig 13192 bp, 5 predicted proteins | sample SF_Jan12_sed_USG_2_FD_169108 | JGI IMG/M metagenome (GOLD analysis project Ga0224506, IMG submission 169108) | Sediment microbial communities from San Francisco Bay, California, United States - SF_Jan12_sed_USGS_8_1 | ecosystem: Environmental > Aquatic > Marine > Sediment | place: USA... | reverse complement strand
TATGTTTCTCTACCAAATCTGGGTTGTTTTAATTGATGAAGGAGAAAGATCAGTTGTTTGTTTAATTCGTCAACTCTACTTACACACGATGATCATTTTTTGATCATCGTGTTGTAGGGTTGTAGTTGAGAATTTTTCATTCACATAATATTGGTAAAGTAGTTTCATCAATAAAAAAGAAACACATAGCTCTAACTATATGTTTCTCTACCAAATCTGGGTTGTTTTAATTGATGAAGGAGAAAGATCAGTTGTTTGTTTAATTCGTCAACTCTACTTACACACGATGATCATTTTTTGATCATCGTGTTGTAGGGTTGTAGTTCAACTCCATCAATCTCAACAACTCCTCCTGAAAGGTTATGGTAAATACTTATTGACTTACCTTCCAGTACTCTTTTATATGCCAATATATTACTATTCGACAAAGGTATTGCTTCTATCGTTCCTCCCAATAATATTTCACTACTATTTCTCTGGTATATCAATTTTTTATAGTGATTATACAATGAACTAGTATCATTTATTTGCTCAGATACAGGTGTTACACTTTCATCGGTTGAAAATTCAGCTTTAATCCATTTTGTTCTATCAACATCTTCATTTTTAGTTGTCCATAAAAAAGGCTCTCTAATATTTTCATCTGGCTTCATTCCAAGCATACCTATTTCCTCTCCATAATAAATATATGGAGAACCAGGGAGTGTAAGTAAAATACTGGCTGCTAATTTAGCTTTTTCAACATTACCTTCAAGATTACTCATTACTCTATTTTGATCGTGATTACTCAAAAATATAGCATCATTAAAATCAGGATTTACACTCTGGTATTTATTCGTATTTTCTACAAAACCATCAAGAAGTGTTTTACCTTCAATATTTTCCCATCGTGGTCCAACAATTGTACTCGCTACACTTTTTTCTCCTATTACGGTTTGATTAATACTTCCTGCCAAATCAAAATTAAATAATGAAGGAAAACCTTTTACAAAATTTACTACCATTTCGCTTGGTGCCCATACCTCTCCTACTATATACACATCTGGTTTTATTTTCCTCATTTCATTGCAATAGTATTCCCACCATTCATAACTATCTTTTATTCTATCATCAGGGTAAATGTGTTTGGCGGCATCAAGGCGAAATCCATCGACACCGATATCAGTAAGCCACCACTTCCCTATTTCTACAATTTCATTTCTAAGCTTTTCACTATCAAAATTAAGATCTGGCATCCCACCCCAGAAAAATCCATAATAATGTTCAGCCGTAGTATCTCCATTTACAGCATGCCATTGCGTAATGTTATCAGAATCTTGCGTAGTTTCTTTTTTTGCAATTTCATTGGCAATCGAATCTTTATCTGCCCATACATAATACTCACGATATGAATTATCTTTTCCTTTTGATGCCTCTATAAACCAAGGGTGACCAGATCCAGAATGATTGATTATCATATCAATCACCACTTTGATATTTCGTTTATGTGCTTCTTCTACAAATGTTTTGAAATCATCCATTGTTCCATAGTCAGGATGAATATCCTTATAATCGGTAACATCGTATTTGTGGTAACTAGGAGATGGCATGATGGGCATTAGCCAAACTGAACGAATACCTAAATTTTGTAAGTAATCAAGTTTACTTGTTGCACCAGGAATATCTCCTATTCCATCGCCATTACTGTCAGCAAACGACTGAATAAAAATTTCATAGCAAACACCATTTGGCCATTCATTATTATTCTCATCTACTGCTTCATTTTCAATATAGGTAGTGTTCGTTGATGATGAGCAACTAAACAATATTGTAGTTGCTAAAAATAGAATTGCAATTTTATTCATTTCATTTATTTTTTAGATATAAAAAAATCATCCGATAAAAGTTCGTTTTCAATATCGCTTTATGTAAAGCACTATCAAGAAACAATCATCGGATGATAGAAATGAATAGCAGATTAGTTTTATCCCAATCTATTAATGCAATTCAAATCTTCAAAAGATTGTTTCAAACGCGTAATTAAACTTTTCTCTGATTCACGTAACCAAACTCGTGGATCATAAAACTTCTTATTAGGTGCATCAGGATCAGCAGAACTACCTATCTGTCCTTGTAACCTATCTTTATTTTCTTCATAGTACTTTCGAACACCATCCCAACTTGCCCATTGTAAGTCGGTATCAATATTCATTTTTATCGCTCCGTACCCAATTGCTTCTCGTATTTTTTCTAACTCAGAACCTGATCCTCCATGAAACACAAAATCAACAGGTTTTGCTGCTGTACCATGCTTTTTAGCAACATATTCTTGAGAATCTTTCAATATAGAAGGCTTCAATTCCACATTTCCTGGCTTATAAACACCATGTACATTACCAAATGAAGCAGCTATTGTAAAATTATCACTAACAGATTTTAGTTCACTGTATGCATAATCCACTTCCTCTGGTTGTGTATATAATCTACTACTATCTACATCTGTATTATCAACACCATCTTCTTCACCACCTGTAATTCCCAATTCAATTTCTAACACCATACCCATATCGGACATTGGCTTCAAATATTCTTTACAAATAGCAATATTTTCTTCAATAGTCTCTTCTGATAAATCTATCATATGCGAGCTAAACAACGGCACACCATTTTGTTTATAATGTTCTTTACCAGCAGCTAACAACCCATCAATCCATGGTAATAATTTCTTAGCAGCATGATCGGTATGTAACACTACAGGAACACCATATTCTTTAGCCATAAGATGTACGTGTTGAGCACCAGAAACTCCTCCTATAATTGCAGCTCTTTGATCAGCATTAGAAATTCCTTTTCCAGCAAAAAATGCTGCTCCACCGTTTGAGAATTGCACCATTACTGGAGAATTCACTTCTCTAGCCGTCTCCAGTACCGCATTTACTGAATCGGTACCAATAACATTTACTGCAGGCATTGCATACTCATTGTCTTTAGCATGCTTGATAAGTTCTGTAAGTTGATCGCCTGATAATACTCCTGATTGCATCTTAATAATATTTAATGAAGGATAATTTTTTCACGAAATTAGGAAATTCAGACTCAAAATCATCTCTTGAGTCTGAATTTTTATTCCTAACTATATAATGCGATGTCTATTACTCTTTTCTTAGAGATACTATTATATTTTCTCATTTCCTTTTCGTGATAATTTCCTTCACCTTTTCAATCTTACGAATTGATAACGCTATTTATTATTGTGTCTTAGTTATCAATTTATTATTCTATTTTAATTAATTTATTAGTAATTTTTTTATTCCCATATTCTAGTGTGTAGTAATAAAGTCCTTTTGAATACTTAGCAGCATCCCATTCTATTCTATGGTTCCCAGAATTTACTTGTTGATCAATTAACACATCCTGCATTTTTCCAAGTGCATTATACACAACTACTTTCACCACACCTGTTTCAGGTAAATCAAACTCAATTGTAACTAGGCTATTAAAAGGGTTAGGGTAAGTTTTCTGATTGAATTCGAGAGTTACATCTTCTAATAGTTTAGTACCTGTATCTGAACTACCAATTCTAGCTGATGAGGAATCAGCAATATAAGCTTCATAATCTGATTCTTTCACCCATATATCATAACCTCTAGAAGGTGCTGAAACATATACTCTTCCATCTCCATATACCGTAGCAGTTTGTGTAGAATCAAAAGCATTTATTAGAGTAGTATTAGCTAAATTACTAAACCCTGACGGAGAACTATCCACCCACAACCCTTTTGTTTCTGAATCGTGATTATTGATAACTATAATTGCCCCATCTTTCACTCCATTACCTTGCCTTCGAGCTGCATAAACATTGTAAGTATCTCCAGAAGGATATGGATTACCTGTTTCACTTAATACAGATAATGATCCACCCAAATATGTTTTTCTAGCAAAAATTAGTTTGTTTATATCTTCTTGTAAGGAAGATGGTGCAGTAACAGTAAAACTTGGATCATGTGCATCTATTTGGGTTACTCCATAATAATGAGGATAAAAAACACATGGTCTTCCTTCATGAGTTAATGTATATGCATATGCCATTTTATAATCTTTTGTCACCCATTTATCATGCTCTTTTCCTGTATCGTGATTATCAACAAAAGTCACTACTGAAGTTCCTGGAAGTTGTCCATTAGGATCGGAATTTCTTACCATACCTGCATGATTTAACCATGACATATTAAAACTAGACTGATTGCCATTACACATATCTTTTAATGAGTTTTTTAATGGAAAATCAAAGCCATCAACATCAGCACCACCTGAAGCAACATTATTCACCCAATTTTTAATCCTGTAATCAGCTCCCCAATACTCCCCTACTATAAATCTTTGAGAGCCACCTAATGTTGGTAGGTTATTTACCCAATCAGATACAAATGATTCCTGAAACCCTCTCACAAAATCTAACCTAAAACCATCAAAACCAATTTCATTAGCCATCCAATACCCCCAATCTTTCAATCTAGTTTGAACGGTTGTACTATATGTGTTCAAATCATTTCCAAAGAATTTTGTGTTGGTAATAATTTCATCTGAACCTGGAAATCCTAGCCAATCATTATCATCTACCGGATGAAAATCGGTATATGTCCATGAGTAATTTTGTTCTCCTGTACCAGTATGCGTAATATAATTTATACCTGTATTGGTTTTAGCCTCCAATGTACTACTTGCCAAGTTATTCCCATTATGCCAAACTGCCACTGGGTAATACCCATTTTCCTGAGGAGCCCAACCCCATGCCCAAGGATTCGATTCTTCTCTTTTTGCTGTTAATTTAATAACTATATCATTTTGAGAACTTAATGTAATCTTATATTCATCAATATCAGATTGGTTAGCCATATGTCCTTGAACAATATCACCAGATGCTGGAAAAGTATTATATTGTCCTCCTCCATTGTTTGGTTCATTTTCCCATGAAGTAACCTCAGTACTTCCTGTTCCTGTCCAATCTATAAAAACATCATATCCTCTTTCACCTACTGCACCTGTCCAATCCAACATATATCCTTTAATTTGGATATAATAATCTCCTGTTCCCGCATTTGGGATTGTCCAAGTAATTTCATTTGTAGGATAAGTCTGATATTGAGTGCCATTGCGATAAACCTCATCAAAAACATATTGCTTTACTGCTGGGTTTGTTTCTGATTCAGTATCATTAGTATAAATGTGATTCAATATTATATCAGCATAAACTTGAATACCATTTGTGTGCATGGTAGAGATCATGTTTTCCAACTCAGCTCTGCTACCAAATCTGGTTTCAATTGTACCCTTTTGTTTGTAATTCCCTAAATCGTAGTGATCAAAAATTCCATAACCCATGTCATAAATTCCATAGTTCCCTTTACTTGGAGCAGGCACCCACAGTCCTGTAAACCCTACATCTTTCATGTCACTGGACTTGGAATTAAGATTATCCCACCAAGTACCATTTTTGTTTATCTCATCTACGGGAACATCCCAATAGAAAGCTTGCATCATTACATCATTTTGCCCAGTTGCATTTAGGGCAAACATGGATAGGCACAGACATATAAGTCCATTCTTAAACCTGTTTTTAGTAAATAATTTATTCATGATAATTTCAGTTGTTTGTAAATTCGTTTATAAATGGGTAGTTGTTATCAAAAAACATAGTTTCCTCTTTTGAGGAAACTATGTTAAATCAATTATCCAACCCACTTCACTTAATATCCTGTATTTTGTTTCATAAAAGGGTTTGCTATCAAATCCGAAGCTGGAATAGGAAAAATATCTCTATACGATTCAGTAGTAATACCTTCAGCAACAGCACCTTTCCAAGGCCAAATACCTTGATCAGTAAATTCTCCATACCTAACCAAGTCCACTCTTCTTGTTCCCTCCCAATACAATTCTCTTACCCTCTCGTCTAATAAAAACGGTAAGTTTAAATCACTTTGAATAATGTTTCCTGAAGTATCTCCATTGGCTCTTTCCCTTAAAGCATTAACATAGCTAAGTGCAGTAGTGGCATCTCCTCCTGCACCTCCTCTGAGAACAGCTTCAGCATACATTAGATAAGCATCGCCCAAACGGAATAAAGGATAATCTGTATCACAGTGTGTTCCATCACTACCTAGAACACCAGTAGAAGTGATATTGACATATTTCGGAACAGCTATCCCGTCAGTAAATTCTCCTATATCTGCTATATCTATACTTTGTCCTTCTGTAAAAAATATAGCTCTTGGATCATCAGGATTGGAGGGGTCAATTCCAAACTTCTCCACCATTGTTCTCGTGGTTCTTAGACCTACCCATCCTCCATTTACGCCATATTCATTCAATTCTTCATCTGGATAAGGTAAACCATTAACATCAATGTCATCACTCATTGCACCTCCAATAGCCGCATGAACTAAAAAAGTTGTAGAACCCCAACTCTGAGTATTTTTACCATCGGAATTAAGCGCAAAAATAATTTCATTAGAAGTGTGGTTATCCGCCATAAACAAAGTAGCATACTCATTATTTAGAGCGTAACCAGCACCAATTACTTTATTACATGCGGTAATACATTCGGTGAATTTACTTTGCCCAATATATACCTCTGCATTAAGAAACAATTTTGCTTGTAACATCCAAAGTGCTGCTTTGTCAGCACGTCCATACTCGTTCAATTTTGGATCAACCATTATAGGCTCTATTTCTTCAAGTTCAGATACAATGAAGTTAAAAATAACCTCTGGTGCTACTTGTGTTGGCAAATCTGCCGTGATAGTTGTTAAAAGAGGAATGTTGCGAAATAAATCAAGTGCATGCCAGTATGCCAATGCCCTTAAAAATCGTGCTTCAGCTCTATATATTTCGATTTTGTCTTTCCAATCTTGGCTTATTCCATTATCACTCAATTTTTCAGGTGTTGATTGCATTAAGAAATCATTGCTATAAGCTATTATCATAAAAATTCTATAATACAAAACCCTAACAAATTGGTTCTCAGATGTCCATGTATGTTCATGCATTTCTCTAATACCTGCATCTGTCCAAGACAAAACAGCTTCATCAGTAGTAATTTCTTGCGCCTTCCAATATGCCCGTATATAACTTGTAAATCCCTCATCGTTAACGATGCCTATATCTCCATTTCCATGAGGTCCATCTTGACCTGTTAATGAAAAAGATCCATATAGTTTTGCTAAATATTGTTCATAAGCCTCAGGATTAGTAAATAATTCTGCTGCCCCAAAAGATCCTTCTGGCTTAACATTCAAATCTGTACAAGCACCAAGCGTGAGTGCTAATGCGATCATAAATAACTTATATATATATCTCATGTTAGTGATTTTAATAGTTAATACTTACTCCTAAAAGCATTGATAGTGATCTTGGATAGATATTGTTATCTATTCCATTTGATATTTCAGGATCAACCCCACTATACCCAGTTAAGGTAAATACATTCTGAAAAGTTGTGTACACCCTTAAATTTACTTGCTCAAATGCTTTATTATATCCTAATGTGATGTTATCAAGTTTTAAAAATGAAGCATCTTCCAAATAATAATCAGAGAATAACTGCATTGTATTAAAATTAGTGGCTAATGACGACTCATGAATATTATTATTATTACCACTGCCTTCTGTAATTCTGCCATAAAAACCTTGTGAGGATGATACGTTGTTATAAACATAATTCCCTAATGAACTTCTTAATGTTAGACCTAAATCAAAATTTTTGTAAGAAAGGTTAGTCGTTAATCCCATCATAATTTTTGGATCAGGAGATTTATTAATCACTCTATCCAAAGTAGTTACTACGCTATCCCCGTTAGCATCTTCATACATACTAGCTTGCGTACCAAAAACAGGATTACCATTATCATCATATATTTGCTTATACATTCTGAAAGAATTAGCTGCATACCCTACTTTTAATACTTGAATATTTTGACCAACATTTCCACTAATCCCCCCTACTTCATAACCTGTAAAATCAGGTAAATTCGAATTATCTAGCTTTTTAATGGTGTTTTTATTGTAAGCAATGTTAAAAGTGGCGGAAAATTGTAAATCTTTCTTATCAATAATGGTACTATTCAATAGAAGTTCAATTCCTTTATTTTCCATCTCTCCCACATTAGTCACTATTACGTCCCCTGTAGTTATACCAGCTGGAAAGGCAATTTCAGAAAGCAAGTCTGTTGTATTTTTAATATAATAGTCAACAGAACCATAGACTCTTCCATCCAATATCCCAAAGTCCAGGCCAATATTTGTGGTCTCTGTTTCCTCCCACTTAATATTAGGGTCAATGCCATTTGGTCTTATCATACTTACAAACCTTGGACTGCCATCAGTATTATATCCAAATTGATATTGAGCATCATTCTCACTAGGAGTATACAATGGCAAATACAAATAGTCATCAATACCTTGATTGCCTATTACGCCCCAACCAACTCTGAATTTTAAATCAGAAAAAACACCAGATAAAGATTCCATCCATTGCTCATCCATTATTCTCCATCCCAAAGCAAGAGAAGGAAATATTCCCCATCTATTATTTTCACCAAATCGGGTTGAACCATCACGTCTAATATTTGCAGTAAGTAAATATTTATCCTTGAATTGATAATTTACTCTACCAAAAAAAGAAATGAGCCTATTTTCACTAAAAACAGAATCTTCCTCTTCTAAAATTGTTCCATTAAAAGGAGTTTCTTCTGTGAAACCGTTTTCTAATCTTATCACTTGATAACCCTCACTATCGAATTCAAAACCCTGCCATGAGTATCCACCAGTAACATCAATTTTACTATCAATTGACTCTAATTCTCTTTTATAAATCCCGTAAACTTCCAATAGTTTACTCGTTCGCTTATCTGTATAATTGCTATACCTTCCAGAATCAGCTGCAGCACCTGTATGGATATTTAGCAATCGAGGGTTTAAATATCTACTAACTCCATTACTGATATCGGTTGATAGGTTAGACTTTACTGACAATCCATTTATAAAAGGAAGCGCATATTCCAATTCGATATTCCCCAATATTCGATTATTTTCTCCACGATTGTCAATTAGATCAAGCGTTGCAACGGGATTTCTAGGAGCTAATGTCACATCCCATTGGTAATAACCTCCAGTTTCAGGATTACCATCCATTACTGGCTGCGTTGGATCAAAACCCATGGCTGTTCCCATCACATTAGCTGCAAATCGATTTTTTATACTACCATATTTAGCGTTAACCTTAACTTTAAGGTTATCATTTAATAATTTTCCATTGTATTTCAATGATAGATTAACATTGTTGTTTTCTGATGTTTTGAGTACTCCATCATTTTTTAAATAATTGACGGAAGTATAAAAATTATGGTTATCATTTCCTCCAGATACAGATAACATCTGCTTAAGACCCGTAGCTGGTTGTGTTACTTCTTTAACCCAGTCAGTACTGGAATTTCCTAAACTATTAAGACGCTGTGGAGCTTTATTTGCAACTGTTGCTCTAAAATTATTGGGTGAAAGTTGTCCTGCATCTCCAATAAATGTTGATACTGAATAAAACCCATCATAGTTAATTTTAATTTTACCTGACTCTCCTGACTTGGTAGTTATTATTATTACACCATTAGCTGCTCTCGATCCATATATGGCAGATGCTGATGCATCTTTAAGAACAGTAATATCAGAGATATCAGATGGGTTAACAAAGTTCAATGGGTTTCTTCCTCCAGCAACCCTATTTTCATCAACTGGAACTCCATCAATTACTATTAACGGGGTTGAACTTGCACTTAATGAAGTAGCCCCTCTTATTCTAATGAAAGAACCACCACCTGGTTCGCCACCATTTGATGTTATTTGCACTCCAGCTACTTTACCTGCTAATAGTCTTTCTGGTGAAGTGATTACCCCCCTATTAAACTCCTTAGTGTCAATATTAGCAATTGACCCTGTGACATCCTTTTTCTCTATTTGTCCGTAACCAACCACTACAACTTCTGATAATTGAGAGACATCCTCCTCCATAGAAATGTTAATTGTACTTTGATTACCGACTACAATTTCCTGTGTTTTATAACCTACAAAGGAAAATACTAGAATAGCATTTTCTCCTACTGACAGTTTATAATTCCCATCAATATCGGTTACTGCACCATTAGTAGTTCCTTTAACTACTACTGCTGTTCCAGGTAGCCCCTCATTAGTAGAGACATCAATAACTCGTCCAGAAACAGTGCGTTCCTGTGCATGTAAATTACTGCCTATTAACATAAAAGTGCTAACGAGCAACATTCCGAATTTTAACCGGCTACCAGCCATCCGAAATCTAGTTCTATTATTATTCATCATATATTTAAGTTGGTATAGGTATTATTCAATGTTTTTTATTCTTTAATGAATTTCGATACAATTTTATTGTTATAATCATCGGTTAACTCGATTATGTATATCCCAGAACGAAATCCACTTACATCTATCACATTATTATTAATTTCATAACTACCCAATCTATTTCCTTGCATATTCATAATATTTGCATGACTCCATTTATATTTCTCATTGATTTTTAAGTAATCATATGCAGGATTAGGATACAACTGTATTAAATTATCAAAACCTGAATTTATACTAGCAATAAAATTGGCTGGATTACCAACTATGTAATTATCAATAGGAACTGATGTGTACATTTTAAATTCACCTTCAGATAAAATGATTTCGTGGTTTGCAAAATCCGTCACATCAACTGTTTCTCCTGAAAAATAATCATACCAAGTACCATTCTTGGTAAAATGTGCATTTGCCAATGTTGATGATCTGTCAAAATTTCCAACTATTGTAATGGCAACATCGGGATGGTTAATATTTATCCATTTCGTAGATGAGTTCGTACTCCATGTGAAATACTGCGCATCTATATAATTAGTTTTCGATCGAAGGTTCATCAAGGAGGTGTACACATCAAAAAGTTGTTTTCTTTCTGAATTGTCTAAATATTCCCAGTGTGTGGGTTTTATTCCTAGCCTATTATTATTTAATTCTTCATCGTATCCCATTTCTCCAAACTGCCAAATCATCTTTGGTCCAGGTACTGTTAGAAAAAAAGCTGCATTTAATTTTAGCCTTTGCATGGCTTGGGTTAGATCATACAATTTTAATATATCCCAAGCTACTCGTTCTTCATCATGACTTTCCATATAACCCACCACATGAGGATTATTCCATCCTCTAGATGTGTGATAAATCCAGCTTAGTGATTCGGCATTACCTTTGGCTATGTTTCGGTAAGTGTGATTCATGTTACCCCAAAGCATAATTCCATAATTCGCTAGTTCTTGCTCCTCGGTATTATCTGCTAAGTGTTCAAAAATCACATACGTATCTGGGTTATTAATCCAAATTTCATCTGCCATTCTTTTTAAGAGTGCTACTCTCGAAGCATCGTATAGACTGCCCCAACTGTCTGTTGAATTACTCTTAAATCTATTCCCAAAACCTTTGGTAAAATCAAACCGGAAACCATCTATTTTGTATTCATTTACCCAGTAACGATTTATACTATCTACTAAATTTTGTGTGTATATGCTTTCGTGATTAAAATCCACCCCCCAATGGGCACCAGAGTTTTCGAAATTATGAAACTCATTATACCAAGGGTTATCTGCTGCTGGTCTACCTCCACTCTCATTCCAATACATTCGTGCCAATGGTGAGGAATTATAGGTATGGTTCAAAACCAAATCAATAATTACAGCAATACCCCTACTATGGCATTCATCAATAAGTTGCTTTAGATTATTTTTAGTGCCGTAGTATTTATCTGGAGCAAAATAAAAATTAGGGTTGTAACCCCAACTTTGGTTTCCTTCAAATTCATTAGTGGGCATTAGCTCCAATGCATTAATCCCCAAAGACTGTAGGTAATCTAGTTTTTCAATCACTGCCTGATAGGTATGCCTGTCATCAAAATCACGAACTAAAAGTTCATAGATCATTAAATTTTCTTTTGCAGGTGGGGTAAAAGTAGCGTTTAACCATGGGTAGGGTTGCTGCCCCGTTTGTAATACAGAAGCTCTAAATTCTGTTTTACCTACTGGATAACTGATTAACCCTGGATATGTAGCAATATCATCAATATACTTATCATCCCAAGGGTCACTAATTTTATCACTATAAGGATCGGCTATTAAGATACTTCCATCTATCAGGTATTGAAAAATATATTCCTGTCCAGCAGTAAGATTATTGATCGTAACCCAAAAACGATCTCCATCTTTTTGCATTAAATAGTTATTATCTAATGACCAGTTATTAAAATCGCCAATGGCAAATACATATTGTTTGTTAGGAGCTAATAATACTAATGTAACAGAGGTGTTATCAGCATGATAATTAATACCGTCTTTCATGCCTACAGGAACAGTAGCATTTACTGGTGTAGGATTCATTGTGTATGAATAGGTTTTCTCTACTACATCCACTCCATTTGAGGCTGATATCTTTAAGGTATGCACTAATCCATCAGTAATAATATTGTGTGTGGTTTCAAATAATGTTGTGGATAATGCAGTATTAGTTAATACACCATCAATATAATAGTCGATTGTAGCAGGTTCTGATGTATTAGCAATAATTGGAATAGTTTGGGCTGAAGTATATACTCCAAAATTAGTTGTAGGGCTTTCAAGTCTTAAAGTAAATCCATTGGTAACAGAGGTAAGATAATCATTTGATTGACCATCAGACCAATCGTTACCTTTAATCAACATCCCTACTTGATTAATATTTTCTTTTGCTTTACCAGTAAATGTGGTTAAGGTAATAGTGAGCTGAAATACCTGACGACCACTAATTACTGCTTTTGTGAATTTTGCAGGATTTGTAGCAGTAGGATTCGATGAAGCTGGATTGATATTAGAAGTAACATCTACATTTTGCTGATCTGGTAGCCAAAGCCAAATCCATGCTTCCGTCCAGTCATTCATAAAGGTGCCTGTTACATCATAGGTAATAGTAATAGGCTCATCCGCAGCAAAAAATACTGGATCAATGGTAGGCTCAATCGTTAGGTTTTGACCTGAAAGATTGAAAGAAATAATCAATAAAAGTAATACAGGTACTTTACGCAAAACAATTAGAGTTTTAAAAAAGCTGCCCTGAATTAAAAGGGCAGCTTTTT
>Ga0224506_10002259_pt1 | contig 13195 bp, 9 predicted proteins | sample SF_Jan12_sed_USG_2_FD_169108 | JGI IMG/M metagenome (GOLD analysis project Ga0224506, IMG submission 169108) | Sediment microbial communities from San Francisco Bay, California, United States - SF_Jan12_sed_USGS_8_1 | ecosystem: Environmental > Aquatic > Marine > Sediment | place: USA... | reverse complement strand
TATTACTTATTTTTTAACAGTTAATAGCAGTGACAAAGTTAAACAAGAATATTTTCTTGCAGGTCTTTTATGAGATAATCATACATTATTCACTGATAATTAAACCATGACGACTGAAAAGCTTGAACTGAGAAAAATCAAAAAAAATATATGCAAAATAGCTGAACAATATGGATTTCAGGATGCCCGCGTGTCCGACACAGCAACTGATAAATATATGCCTGCCTACAAGGAATGGATTGCCAAAGGTTATCATGGTGACATGTATTTTCTTGAAGAAAACCAAAAACTGAGAGAGTTTCCGGAAAAACTTCATCCGGATACCACAAGAATTATTTCCCTAAGATATGATTATCTCTCTGATAAGGCGAACTTTCTTCTCCCGTTAAAAGATCCAAATCTTGCCAATATCTCCCGCTACGCATTGGGCAGGGATTACCACAAAATAATGCGCAAAAAATTACAGCGTATTGCCAGTGATATTGAAACCATGATCAGCCAATCCTTTCAATTAAATTATCGGGTTTTCGTTGACAGCGCCCCTGTACTAGAGACGCTGTTTGCAGAAAAGTCAGGTTTAGGCTGGAAAGGAAAACACTCCTTAATAATCAATAAGGATGCTGGCTCCTGGTTCTTTTTAGGTGAAATTTTTATTAATTTGCCATTAGAAGTTGATGAGCAGGTTGAAGATCTCTGTGGCTCATGTACTGCTTGCATTAACCTTTGCCCTACCAATGCCATTATCAAGGGAAAACAGATTGATGCTACACGCTGTATTTCTTATTTAACCATTGAAAACAAAGGTGCTATACCTGAAAACTTAAGAGATTTAATGGGTAATCGCATATACGGGTGTGATGATTGCCAGCTTGCATGCCCATGGAATCGTTATTCCAACTTAAGTAATGATCCATCTTTTAATCCAAAACATAATCTGCAAAATATCAGTTTACTTGAATTATTTCAGTGGAATGAAAACGACTTTTTAAAAAATTTTGAAGGTAGTCCAATCAGAAGAATTGGCTTTGAAAAATGGCAGAGAAATTTGGCAGTTGCATTAGGTAATAGCGAAGCAGATGACCAAAAAATAGCAGTATTAAAAAGCAAAATCGGGAATATTTCTGAAATGGTAGATCAGCACATACTATGGGCTTTAGAAAAGCTAAACAGTAAGGACAAAAGAAGCATCTCGGATAAACAAAAAAAGTTAATTAATTGTGTTACCAACATGTTACCAAGAGATGCCTGAAAAACTGCCTGTTGCTAGTTTTAAATATTATGTCCTCAGGATTTTTTCTATTTCAAAGCCATAGAATGTAATTCATCACGCCATTCTGCAGACTCTTCACCTTTTGCTTTTGCAATAGCGACAGCATTAGCCAGATATTCGACCGCAAGCGCCTTATTCGTATGCCTGATTGCACTGAATTCCTGATAGTATATATCTTGCGGATTTTTAAGGTAGGTGGCAAGTTTTTGCATCAACCTCTCAGCCAGATCAGTTGAAAGCATATCCATGATTTTAATGTCTGATGGCATATCTGCTCTTACATAAGGCTGAAAAAACTCTCCCTTTGAAAATGCATTAATGGACTCGCCATTAAATTCATCCTCAACAACCATCGTATCAAACATCAGGGTTTTACCACTAATCGCATCGACAATCTTGTATTCAATTTCTGCGATTGTCTGTTTTCTGATGTTATCAACGTTAATCACAACATTCTCATATATGGGGGTTTCATCATATTGCTTTGGAGCATCACCTTTTTTACGTTTTTTCCACTTCTTGTATTCATTAGTTTCAACTCTGTTGACTTTTGTTGCAACACTTTGGTTTCTACTACCTTTGCTTCTTGATTCAACAATTGCTGCCTGAAGAATTTCACCTGACAGATTCAGTGACAACCCATTCAAAGAGTTTTGGCCTGTTGATGAAACGCTTCGACTAATGGTTAACAGATTCCCCATCTCTACTCTTAACAGACGCTCAAGTTTACGGCTGACCCTTCTGCCAAACGAAGCCACAATAGCGTTACTTGTCACAACTTCTTTATAATCATCAATATTCACTTTGGTTCTGGCGCGCTGATTTATTTTAAAAGCCTGCATATTATATTCGGAAGCAAGTGAAGGATAATTAGGATCAAACTCATTAATCAAACTTAGTAATCCGAACTTCTTGCCTGCACTTCCTGTCACTCTTGCTTTTTGCATTACCAGCCTAAGAAAATTATTCTCATTGGCGGTATTTGAGTTAGAAAGCCCCAATTTCTCATTAATAAAACGTGATTTTTTAAAGTTCTCATAGGCATTCACCAAATCATTGCGTGTGTAATAAGTTCTCGCATTATTTGAAAAATAAGTCGCCAAAATACTGATTTTTGCCTTTTTGGTATTTTTGATTTTTTCAAATACAGGATCATTAACCACCTGCATTAAAGAGTTGTATGCTGACTCTGGTTTTTTATTTTCAATGGCAAAGTTAAAATCTTTTTCAAATCGCCCTTCCAGAGCCTGTGAAAGCAAATCCTGAAAGGCCTGATTATCAGAATCTATAGCCAAAGCTGATTGTGATGAGCGAATAGTAATGCTATATAATTTCTTTTTAAGTCCATCTTTGGCAGAAAACATATATTGAGCCAATGCTCTATCCAGAACAGACTTGTAATTTAGCTGTTCAGGTTGGCCTTCACCTGCCATTATTGCTGCACTTTCAAGCTTTAAAATTTTATCTGTTTTCGAAAGTCCCGGTTTTTTAGATTCGCCAAGTGCTTTTGCGACATTGCGGTTGACTGCTTTTTGTAATTTTGAAAGTTTACCAGACATTTCATTAAATTCAGACTCACTCCATGGCTTTATTTCAGCAACTTCCTGTTGTTTAGTCATGACCATTACCCGACTAACCAAAAGTGCATCTTTCTTCTCATTATCAATCATTTGATCAATATCAGATTTCAGTTTGCTGATTAGCAGGCTACGAATTTGTTTGCGTTGAGCAATTAGAGTAGATTTGGTTGAACCTCTAGCCTGTTTGATATATCCGCTGGCTTCATCATGTAATTGACTTAGAGTACCATCAGTACTGGCTTTATCAATATCGGATTGAGTGATATAGGTTTTATTACCACCTCCACAAGCCAGAATTGAAGAAAAGAAAATAACAACTACAAATTGAATAATTATATTTTTCATTGTCTTTACCTTTTGTAAATACCTGTTTCCCGCACATCATAATGACACATTACAGCTGTTCATTGTATCAACAACTCTACAAGAAATGATCAAACGTAATTAAATGATGTAATTTTATTGCTTTATTGTATCAGATTTTTCTGATTTGGCATTATCCGAGTTCTCATTTTACAGATTAGTATTGTCACCTTGTTGCGGCGCTACTGATATAAATTGTATTTTTTGCTGGAATACACCAATTGAAGTATGAAGTGGATCATATTTGATCAATTGTAAGAGCCACTTCTCGGCATGAGTCTTATCGTTCTGATTAATAGCTTCTTGAATTTCTGAAATGATAGTTTGTTCAATACGTTTGATTCCATCTTTTGCTTCCTGATGTCTGTCATCAATCTGCAACACAGATTGGTATTTTTGCAGGGCATTATTGTTGTCTGGTTCAACCAATAACTTCTGCTGTTCGAGCTCCTTTGCCGAAGTCAGAAAACTCTGCAATTGTAATTGAACCAGTGGATCCGATAATCTGGCTTCTCTTTCTGCTTCTTTTTTTCTTTTGGCTTCTTCTATCGCAGCCAATCGTTTTATTTCATCCTGTTCTTTATTGTAAATGACTTCAGTCTTTTGATAATCAGCCAATAGTATTTCATATTTATCTTCAGATTTTGGTAACGATTGGTACAAATCCAGTTGGCTTTTGGCTTCAGGTATTTGTTTATCTTTGATAAGCTGTTCAATCGATATTGCGAGATTATCCGAAACAACCACCAATCCGGCTTGTGCCTGAATATTATTTACATCAAGAGATAGCACCTGATTAAAATAATACAAAGCATTCTCATTGTCAGGTTTTATGAAGTTTTTCTGTTCGACTAATTGCTCGGCAATAGCTAACCAATCTGTAATTTGTTGCAATCTATCCTGCTCGGCTTTTATTTTTTCCTGATGAGCTGTGTAGAGTTTATCAATATTTTCTCTGGTTACAGTCAAAAATGGATGATTTGGAGATTCAATAGCAATCATCTCGTACCATTGATCTGCAATTTCAAAATCTTCCGCTGTTGCCAGTTCAGAAATTTTAGCCAGACTGTTATTGATCAGACTTTGCTTTAGAGCATCTAGTTGAATGTTTTCAGGTTGTATCAGTTTTATAGCTTCAATTAATTTAAAAGCTTTCTGAGCATTTTCATAATTCAAAACATCTACACTGGATATCTCATTAACTTGCTGAATAAGTTCTTCAACTGTTGGGGGCCCTGCTTGTGTCTCATTTTGCTGATTTTGATTACCAGCCAACAGGGTATCAGATGATATATCAGATTTTCCAGTATCTGCGTCAAGAAACTCCTGAACATGAACCATTACATTATCCTGAAACCATTGGTTGGTTTGAGGAAACCACTTATCCTGATAATAATATCCTGCTCCAGCCAGACTTGCTAACAGTAGTATTTTAAGAAATCCACCTGATTTCCCTTTACTTGAATCTTTCTCAGTTTGTGCAAATTCGTCAAAAAACTCGCTAGATGGTCTGACAGTTGTTTTGCTATCACTTTTTTTACCAGAGCGCGCAGGATTGGTTAATTGTTTCAACGCAGTGCTGCTATTTCCTGATTTTATAAATTCGGTTAATGCTCTGGTTAAATCAGCACCAGATTGAATACGTTTGTCAGGATCCTTATCCAGCAATTTATCTATCAACCATTGTAAATGCTTTAGTCTGGGAGGTAATTTTGGTATTGGTGCTGTAACATGCATGATACATATAGCTACTGAGTCCTCACCTGTGAACGGTACGCCACCCGTTAGCATTTCGTAAAGAATGATACCTAAACTATAGATATCAGAGCGGCCATCAATCTTCTGCCCCCTACATTGCTCAGGACTCATATACTCGGGTGTGCCGATTAGTTTTCCTGTTTGCGTCATTTGTGTAGAGGAATTGGATGCTTTTGCAATACCAAAGTCGGTAAGAACCGGCTCGTTATCCTGATTAAAAATAATATTTTCTGACTTTACGTCACGATGAATATATCCTTTATCATGAGCAAAGTGCAGTGCTCTGGCCACCTTTGCAATGATAATAAGACAATCTCTCGTCGTCATACCTTTAGTGATTTTGGCCTTAATATCTCTGGAAGGTAAATACTCCATTGCCAGATAATAATAATTACCACTTTGACCAACATCGTAAACCGTTACAATATTATTGTGGGACAATTTGGCGACAATTTTTGCCTCACGAATGAATCGTTTACCAAAAGACGGATCTGCTGCCAGAGCTGGCGACATGACTTTAAGCGCGACTTTACGATCAAAACCTTGCTGAATTGCCAGATATACTGTTGCTTGACCACCAACGCCAAGTTTCTTTATGATTTTATAACCAGGTATTTCTATCGTTGCCACAATGTGTTTTCCGGATTTTATTCTAGTCTGTCATCCAATATTGATAAGCTAATTCTCATTATTTATAACAATAGCTTTTATCAAGCATACATAAAGTTTAATAAACTGAATATCTTTATTTCTGTTTACATTAAAAATTAAATGTCTGGTATGAAACTTATTTGCGCAAACCTTGCATCGAATTTTATCAAATCCGCTAAATTAAATGAATAAAAAACCAAAAGTTCTTTTTTATATTTAAAGGAGATAAACAATTTGCTTGTTAACCTAATAAAATTAACATATTGCATGAAATATTGATCTGGATCATCTTTTTTGCATTTAATATTTTGCATGGAAAAAATTAGCTATATATTTCAATAAGTTACAGATAACCTACAATTGGTGTGGATATTTTGATAACACGTTAACATTTTTTGAGTCCACCCTCATATATATTGTCACTTCTCTTAATGAGATTTATTGTTTTGTGTAAAATTGGAGGTATCACATGGGTTGGAGCTCAGCTACAGAAGAGAAACTGGATGATGACGGTTTCTGCGATCGTTGCCAACAAGAAGTAAAAGCAGGCGACAGTTTGTGGATTGACGACAATGGGGATGTGCTTTGCAGTACTTGTAGGCAAAGTGAAATAGATAAAGGCAACTAAAAAGTTTCAGGAGATTAATATAATAAAGGATTGTTAGTTAGGTAAGTGTGTAAAAAAGTAAGGCTTCGAAAGAAGCCTTTTTTAATTCAGGATTTAGCAATCACCTTTTTACACTATATCTTCATTGACATATTTGGCTGCCCTGAAGAAACAAATCACAGAAATTACACCAGCAAATAAAGTTGACAGTAATGCCCATCTTAAGGACAGGTTGCCAAAATCAGCTACCAGTAAATCAGAAACAATACCTACAAAAATAGGCCCAAGCCCTAAACCAATAAAATTTAATACAAAGAAAAGTATCGCAGATGAAAAAGCTCGCATATTGTTTGGTACGATAGAATGAACTATTGCAATGGATGGAGCCAAAAATAGGCTAAGGCTGGTATAGCCAATGAACAAGGCAGTCAGCATGATGGATGTATTGGAAGTAAGATAACTCAATGCAAGACAAGGTATAGCAATGAATAGTCCATAGCCGGATATCTTTACATACCATCGCTTGTCTTTATGGCCTAATTTATCCGCTAAATATCCTCCAGTTAGAGCACCAATAGCTCCTCCAATTCCCATAGTCATGCCTGTCCAATATCCTGCTTCTGCAGTACTCATCTCATGAACTCGTGAAAGAAATGGTGGTAAAAAATTCAGCGCGTAAGCCATAAATGAATGAAATCCAACACCCAAAGAAATAAAAATAAATGATTTTTTGGTAAGTAGGTATTTGAACACATACCAGAAAGTATCCCGACTATCGCTATTCTGCTCAGAGATTACATTGCGATTTCTTGCAGGCTCCTTAACAATAAAAAAGAAAATCAATGCGAAAAGAACACCGGGAATTCCCAGCATTAAAAATGCAACTCGCCAGCCATATTCCTGATCGAGCCAGCCACCTAGCGATGCGCCAACAAGAATACCAATATAAATACCTGTAGAATAGACAGAGAGTGCCGTTGCTCTTCTGCGCTCGGAAAAATAATCAGAAATCATGGAATGTGCAGCTGGACTTGAACCAGATTCCCCTACCCCTACTCCAATCCGGGCTAATAATAAATGAACAAAATTGGCAGCAGCACCGCACAAAGCCGTCATGGCACTCCATAGACCAAGCGAAATGCTTATAATTGTTCGTCTGTTATATTTATCAGAAAGTCTTGCTACCGGAATGCCAACTGTTACATAGAAGGCGGCAAATGCCAGGCCAGATAAAAAGCCTAGATGAGTGTCACTGAGTAACAATTCCTTTTTAATTGACTCCTGCAATACAGTAAGAATTTGCCTATCAATAAAATTAAAAACATAGGTGATAGTTAACATCACAAGTACAAAAGATTTGTATGACTGTGATAAATCATCATTTGGATTTATAGATTGTTTGATTTCTGCCACAACTGCTACCTCTCTATATTTGACTTTCGACAATAATACCCGATTACTGGAAAATAAAAAGGCTCAATTAAGAGCCTTATAATATTTCATTAGAATTGATTGTTATTTATCTCTATTACAAAGCGTCCTTAAGTTCTGGAACAACCTTGAACAAATCAGCAACCAATCCATAATCAGCCACTTGAAAGATTGGAGCCTCTTCATCTTTGTTAATGGCGACGATAACTTTACTATCTTTCATGCCTGCTAAATGTTGAATAGCGCCAGAAATACCAACAGCAATATACAAATCCGGAGCAACAATTTTACCGGTTTGACCAACCTGATAGTCGTTAGGTACAAAACCTGCATCAACCGCCGCTCTTGATGCTCCCACAGCAGCACCTAATTTATCAGCAATCTCTTCCAACATATGAAAGTTTTCTCCGCTGCCCATCCCTCGACCACCAGAAATAATAATACTGGCTGAAGTCAATTCCGGTCTCTCTGATACGGTTAATTCCTGAGAAACAAATTTTGATTTCTCATAAAGACTTGCAGACACATCTAAAGATTCAACTGAAGCACTGCCGCCTGAACATTCCACTGCATCGAATCCTGTAGCTCTAACTGTTGCGATTACAACATTGTCTTGTGATTGTACAGTAGCAATAGCATTACCTGCATAAACAGGTCGTTTGAAAGTATCCGCAGCTTCAACTGAAATAATCTCGGACATTGGTTGTACATCAAGTTTCGCACCCACTCTTGGAATAAAGTTTTTGCCAAATGTTGTTGCTGGCGCTAGGATATGAGTATAGCCTTCAGCAATAGAAACAACTATAGCAGTCAATGTTTCAGCAGTCGGATGTTCCAAAACTGCATTTTCGGCATGCAATACCTTATTTACTGATGAACAGGTTGCTGCAATTTCGGCTGCAGCACTGGAGTTGGCGCCTGTTACTAACAGGTGAATTTCTGAATCGCCTTTCTTCTCAGCTATTTGAACACCAGCGGCTATAGTTGCCAGTGTAGAAGAAGACAAGGTTTCATTGTTGTGTTCTGCAATAATTAAAATACTCATTTAGATCACCTTTGCTTCATTCTTTAATTTATCAACCAATTCTTCAACTGACTCCACCTTAATTCCTGCTTGTCTTTGAGCAGGAGGTTCAACCTTCAGTGTTTTAACTCTCGAGGAAAAATCAATACCCAAACTATTAGCGTCAAGCTCTTCCAGCGGCTTACGTTTGGCTTTCATGATATTTGGAAGTGATGCAAAACGTGGCTCATTTAATCTCAAGTCTGTTGTTACAATTGCTGGCAACTGCAATCCAACCGTCTCAAGACCACCATCAACTTCTCTGGTTACAGCAACTTCACCATCAGACAACTCAACCTTTGAAGCAAAAGTACCCTGAGGCCAATCAAGAAGAGCAGCTAACATTTGACCACTTTGATTATTATCACCGTCAATTGATTGTTTACCCATAATAATCAAATCAGGTGACTCTTTGTCGACCACTGACTTTAATAATTTTGCAACACCCAGAGGTTGTACTTCGTCATCCGTTTTGATCAATATAGCGCGATCTGCACCCAAAGCTAATGCTGTTCTCAGGGTTTCCTGAGCTTGAGCCGGGCCAATAGAAACAGCAACTATTTCTGAAACCACACCTTTTTCTTTAAGACGCACAGCTTCTTCAACGGCTATTTCACAAAAAGGGTTCATTGACATTTTTACATTCGCTGTCTCAACACCTGAATGGTCGTCTTTGACACGCACTTTGACGTTGTAATCTACAACACGTTTGACTGTTACCAGAACTTTCATTCACACACCTGTTACATTAAATTTTGATTCATCAGAAATCATCCTGACATGATGATTGTAGTATGTCATACCATGACGACAAAATTTTCAATATTTAAAATTGAAAGATTAAAAAAGCAATAAAGTATTATTATCAAAAAAGAAACATGATCTTGCCGTTTTATGCGTTTAACGTCAACTAAAATCAGGTATAATAATATCATTTGTGAATAGCTATTAGTAATATCCCGTTAACAGTACAACTCAACAGGAAAACTATCCAGGTTGTTTTAATCAGTTAGCGAAATAAAAGACTTTAATCCCCAATACCACTTGTAACCGCAATTCGTAAGGAGATCATGGTGGAAAGAGAATTTATGGAGTTTGATGTAGTTGTTGTTGGCGCTGGCCCTGCCGGATTATCTGCAGCTATCAAACTGGCTCAACTGGCTCAGCAACAGCAAACTGAAATTTCTATCTGCGTTGTTGAAAAAGGCTCGGAAGTTGGCGCACATATTTTATCAGGCGCAGTATTTGAACTAACAGCATTAAATGAATTAATCCCTGACTGGCAAGATAAAAATGCACCCATGCAAGCGGAAGTCACTCAAGATGATATTTTATTACTCAAGAATGAAGAAAAAGGTAATAAAATCCCCAATTTTCTCGCTCCCAAAACCATGCATAACAAGGGCAATTACATTATCAGCCTTGGAAATTTCTGCCGCTGGTTAGCTGAACAAGCTGAGTCTATGGGCGTAGAAGTTTTTCCGGGTTTTGCTGCAGCAGAAATTTTATATAACGATGATGGCGGCGTAAAAGGAATCCTTACCGGTGACATGGGAATAGCGGAGGATGGCAGTCATAAAGACAGTTATATGCCAGGTATGGAGTTACATGGAAAATATACCATTTTTGCTGAAGGTTGCCGCGGACATCTTGGTAAACAGTTAATTCAAAAATATGAACTCGATAAAGGCAAGGATCCGCAACACTATGGCATTGGCATAAAAGAACTATGGAAAATTCCTGCTGACAAACATCAACAGGGAAAAGTGGTTCACACCGCTGGCTGGCCTTTAGCTGAAAGTGGAACTGCAGGCGGTGGTTTTTTGTATCATATGGAAGACAATCAGGTTGCTGTTGGTTTGATCACGGATCTTTCCTACTCAAACCCACATGTTAGTCCATTTGACGAATTTCAACGGTACAAACATCATCCACAAATTAGTCAATACCTTGAAGGTGGTGAAAGAATTGCCTATGGAGCAAGAGCTATAACTAAAGGAGGATTGCAATCACAGCCAAAAATGACATTTCCGGGGGGGTTGCTGATTGGTGATGATGCTGGCACCTTGAATTTTGCCAAAATCAAAGGCACGCATACAGCAATGAAATCAGGGATGTTAGCTGCCGAGGCCATAGTTGAAGCTTTGGCGCAAAAAAGAAGTGGCGATGATTTAACTGATTTTGCAGTTAAATATAAACAATCCTGGGCCTGGAAAGAATTACACAAACAAAGAAACTTTGGTCCTGCTCAACACAAATGGGGAAATATAATCGGTTCTGCCTATGCGTTTATCGACATTAATATCTTTAATGGTATGCTGCCGTGGACTTTGAGAGATAACAGTCCTGATCATGCGCAATTAAAATTGGCTTCCGAGAGCAAGAAGATTGACTATCCAAAGCCTGACAATAAACTTTCATTTGACAAGTTAAGTTCTGTTTTTATATCAAACACCAATCATGAAGAAAATCAGCCTGTTCATTTGAAATTGGCAGATTCTGATATTCCGGTCAACGTGAATTTGAAACAATATGATGAGCCAGCTCAACGCTACTGCCCTGCAGGCGTTTATGAAATTATTAGAGATGACAATGGTGAAAATCCAAGATTTCAGATAAATTCACAGAACTGTGTTCACTGCAAAACCTGTGACATTAAAGATCCGGCACAAAATATTAACTGGGTAACACCTGAAGGTGCTGGTGGTCCTAATTATCCTAATATGTAAACCCTGATTTGTTTTCTCGATTCAAATCTATAACCACAAAAAAGCCGCAATTAAGCGGCTTTTTTACATGAGTTAAAAACTTATTTTGTATAGTTTCTTCTTGCCAAAGGAAACATCGTTAATAGTATTAACAAGCTGACAGGAAACGAACCTCCACCAGATTCTTCCTTATCATTTTGACACAATATTGGTTTAACACCTACATCTCTGGGGGTTAGCATAAATGGCTTTACCAAACCGTCAAGCACACCAATTCCTACAATAATACCTGTATCGCTAATACCATAAGCAGCGTGTAATTCCCAATCCGGGGAACCTGTAGCAGGAAGCGTGGGATCTACTTTACAATCGATTAAATCATTTAAATCTGTCATAACACCATTTTCATAAATAAAGGCATGTTGGGTTGCTGGATAGCTACGATAAGATGAAAGCCCAACGATCTGATCTTTATTATTGATATCAAACGCTTCTGAACTAGGAGAAATAGGATTCAAAACGCCAATATCTGTTGCTTCCTGAGTATTAATATCATAAACGAAGGCCGTGAAATACTTTTTGCTTGCATCCACAGCTTTGCCAACAATTTTCCCACTGTCGTTAATTGCCCATGGGTAAGCATGAGAGTTGGTAAAAAGCGTTAATTCATTGACCACATCAGGTGTTGTAATATCAACATATATTGCTGAAATAAGTTTCTGTTTACCATCCATCTTGTGTGACCAGCCTGTTGCAATGCCGTTATTATTAATATCTCTTAATGAAGTTAACATCTGATCAGCAGTAGTTAACGGTTGAACCAAATCAATTGTATTGGTAGTCGGATTATAAATAAAACCTCTTTCATACACAGTTGTATTTTCACTACCATCTTCATTTGTATCATTTGGCAAATCGTGAAAACCATATCCAACTACCACATTATTATCGTTTAATGATAAAGCTCTTATGTCTCTTTCTTTATCCTGAAGAGGATCAATATTAGGTAGCAGCGTAAAAGTTAGAGTATTTGTATCAAACAGTGCTGCCTGTTTAAGATTAACGTTGAAAGTTGAACCATCGTCGGGCTTTACTCTGGAGAATTGTTTAATGGTATATCCTGCCGCAACCCCATTATTATTGATAGCATAGGCTTCGCTTTCATCAGGACCAATAAAACCATTGTCCACAGCCCCCAAATCGGTAGTAACACCATTTTGAAAAGAGAATGCATGTGAACCAAAGTCCTTAACTTTCAAAGGATTGCCATCACTATCAAGCACTACATTTCCGTCTGCATCTAACTTGTCAACAATAGGACCTGCTGAATGCCCTACTGCAACGCCATTATCGTTTACACCATAAACGTAGCTAGGGTAAGAGCCAAGATTCCCTATTTCAACAATATCATAAGAGTCAGCGGCCATTAACTGATATGATGATAGGCTGCTTACTGAAAGCAACAAACTACTGATTAAAACTAACTTCTTATGTTTACTCATTTTTTCTCTACTTCAATTCAAATATTCTGGACTGCATCCGGTTGATTTTCCGGCACAGCATTCTGAAAGCGCTCAAGTTTAAGGCAATTATCATTAATTGTCATCAAGCGCGGAAACTTATTCATTGAAAAACCGAACCGATTAGCGTTATATATCTGCGGAATCAGACAAGCATCAGCCAAAGAAAGTTCCTCACCCAAACAATAATCACCTTCAATTTGGACATTTTTCAACAATTCATCAAAAGCTTTAAAGCCTTTTT
>Ga0224506_10002257_pt1 | contig 13203 bp, 11 predicted proteins | sample SF_Jan12_sed_USG_2_FD_169108 | JGI IMG/M metagenome (GOLD analysis project Ga0224506, IMG submission 169108) | Sediment microbial communities from San Francisco Bay, California, United States - SF_Jan12_sed_USGS_8_1 | ecosystem: Environmental > Aquatic > Marine > Sediment | place: USA... | reverse complement strand
AACGGTAATATGTACCAAGTCTCTTGCTGGAAACGATGGGTTATAAGGTGTATTGCTCCAATCTTCACCATTATAATGACCAAATCCTGTTCTTCTGTATAAAGGTGTAAAAGCCCCATCATAACCACCATAAACTACCCACAAATTATTGTTTTCTGCAGATATTGAAAAAACATCGTTTGATGTGGGTCCTTGCGGATGGATCTCTATATAATCATTTATATTTGAGAAACTCGCCTGTAAAATACCATATTCGGCCGTTCCAAGATATATATCGGATTTTTCTGTATAGGACGATTGTAAGTTATAGTCGAATTCTAAAGATGTATTTGTTACAGCAACCTGATTTAAAGCAGTATCATAAACATAGGCTGATTTTCTTGTCGTTACCGTTATGTAATCCTCAGATGATTTTAACATCAAAATATTGTCTGGTAAAAAATTAATAGATTGTAAACTTGATTGATCAATAACCTCATAAAAACCACTTAATTTTGATGTATATAATCTATTCCCAAAATTTACTAAAGTCTGAAAATCTCCTGTAAAATCACCTTGTGGTTGTTGCCAATTATTAAAATCTATTAAATTTGGTGATGTAACGTCAGCGGTGAAAATTCCTATTTCAGTAGCGGCATAAATTATGTCTTCAATTATATTGATCTGATTTATACTCACGGTTGATGAATTATTCCCTATAAAATAAGTGTCTCCAAATTGTAATTTCTCTATATCATATACCACAATTGCAAAGGGGGTAGATAAGTATAGATTATTATTATGTTGGGATATATGTCTTATTTCCTTTTCGCCCGTAATATTTAATCTTTCAATATCATTGGCGATTGTAATCTTTCCATCGTTATCGACAATTTCGATCAGTCCTGTTTGGTAACCAATTACCAATCGTTGAAATTCTTCGCTAAAATAAATACTCGCTGTTGTATTGCCAGATAAACCCTTCACAGAAGATAGTTTTTCAACTTCCTTAGTCAAAATATCATATATGAAAACCGCATTATCTGTTACGGCATAAATTTTTGTTTCAACTTTAATAAAATCTTTAACATTATTATATGAATAAAAATCTTCCCAGCTCTGACTAAAATCGGTTTGAGACCAAATTAGTGCAGGTAAAAAATAAATGATTAATAACAATTGTTTCTTCATAATACCATGAATAATGGTGGCAAAGATATTTAATATTAATTAACGATAAAAAGAGTATTTTTAGTGCTGATAAAAATTAAATAAATGTCGATTGAAATAGAACGGAAATTTTTAGTGAAATCATCAGAATTCAAAAAAATTAGTTTAGAAAAAATATATATAAAACAAGGTTTTTTAAATTCTGATAAGCGAAGGGTGGTTAGGGTTAGAAAGCAAAATGATCAAGGGTTTTTAACTATAAAGGGGCTTTCTTTTGACAATGGATCAAGTCGTTACGAATGGGAAAAAGAAATATCGATCAATGATATAGAACCTTTGTTACTACTTTGTGAGAAGCAACCAATTGAGAAGATCAGATATCTTGTGAAATCCGGCAAGCATATCATAGAAGTAGATGAGTTTTTAGGAGTAAATAATGGCCTATACCTTGCCGAAATCGAATTGTCTCATAAAAAAGAGCCCTTTGAAAAGCCGTCCTGGTTAGGTAAGGAAGTTACCGGAATTAAGAAATATTATAACGCCAATTTGAGCAAAAAACCTTATAAAAATTGGAAAAAGAAAGCCCCAAAATTGAATTGAATTTTGAGGCTTTTAATGAAATAACTCTAATTACTTCTTTTTCATAGTAATTTTCCCTTATACGCAAATTGGGTTAAATGAAACTTCAGTTTATAATTTTCATTCTATTTTTTCCTTTATCATAGTCGCGGTTGAAACAACTGATATTGTCTCAATTTTTTTAAACAACCACGTAATTCCTTTTTTAATATAAATTACGTTTTTTAATACTTCTTCCTTATTAAGTTTGATTTTAATAGTTCTTATGTAAAGTGTTTCACTTACATTTTGATGAATACTTCCTTTACCAACAAAACTAACCGTAGTATCTTGTTCAGATAATTTTTGCAACACATCAGCATCTGATGGTTTCGAGAATGACGTTAAAGACATAGAAATTAGGGGAGTTTCGTTAGTCAACTCAAATTTACATCATGTTTCTATCAAACATGATAAAAAACAATAATTGCATGACAGAGCTTAATAAATGGTAAGGTTTTGTTAATGAATGGTAAATTAAATCACTTTTGGAAATTTTAAAGTTACCTTGGTCCCAGTTGAATTTTCATTAGATATATCCTCAATGATCACATATACATTTTTATTTTCGTGCAATAACTTAATTCTGTCTTCAGATACTCTTAAGCCGAATGGTTTTCTATTGGTATCGGCTTCATTCGCATTTGAAGCTGATTGTTTAATTCCAACGCCATTATCGATAATCTCACAACGTATTTTGTCGTCATCATCGTAAATATTCAATGTGATTCTTTTATTTTCCTTTTTTGATGCAAATCCATGCCAAATGGCATTTTCAATATAGGGTTGCATGAATAAAGGTGGGACTTTAATCTCTTTTAAATCAATTTTATCATCAATCGTCACTACATAGTCAAAGCCTCCTATCATTCTCATTTGCTCTAATTTCACATACAATCCCAATATTCCTAATTCATTTTCTAATGGAATGGTTAAACTTGTAGAATTCTTTAATATCTCCCTTATAAGCCTGGAAAATTTCGTAATATAATCTGATGCCTTTTCGATATCATTTTTCAATACAAAATTATTAATAGAATTTAAAGAATTATATAAAAAATGCGGATCCATTTGTGTTTGCAAAACTGTCATTTTCAGGTCGCTCATTTCTTTAATCTTTAATGCTAACTGGTTTTCAGATTTCTCTTTATGTGTTTCAAGCCTATTAACAGTATATCCAATAATCAATGCAAACATCGAAGTTTCTATAATGGCCCCCAGATAAGTAAAAAACATAGGGTCTATACCTTTTGCCAAAAAATAATTTTCATCTGTAAAATATGGGCCTAACAAGCTAATATTAGCTAAGATGATATAAGTTAACGAACCTATTATAAAAAATGTGACATGTCTACCTCTAATTTTAGTAAGTACGATATAGGTGAGCAAAGAAAAAACAGTAAAAATAGGTGCTAAAATTAAAAAAAGACTTTCTTGATAACTGTATCCCCAAATGAATTGAATAAATAATAAAGCAATCGCAATTATTAAAAATAATTTAATTTCCAGGACTAATAACTGGTCCCATTCAGGAACATACTTTTTTGTATCAAGCAATGCTCTTCCAAAAGAAACGTAAGCTGCATAACCTAAAAATTGAATTGAGAAGTTAATATATTTATAAACCGGTAAATATTGAGCCGGACTAATATCTTTTAAAAAATAGAGAAAAAAGCAAAATAGATATGTGCTGTAAAATAGGAATACTTTTTTTTTATTCTGAAAATAAATTAACAGATGATAAATTGATAAGATAAGAAGTGCCCCTCTCATCCATGAATAAATTTCAGAGCTAAAATCTAATAACATAAATTAACCACTAAAAAAGTTTTTCTAATAATTCATTTTTCTTATTTCTACTAATACTTGCACTCATTCCGTTACTCATTATCAATTCACCACCCATACTTTTTAAATATTCTTTTACATGATTAATATTTATTAAGTAGGAATTATGCACGCGGTAGAATTCAGAATATTCGAATTTCTTTTCTACTTCCTTAAGCGTTTTTGAAACGACAATTTTCTTATCATCCTTTAAAAAAATAGTGGTATAACTTTTATCAGATTTTAACATGATCACGTCATCTCTATCTAATAAATATATTTTACCATCAGCCGCGATGCTTATTTTATCATTTTTATCTTTAAGATTTGTAAATAATGATTGTAATTTATCTTCAAGTTGATTGCCTTTTCGTGATGCACGCACTTTATCGACAGCGGTAATGAGCTCATCTTTATCAACAGGTTTAAGCAAATAATCTAGCGCAGAAACCTTGATTGCTTTTAAAGCAAATTCATCGTGGGCAGTAGTAAAAATCAGATCAAAATTAGTATTCGAAAGTTTCTGCAACATGGTAAATCCATCCATCTCAGGCATTTCAATGTCTAAAAAAACCAGATCCGGTTTTTCCTTTTCAATAACGGCAATGGCCTCTACCGGAGAATTACATTTAATGATTTGAATATCCTCAATATAACGATTCAATTTCCATTCTAAAGCTTCCAGGGCATTAATTTCGTCATCAACGAGTACAGTCTTTAACATGGCTTGGGGTTAATTTATTAATTAATAAGCCAAGATACTATATTTGCAATGATTGTCAAAGGTTATTTTAAAATTAAACTATAGCTTTACTTGCTTTAAAAATAAAGAAAAACTTCATGGAAAATCTCATTCAAACAGCGACTAAATTTGCCCCGCATTTATTGATCCTCGTTTTTTTAACCATTACATTTTTGCAGTCTGGTTTAGATAAATTAACTGATTGGAAGGGAAATTTATCATTCTTAAAAGAACATTTTAGTAAAACATTCTTAAAGAATAATGTACCAATCTTGTTGGGAATTATCATGATTGGAGAATTAATTGTAAGTGTCTTATGTATTGTAGGAATCGTTCAAATTTATTGGGCTGGAGTAACAACTATAGGGTTTTATGCTTCGGCTTTAGGAGGTAAGGTGCTATTAGCCTTGTTACTGGGTCAGAGAATTGCTAAGGATTATGCAGGGGCTATGACTATTACAGTATATTTTATAGTCGCTCTTTTTGGCGTATATATTATGTCTTAATTCTAAGATTATATAAAGTTAATATCCGCCTAATATCAAAAAGGTTTCTCCTATTAAATATCCTTCTATGTAGATTTTTACTATATATGTGCCTTTTACAATTTTTTGAATAAATCGGTCTGAAAAAATTGAAACGGCTAAATTTCTCTTTTCGTAATAGGTGGTTGTTTTGTCGGTATACGATACTTCATTTCCGTTTTTCAACTTAAATGTACCTTTTTCATTTATAACTTTACCTTTTGGATTTTGTATTACAATATAAACTTCTTTGTACCCTGAGCTTTGAAAAGAATTTTTACTAAGTTTAAAATTTACCAAAATAGCATCTGTTCTGGAAGCGATATCTGTTTCAACGTATTTCCCATTACTCTTGATTTTCATTGCAGATACATCAACGGTACTCATTATTACCGCACTATTGAGAATTACTTTTTCTGTTAATTCTGTTTTTTCAGAAGATTCGTTATAGTCAAAATTATTTTGGAATATTAAATTATCCGGATTAAATCCATTCTTCTCGTCTCTTATGGGTTGTGCCGCCTGATTTTCTAAGTTTATATTTTTTGCACTTTTAGTGTCTAAGGGGTATGAACGATGGGTAATTATGGAATGATCTACAAATTCTTGAGCAAACAAATTTTGAGACACAGATTCTATATTGCTAGATTCTCTTTTTTCAGTCAGATCTTGGCTAAATGAAGTTAAATCCGAAGTAACATAATCAATTTTTGAGTTGCCAAAATCGTCTAGATTATCAACTAAGTCTGATTTACCTGATTCTAAATTGTCATCCTGAATATGGAGATGTTCGGTTCTGTCTGGTGGTTTTTTTTTTATAAATGAATCTCGCGAAATTTCTTTCTCTTTATTTATCTCACCCTTCTGATTTATGACTTTTCTTGTATGATTAACTAGCTTTTCTAGACTTTCATCTAAGTTAACTTCAGTTGTAGTATTAATAGTTTCTGATTGTTCAATCAGTTTGTTATCTGATAATGAAACAAAAGCATGCCGATCGCCTTTTTTAATATCATTACTTTTGTTAACGATGAGATCATTGCTAAGGCTATTTTCTGTTTTTAAAATAGCATTGGTTGTAATTAAATCGCTAACAGCATCTTCAATTTCAACATCATCTATGCCCTTCTCGATAGGATCTGACGGATGAAGATTTTTTTGCGAGTCAAAATCAGACGTTGCTAACTTTTTTTTTTAAATATTTCGTTACTAACTATGCCCTTAACACTTTTTGCATTTGGCAGTTTCCCGTTTTGAGAAGCTAAATCCTGATTGGCGTTCATATCAATGGAGGTATTTGAAGCGCTTTGGTTTATAATTGCAAACTCGGTTCGCCTATTTTTTTGGTGTGCAGTTTCGCTACATTCAACTCCGTTAATACATTTATTTACCATTCTGCTTTCACCTAGTCCTTTACCAGTTAATCGGTTTCTATCAATGCCCTTAGAGACTATATAATCTATGGAAGATTTGGCTCTTCTTTCAGATAATTTAAGGTTATAGGCACTGCTTCCTCTCGAATCGGTATAAGAAGTTACTTCAATTTTAACGTTTGAATTTTCCTTCATGATCTTCACGATCTTATCCAGTTCATCCGTCGCATCTTGTCTTATCGATGATTTATCAAAATCGAAATAGATTGCATTGAGGTTTTCAACTACCTCTTCTTTTGCCTCTTCTTTTGTAGTGGTTGCATTATTATCTCTAGAAACATCACTAATAGCATCTTCTAAATTCTTCACTAAATATTTATCCGCTGTTAGATCAGGTGCATTATTATAATTTGCTGTATTTATTATATGCTCTTCTTTAGAATAATGTAAGCTTGAAGCTACTAAGGTATATGTCTGGCTACAATCCAGATCAAGTTTGTATAATCCGTCTTTATCCGTTAAAACTTGTTGTACTTGATTCCCATCATTATCGAATAATGTGATAGCCGCGTCTTTTAGAAGCTCATTCGTTTCTTTGTCCCTTACAATTCCTGCAATCTCCTGAAGACATTTTTCTGGTTTGTCTTCTTCAATCGTAAAAGCATAAATATCATTGTTATCCTGGCCTTGTAATCTGTTCGACGAAAAATATCCGCTATTATTTTTGCTATTTACTATATAGGCAAAATCGTCATTCAAACTATTAATTGGAGACTCTAAATGTAATGGGTCAGAAACTGTATTTTCAAAGATTTCACTTGCATAAACATCAAGATTTCCATAACCTTCTTCATGGCCATTTGATGAAAAATATAATATATTATTATCAGTTACATAAGGCGTAACTTCGTCACCGCGAGTATTTATTTTATCGCCTAGGTTGGTCGGTTCACCAAAAGTTCCATCGTCATTTATCTTCACAACAAAGATATCAGTTCCACCATAGGAAGATGGTCTGTCTGAAACAAAAAATAATTTCTTACCGTCTTTACTTAAGGCAGGTTGCTCTGTTGAATATCTTTTACTATTAAATGGCAATTTTTCCATATCGGTCCAATTACCTAATGAATCGATTTTCGCCTTAAAAAGCTCATATTTGTCCTTGCTTCTTTTTCTTCTTTTGTACTTTTTAGCCGAAAAATATACCGTCTTTGAATCACTACTATACGCAATACCTGTTTTAGTAATTTTATTACTAATAATACCTTTTACTCTTTCTTTTTTAATGATTTCGCCTTGAGCGTCAATTTCTCCGATGAACAAATCCTGTTGAGGATTCTTTGTTTTTTCATTGCTTGGTGCCGTAAATACAAGGTTTTCATCATCTAAAAATGTAACTCCATAATCAGATTGCATGGTATTAATTTCCAAATATTTTATATGATGTTTACCCGATGAGGTCTGGGCAATAAATGATAATGAGGAGAAAAATAAAATGGCTAATAAAAAATAATTTTTCATCAATTTTAATGTTGGGTTAGCGATATCATAACGCCAATTTTTCAAATTAAGTATTAATAAAAGTTATTTTTAGACCAAAATATGGCTAATAGAAAAGCCTAAAAAATTACTCTTTAGGCTTATCTTATTGATTATTAAGCGTTTACTTGTTTATTTTAATTTGTAAGCTTTATTCAATTGAACTAAGACATCTTCAGTAATATCTGCTTTTTCTTCGCCATACATTACCGTGCCGCCATCACCAGTGGTTCCTAACACAAAATTATAGCCTTTTTCTTTTGCGTATTCTTTTACAAAATCATTTATTTCTTTTGAAAGTGTTTTTAAACTTTCTTGACCTTCCAATTGTACTTCCTGCTGTATGACCTGTTGACGTTGATTAATTGATTGTTGCTCTTGCATGAGTACTTGTTCCCGATCTGCTTTAAGTTTAGCCGACATCCCTGGTGCTTTTTGCTGATACTCTCTGGCCTTCGTTTCCCAACCAACTATAAGGCTATCCAATTCTGCTCTTAAGATATCAGATTTACCCTTGATAGAAGCTTCCGCATCTTTAGTTCCTTTATACTCTTTCATTAACTCTTCGACATCTACATACGCTATTTTAGTTTGTGTACAAGAAATTAAAGAAAATGTTACAACAAATATTAATACGAATTTTTTCATTTATTAAATTTTTTTTATTGATGCGCAAAGCTACATAAATTTAGAATTATAAAAACCATTAAATAATATCAAAGTATTCTAAAAAATATCATTATAGATAAAATTTATTAATATCTGCACTCTTATAGTATGAATTTATGCGAATTAAGCCCAATTATTAACACCTAAGGAGCTTTTCGTCTTATAGGCTATATTCTTTATGTTATACATCATAAAAATGTCTCAAATCGTCTTAAAATCAATTTTCGGCTTTTTTTATGACGTAAATGAGTGATGAAAATTCACCAGTCGATTTTGCCTTATAATTTGATTTTAATCCAATATAAAATGCCTTTAGTAAATTCAATCTACCTGTTTGATATTTTTCAGAAAGCAAGCTCACATAAAAGGCATCAAATTTCATGGGCAATACGTTTATCACTTTCATGCCTTTTTGTTTAAATAAGCTTTTCATGGCTTTTTGGGAGAAATGCCATAAATGCCTAGGCACATCATAAGCCGCCCAATTTTCCTTATAATATAATGCATCAAAACTTTTATAATTAGGAACTGCAATTACCAAGGTACCATTGGCTTTTAATAATGTTTTTAGATTTGAAATATAAAAATTCAGATCTGGAACATGTTCTAAAACGTGCCACATGGTGATAAGGTCAAATTTCTTATTCAAGATTTCGTTAATATCACCGTTTATCTTAATACCTGTTTTGCCCTCAGCGATCTTATTTGCTTTTATATTTGGCTCTACACCGTGTATAGCCCAGCCATTATTTTTACAAGCCGCTAAAAAATCTCCTGTACCAGTTCCTAAGTCAAGGAGGTCTTTGCCCTTAGGGTGAAAAGATTTTAATAATTTAATTTTTTTCTTGATCGCATAATTTCTTACGATTAGATATACTTTATTAAATAGAGAATTATTCGTATTTGAATGAGAAATATAATCTTCACTTTCATAATATTTTCCCAAATCAGCATTGTGAGGCCTTGGTGTAGTCACTAATAATTCTGCTTTTTCATCAATAAAAATAGAAAATGTTTCACGTGAAACAGTGTGGTCCACACAGGTTAATAAAGGTTTTAAAGGCGTATTTTTAATGGGTGATTTATCTATATGTTTCACGTGGAACTATTTTTATCTGCCCATATAAACCAATAGAACAGAAACGTCACTTGGAGAAACTCCAGAAATTCTACTGGCCTGAGAAATGGTACTTGGCTGTATTGAACTTAATTTTTCCCGAGCTTCAAATGAAAGTGATTTTATCTTGTTATAGTCAAAGTTTTGTGGAATAATGATGTTTTCTAACCTATTTAATTTATCGGCATTATTTTTTTCCTTTGCTATATACCCGGCATATTTTACATGTATTTCCGTCTGTTCAATAATTTCATTATCGATCGAATTATCAATGATAAAATCGTTTACACCAGGAAACTGGCGCACATCGTTGAAGTCTAATTGAGGCCTCGAAGCGATTTTAAACATCTTCATAGACTGTGTTATTTCAGCCGACTCCTTTTCTTTTAAAATATCATTAACCTCTTCAGGCCTGATGCTCGATTGTTGTAAAAAATCAACAAAATCATCTGTTTTCTTCTGTTTTTCGATAACCCGGTTCATACGCTCCTTTGAGGCCAAGCCAATTTCAAAAGACCTAGGTGTTAAACGTAAATCGGCATTATCTTGTCTTAATAAGGTTCTATACTCTGCTCTGGAGGTAAACATCCTATAAGGCTCCTCAGTTCCCTTGGTTATAAGGTCATCTATTAAAACACCGATATAAGCCTCATTTCTTTTAAGTACAAAAGGTTCTTTCTCTTGAGTTTTTAATGCCGCATTGATCCCCGCCATTAATCCTTGAGCAGCAGCTTCTTCGTAGCCAGTAGTTCCGTTTATCTGCCCCGCAAAATATAAATTATTGATAAGCTTGGTCTCGAGTGTATGCTTTAATTGCGTAGGCGGGAAATAATCATACTCTATTGCATATCCAAACCTAAAGAATTTTACGTTTTCGAAACCAGCCACTTTCCTGAGCGCCTTTGCCTGAACATCTTCAGAAAGCGACGTTGAGAAACCATTTACATATACCTCAACTGTATTCCAACCTTCTGGTTCAATAAATAATTGATGCTTGTCCTTTGTAGCGAAACGATCAATCTTATCTTCAATTGAAGGGCAATATCTAGGGCCTATACTTTGAATTCGCCCATTAAACATCGGAGAATTATGAAAGCCTTCTCTTAGGAGATCGTGCACAGCCTGACTTGTATAGGTCATATAACAAGATCGCTGCTTTGTTAGTGTCGTGGTAAGATTGCTAAATGAAAACTTCTCAGGTTGTTGGTCGCCCGGTTGTTCAACCATTTTAGAATAATCTAAAGATCTTCCATCGACTCTTGGTGGAGTACCAGTCTTCATTCTACCTGATTCAAAACCTAATTTAACGAGATCTTCAGTGATCCCATTGGAAGCTCTTTCACCGGCCCTACCACCACCGAAATTTTTCTCACCTATATGAATCAAACCATTTAAAAAAGTCCCTGTTGTTAAAATAACAGATCTAGCTTTAATAGTTAATCCCAAGCCCGTTTTTACCCCTATAACCTTTCCATCCTCGGTAATTAAACCATTAACCATGTCCTGAAAAAAATCAACATTTGGAGTTAATTCCAGCATCCCTCTCCATTCTTCTGCAAATCGCATTCGATCACTTTGAGCCCTGGGGCTCCACATAGCAGGTCCCTTAGATTTATTCAGCATTTTAAACTGAATAGCCGTTTTATCAGTAACTATACCACTATATCCACCGATCGCATCAATTTCACGTATTATTTGACCTTTAGCAATACCTCCCATTGCAGGATTGCAACTCATTTGAGCTATATTCTGCAAATTCATTGTAATCAACAATGTTTTAGCGCCCATATTAGCACTTGCGGCCGCAGCTTCGCTACCTGCATGACCACCTCCAACTACAATTACATCATATGTGTTTTCGAACAAATTCATTGTTTCACGTGGAACATTAATTAAACTTTCTTAAAAAGTGCGCAAAGATAAGTAATAATCTTCTTTGTCTCGCATTAGCGCTTTTTCTTTCTCGCTTTTATCTTTATAACCGCAAAGGTGGAGTACGCCGTGGGCCATTACCCGGTGCAATTCATCTTCCATATCCACATTGTATAAAACAGCATTGTCTGCAACCCTTTCAATTGATATAAATATATCTCCTGAAAGCCATTTTCCTGTAGAATAATCAAAAGTAATAATGTCCGTTAACTCTTTGTGGTTCAAGTACTTAATGTTCTTTTCCAACAAGTAATCATCATTACAAAATATATAATTTATCTCTTGGTGTTTTAAGTTCTCCTCTAAAATTATATCACCAATCCATTTACTAATTTCTTTTTGGTTTAGAAGCGAAAATCCTGTTTCGAAATTAAACACAATCATTCTTGATTTTTTTCATTAAAATAAGCCTGGACCTTTTTCTTATAATCATTTCTCAGCGGTAAAGGATCTCTGTTTAGCACTTCATTTGAATTGAAAAATAATTTATTCCCTTTTATTTCCGGTATATTTCTTGTTTCATAAATAATTTTGCTCGTTTCAGACTTTCGTTTATTATCCTTCCCTTGTTCTTGAGTAGCCTTTTCAAGTTCTAATAATTCATGTTCTAACCGAATCATTCTTTTTAAAACATCATTGTTAAATCCTTTGTCCAATAATTGCTTTTCCAATTCCTCCATTTGGTCTAAAGCCTTTTGCCCCTTTGTTCCCCCTTTACCCTCTTGATTCATTAGTTCTTGCAAGGCTTGTTTCAAAGCATTCTGTTCTTTAAAGATTTGATATTGCTCTCCTGTCATTTGTTCACCTTGGCCCTGAGTGCCATTTTGACCTTCCTTTTGACCTTTTTTCATGCCTTCTTTCATTTTCTCATTAAGCTCTCCTTGTTTTTGAATAATATCCGGTAAACTGATTTCATTCCCTTTACCATTACCAGAACCCATTCCCGGATTCTGAAGGCTATTCAATAGATCACTCAACATATCTGCCAAATTATTGGCCGATGTCATAGTGTATTGTTGATTTGATATTCCCTGTTCCATCCTGTTCTCAGCGATATTTTCCAAAGATTTATCGATATTATAATGAACTTCTGTAAGGTCCTTTTGAATCTTTGATGTCATCTGTTGAACCCTCATGGAAAGTGTATATAGGCTATCGTCAATATGTTCAAAATTTTCCTTTAATACCTGCTGTTTCTTTAATTTGACAGGGAATTCTGCATGACCAGCGTCTATTCCTTCGAGTGACAACATCAACTCTTCCTGATCAAAAGAAAAGGCCAGTAAATTCTCTAAAATGGCCCTTAAACTTTCAATGTTCTCTTCTATCATTTCTCCCTGCATCGCTTCCATTGCTCCTTGCATCTGTTTACTCAACTGTTTCATTTTGTTTGAAGCAGACTTTTGACTTTTAGTTGCCGATTTTTCCTTTTTATTTCCTGATGTTGCGTTCTTCTCGTCTTTACCTTTTTCTTCCTTTTCTAATAATTCCTTCGCGGTATCCATTTCCTCTTTAATATCATTCTCCTCTTTATTTGTATCAGGAAAATCCATAGGTTGTACCAAATTTTGATTTTCCTTATTCAATTCGTCAAAATCTTTTTGTATTTTCTTGAATTCCTCGTTAAGTTTTTCTTGTTCTTTAGAATTGTTGTTTTCACTATCGCTTAATTTATCTTCCTTCTCTGCCAATGAATCGAGTTTTCTGGTAATT
>Ga0224506_10002256_pt1 | contig 13206 bp, 9 predicted proteins | sample SF_Jan12_sed_USG_2_FD_169108 | JGI IMG/M metagenome (GOLD analysis project Ga0224506, IMG submission 169108) | Sediment microbial communities from San Francisco Bay, California, United States - SF_Jan12_sed_USGS_8_1 | ecosystem: Environmental > Aquatic > Marine > Sediment | place: USA... | reverse complement strand
GGGAGTTTGAAGTGCGGGAACTGTAGTCCGTGCAACCTGAAAAGTATTTCGAAAATCCACGATAAATTAAAAAAACTATCCGTTCAAAACTACGGACTTTGCCCCCCTCTCTTCAAAAAAGAGAGGGGTCTTGCGGCTGTTGATTTTTGATAAACTATAGCCGGGGTGAGTTTGTCTGCCCTTGAGCTTCAATAAACTCACCCTGGAGCGGCCTGTAGGTTTTCAAAGGTTTGTGAGCCCTCTCTTTAAATAAAAACATCTCATCTTTTTTAAAAAGTATTGTGTAAAGAGAGGGGGAAAGGCCTGTGCAACCTGATCCGATTTCGGATCACAGATTAGCAGGTTACAGGATGACACGGATTATGGGAGTGGTAAAATCAGTGAAATCCATCAATCCTTGTAATCTGTGTTCCGATGGTTGTTCGGATCCGTTTTTTATTGGGTGGAAAAGCCTAATCCCTGCGAAGGTTTGTCTGTTTTCAAAGGTCATCAAGCCCCCCCGACACAATCGGGGTTCATAAATGGAAGAAGGGAGCTGTAGCCTGTGCAACTTGAAAATTATATTTATGATCTATAGCTATTCAAAAACTGTCCGTCAAGGACTACTGACCTTGGCTGCCCTTCGATACTTCGGAGTTCCATTTATGGATCCCGAATTGCCGGGAGGCCTTACTGGCTCAAGAAAAGTGATGAACAGAGGCTGGGTGAGGCTCTCCTCGCAGCCATTGATCACAGCCCCTACCCCCATCAAAACGGCATATCAGCATCGCCATCCGTCCAACTGGTTTTTGGTTTTGGGATGTTAGTGTCATGTCAAGCCCCATCTGACGCACCAAGTATTGTTCTTTTTTCCTTGCACTTTCCTATTAAATCATCACTTAGCTATGGCTAGGCTCAAATTTAATAGGTCGTTCAAGAAAAAAATAACGGCAACTTATCCGTCATTTGGAGCATGACACGACACTAGGGATCGGCTGGTTTGATTGTAATCTTTCAACTCGACCTGGGTCTTCAGATCCGAGTCAGTCGGATGAGATCTGATGGGGGAGAAGTATATTTATAGTAATTGCTTATCTTAGCCCCAATGGGATGCCTAAAAATAAATACCGACACCGGCAGGCCGACCTCAGTTCCATTTTTAAGAATATGGACCAGGGGTGCTGAAAGGAAAAGTGCGGAAAATTTTGGGAGTGCGTGGAAAAAACGGGAGCATGTTGAAAAAAAATTGTGATAATTACTACCCTCCCGAGTCGATTCGGGATGGCCTTTCTTTTAACTCCTATCAGAGAAATGGCAGTACGCCTAATGACTTCCTTTATAATGGCAAGGAGAGACAGGACGAACTCGACATTGGATGGATGGATTATGGGGCGCGGATGTATATGGCGGATATTGGTAGATGGGGGGTGGTGGATCCTAAAGCTGATGATATATTGCAAGTTGATCTTACACCTTATAACTATTCATGGAATGATCCTGTCAATATCAAGGATAAGGACGGTGAGTGTCCTATGTGTTGGGGAGCTGTGTTTGGAGCAGTTACAGATATCGCATTGCAAGTTGCAACAAATGTTGCATCCGGTGAGAAACCATTAAAGATTAATTGGGGGTCTGTGGTTGTTTCTACTGTTGCAGGTGCTGCTTCAGGAGGTTTAGCAACAATAAAGAAGCTTAATGATGGAAGAAAGTTGATGAAAGCCATAAAACTAGGAACAGAGGGGGTAATAAATGGGTCAGCTAGTGCTGCCAATCAAGCCATAACCAACGGAGAAGTGGATATTGAAAATGTTGCAATAGATGCGACTCTAGGTACTTTTGTAAGTCATAAAACATCAAAGCGTATTGAAGCCAAAGCAAAGGCTAGCCCCAAGGGTAGACAATATGCTAGAGATGAGCAACGGAAACAAAGAGTTGCTAATAACTCCACAAGGAAACCATCAAGGCAAGCGAAACAACAGGCAAATGCTGATAAAGCAAAGGGTAAATATAACTCTTTTGGAAAAGGACGTGGAACAGGTGCAGGGGTAGCCACACAAGGAACAGCAGGAAAAGCTGTTAATTTAGCAGAAGAAAAGTGGGAAAGTGGAGGGTACAAAATTGAATTTGAATTGAACGTACCAAAGCCTGTTGGTGGGCTAGGAACTGAAAGGGAAAAATGATAGCTGATTACATTAAACGGGAGTGGGTATTTTTTTTAGTAGTTATAAGTGCCTTCTTAATTTTTATACTAAATGAACTCACTCCTTTTTATCTTTTTGTTTTTTATATGTTTATAAGCATGGCCCAGATATGGAAATCAATTGATGGTAGTTTTGATTTGTTATTTTTTAGAGATAAATCTAGCGAGGTAAGGGTATTGGTGATTAAAATTATTTTTGGATTTATCACACTAGTGTTGTCGTATGTCATTATACCTCATGACTTGTTGAAGTATTTGTATTCTATATTGATTATACCTGTTGGTATAAATATATACATGTTTATAAGTCGATTTTTTGGCAAAAGACCTTAATTAGTTGAAAAGTTTGAAATTTATAATTCCATTTGTTCACCTCGATCAGGGTCTTCAGATCCGAGTCATTCGGATGAGACCCTGATTTCAAAGCATGTAATTCATTGGTTCAGTAGTCACGAGAAGGTACAGGAATTAATGCGCATAGGTCCTTCTGTTTTTTATTTCCCGGATCACAGCGTCAAGGGGTGCTAGTCCCACGATAATTCTATAAAAATCTGTCTCTAATAGGGGACAAAAGGCCAATACAGAGAGTATTGGCCTTTTTTGTACAGAGACTGGTTTAGTGGTAGTTCATCATTTGTTACTTTTGGGAATTCATTTGTGGTTGTTTTTATATTTTAGTTGTTTTTACATTGGGTGCACACTGCATTGTTCTGGTTTTGGTCTATTCGTTGTTTCAAAATATCCAAGGATCGAATACAACGGGCACATTTTGCTCCTTGTAGGCCTCGTCCCGCACTTGCGGGAGGTGTGAGACCTCCGAGTTTTCCGTGAGGCCTTATTTCATTAAAGTAGTGTGGCACGTGCTTCCATCAGAACGGAGGATCAGGATCACCCACAGTCCAACTGCTTCTTGGTTTTAGGACGATTGGGATCGGCTGGTTTGATTGTAACCTTGTTTTAATTTTACTGACATGAAAGAGGTTGAAGGAGTGTACCATGTCGTAATGGCCTGCTTTTTTCTTTACCTGACCAAAGCCCATTTTTTGTGCTTGGTCTGTGAGCAGGTATTGTCTTGATATTTTTTCTATGATGTTGAGGTGAAGTAACCTGCTACGCAGTGTGGTTTCCTTCATTTCCAGTTCTTTTGCTAACTGACGGATGGTCAACTGGTTTTGGTATATTTTAATTTCATTATTGTAGTACATATTGGTTAAATTTTATTGTAAGGATTATTAAAGGCATGACCCCAAAGAGAGGTCATGCTGAAATTGATATCAGAAAGGAAGGTCGCTGGCGTCCTGCTCTACCTGATGGTTTACTGATTGCCAAAATGTGGCAATATCATTTTTATGGTTAAAATCAAATGAACGGCAGTGGTTGTCCAATTCGCCAATGATCCTTGATCGGCTATGGATGATGTAACAGGTTTCCCTGTTCTTTCCTTTTTTCTGGTGTTTGAACCCACGTTCCGCCATCATTTTACCCAAAATCACATTGTTCATTTTTTTGCCAATGTTTGGGTTCTTTTCATTTATGGTGTTGATGATATCCAAATTGGTAATAAAGAAGTCATCGCCATCAGTTGGTAATTGGATAAAATGATCCAATATGAGATCGAGGTCAGATTTCTGCACATAGTCTACATACAGGTGTTCCAGAAGTTTTGTATCAGATTTCTGGAAGGAATACTGAAATTCATGAATTTCAAAAAGACTACGATGAAAACCGTGACCAGATATTGAATAACATGGGATTGCGGGTGGTGAGAATAATAAATGAGGAATTGCACAATATGGAACAGGTGCTTGAAAAAATAAAAAGAGCTGTTGATTGTCAAAGCTGAATAGCCTCATCCCATCTGCTGTTTATCTGCTCTCAAAGGTTAGAGTGCCCTTCTCCAAAAATGGAAGAAGGGAGCAATAGCCTGTGCAACTTGAAAATTATATTTATGATCTACAGCTATTCAAAAACTGTCCGTCAAGGACTACTGACCTTGGCTGCCCTCCGACACTTCGGAGTTCCATTTATGGATCCCGAATTGCCGGGAGGCCTTGCTGGCTCAAGAAAAGTGATGAACAGAGGCTGGGTGAGGCTCTCCTCGCAGCCAATCCATTTGCAAACAGTATGTCATTTCAACAAAGCTCTTTAACCATAAAATTGCTAACTTTAAGCCATGTCAAGTATTACTGAGATAGTTCGTAATTTACGTCAGAATGCTACTCCGGAAGAAAAATGTCTTTGGCAACGACTTTAAACCCGGTTTATGCAATAGCATTCTATTACGGCCTAAAAATGCTGTAAATATGCACAAAAAAGCACTCCCGAGTCTTCGGGATTGGTACTCACCATAATGGTGACTATGCCTCCGTGCCAATAATTGCTTTTTTGCACATCTTTTGTGCCTTTTTAACCCTCATGACAAATCCTATTGTATAAACCGGGTTAAACAAGCAGTTTATTGGATTAAAGTTTAAAAGACAGCACCCGATAATTTATGGTAATAATGGTGTAGGTAAGAGCCTGTTTTTTGTTGCAAGTCCAGAGAAGAAATGGGCCTTTGGTTGCCCGGTGGTTTCACACCCAAAACTTGTTTTTCTGCTTCAATTTCCTTATATTCAGAACATAGGAACAGGACGAATTTGCCCGCATCAGATTACGGTTTTATTGGCACTGTCCGGTATATAATGGAAATTAGAAAAGGGTATTAAATTTTTTGAAATGTTTGGCTTTACAAAATGGGGGCGTGGCAATGCAGGAAGTGTTGGTGTGCTCAAAGGTTGTTTAACCGTTGTTTTTTGTGTCTTGTTTTTTCCTTTGGCCTGGTCGCAGGAGATCTCTGCAGATACGTCCCGGTATCTGGTAGAAACGACTGACGGGAACCTGTTTTATGGTCAGGTCATCAGTAGCAATGATGAGACGCTGGTGTTCCGGGCCGACCATTATGGCGTCATAACTCTGCATAAAGATTTTGTTAAAAACATGAAAGAGATCAGGCCTGTTCAGGAAGTGGCAGGTCAATACTGGCCGGAAGATATCCAGGCCACGCGCTATTTCTGGGCGCCCAATGGCTATGGACTCAAGAAAAAAGAAGGTTATTACCAGAACATCTGGGTGTTGTGGAACCAGGTGGCCTATGGTGCCACAGACCGGTTTTCAATAGGCGGGGGAATCATCCCGCTGTTTTTGTTTGATGGCGCCCCTACACCGGTCTGGATTACTCCCAAGGTGTCTTTGCCTTTGAAGAAGGACAAAGTAAACCTGGGAACGGGCGCTTTGCTGGGAAGCGTTCTGGGGGAGAAAAATGAATTTGGCATCCTGTATGGTATGATGACCTTCGGAAGCCGGGACAAAAATATGAGCCTGGGATATGGCAATGGTTTTATACACGACCGCAGCGGAGGTGAATACTGGGACGATAACCTGCAGGACTGGGTCGTAACCACCGACCCGGTGACCAACCATATCAACATGATATCCTGTTCTTTTATTGCCCGTGGTGGCCCAAAGGGATATTTCCTGAGTGAAAATATGTTTGTGTTCGGTGGTAACAATGATGGAGGCGATAATGATAATTTTGGACTGATTTCCATAGGCGGTCGGCGGATTATCCGGAATGTAGGACTTGATTATGGTTTGTTTATTCCACTTGCCGCAGACCTCGATGCTTTCATTGCGATTCCCTGGCTGGGATTGACAGTGCCGTTTTAGTCATTCATGAAATATACCATTCACTTGCCTCTGGCAAAATATACAATTGACCTTATTGTTTCTACTGAATATCCTCAATAGGGCCATGCCCTTTGACAATACAGGCATATAATAATTTTTATTTTCTTCTATGGGAATGAATAAATTGAAAGATCACAAAGGCAATAACCCAGTTGCAAAATTCGCCACACATATTTATTTCATATCACTAACTTAGTGTTGATATTAATCTGTAGGATTATAATATTATATATAAAAAGATATTATGTAGTATGAAAATATCGCGTTAAACACATAAAAATGCATAAATGATTTTTGTCATGAATAAAAATGATTTATGTCATAAAAGTTATTAAATATTAATAAGAACTTAAGTTAAAAACCGACTTGCCATGAAAAATGAATTGATTGAACTGGTTGAAAAAAAGACCCGGGGGAAGAAGATTCCCGCTAATAACAAATCTACCGCAAGGCATTTCAGAATTCATAAAGAGCGGCCCTTTTTATATGAAGAGCGGGAGACAACGACTGTCCTGGTAGGGGGGCTGTCCCCTGCCCACGATTATCTTTTTGAGGCTACCATGAAAGGATTGGGGGTAAAGACCGTTGCCTTGCCAAACACCAATCTCGATGCCTTTCACCTGGGGCGGGAATATGGCAACAATGGCTATTGTAATCCGGCTTATTTTACCGTGGGTAACCTGATACGCTATCTCCGTAATTTGGAGAAGTCGGGGATTCCAAAAGAAGAAATTATTGAGAATTATGTGTTTTTCACCATAGGATGTAATGCGCCCTGCCGGTTTGGGATGTTGGAAACAGAATACCGGATGGCCATGAAAGATTGTGGTTATGAGGGATTCAGAATATTGGTTTTTGAAAATGAAGGAGGATTGAACCAAAAAATACAGGGAAAAGGAGTCCAGGTAAATCCCGAATTTTTTCTGGCTACAGTGAATGCCCTGAACATGGCAGATGTAGTCAGTGAATTGGGCTATGCCATCCGGCCTTTTGAGGTGGAGGAAGGCAAAACCAACGAAGTGATGGAAAAGGCACTGAAATACCTGTATGACAAGCTGCAAAATAAGCGACGAGTAGTATTTAAAGGATGGAAGGATATTTTTTTCAAAAAGCTTCACCTTACCAATACCGCACTTTTCCTGGTTCGGTTTATTGAACAGTTGAAAAGCAATTACTATACCGACGCGCTTAAAGAAGTCCGGAAAATGTTTGAAGCCGTTGAAGTGGATCGGTTCAAATCAAAAACTACCGTTAAGATTACCGGTGAGTTTTGGGCAATAACAACAGTGGGTGAAGGGAATTTTAATATGTTTCGTTTCCTGGAAAAGGAAGGCGCCGTGTTATTAGTCGAGCCGGTAGCATCGCTCATACAGCTCTTGTTTAGCAAGGGTTTACTCCGACATGAAAACCGCCGGGAAATGTTGTTGAAAGACAGGATTAAGGGTTGGTGGCAGGTGAGGAAGCGTTATAAAAACTATCTTAAATTTCAAAAGAAAAGGCAAACCCTGCTGTTGGGTAATTTTTTATTCCGAAGGGAGTACTCCCGTTTGTTGAAAGCCCTTGGGGGAAATAACCACATGCTTATAAAACAAAGTATACTTCAGGAAGTTGCCAATCCGTTTTATAATATAAATATAGAAGGGGCCGAAGGGTATATGGAAATTGCAAAGAACATATACTATCACGAACACAAATTGTGTCACATGGTATTGAGCCTTAAGCCTTTCGGGTGCATGCCCAGTACCCAGTCAGACGGGGTGCAGGCGGCTGTGATTGAAAAATACAAGGACATCATCTTTCTTCCCCTGGAGACTTCAGGCGATGGCGAAACCAATGCCCAAAGCCGGGTGTTGATGTCCCTGGGGGATGCCCGTGTCAAAGCTAAAACCGAGATGGCTACGGCCAAAGAAACGGTGCAGTCTACGATGGAAGAAATGAGGGACTATGTCAACAGGAACCCCATCCTAAAAAGCCCGTTTTATATCGTTCCAAAACACAATGGCACGGTAAGTCAGGCCGCAAATTTCATATATCATGTCGATGCCCTGATCAAACAGGAGACAGCCGCATAACCTCTCACGAAAATATGAATACCATGGATACAGTAAAACTGTTAATAGGAATTGATGTAGGCTCTACTACGGTCAAAGCAGTCGTTGTTGATCATCTTTCCGGGGAGATAATATGGCAGGACTATCAGCGGCATGAGACCAAACAACCTGAAATGGTGCTCAGCTTCCTTCAACGGATTGAATCGGATCATTCCCACATCACGCGTGATGAAATGAGGCTGTATTTGACCGGCAGCGGAGCCATGAATATATCCGCGCTGATTGGGGCTAAATTTGTGCAGGAGGTGACAGCCGTATGCCTGGCCGCAGAAAAGCTTTACCCCGACGTAGGCTCGATTATTGATTTGGGAGGCCAGGACTCCAAAATTATCATATTTAAAGAAATTCCCGGCACCGGCAGAAAAAAGAAAATACCCAGCATGAATGATAAATGTGCCGGGGGAACAGGTGCGGTGCTGGATAAAATAAATGCCAAGCTGGCAATACCTTCGGATGAATTGGCCAAACAGCAGTACGACGGAGTGAAGTTGCATTCGGTGGCAGGGAAGTGTGGCGTATTTGCTGAAACAGACATCAACAGTCTGCAAAAGCAGGGGGTACAAACAAAAGAGCTGATGGCCAGCCTTTTTGAAGCTATTGTGCTCCAAAACCTGACCGTACTTACACGTGGGCATACCCTCCGTCCGCAGGTTTTACTTATTGGTGGCCCCAATAATCACATTGAGGGTATCCAACAGGCCTGGAAGCACCATATTAGTTTGCTGTGGAAAGAAAGGGATTACCCTTTGCCTGAAGGTTGTAATCCAAAGGATCTCATCATCACGCCTGATAACGCCTTGTATTTTGCGGCCATAGGGGCCATAGAATACGGGTTGGACGAAGAGGAGGATCATGGTGAATATATGGGTTGGGATGCACTTAACTATTATATCAAGGAGGGGAGACTGAAAGCAAAAGCCGGGGCCGACAAGGGACTGGTCACCTCAGAAGACGAAATGCATGCTTTTTATGAGAAATATGCCCCTGAAAATTTTGAGTCTGCGTCCTTTTATCCGGGACAAAAGGTAGAGGCCTTTATCGGACTTGACGCAGGGTCTACTTCTACAAAAGCCGTGCTGATAAGTCCCGAAAAAGAAGTGTTGTCAAAGGCATATCAACTTTCCAGGGGTAATCCCATAGAAGACACGAAAAGTGTACTAAACAAGCTCCATGAGCAGGTTCTTTCCGCCGGAGCCACCCTTCGGGTGTTGGGGCTTGTGACGACAGGATATGCCAAAGATGTGTTAAAAGAAGTGCTGTGTGCTGATGCAGCAGTCGTGGAAACCGTGGCCCACACCCAATCGGCATTGCACTATTATAATAAAGTAGATGTAATATGTGATATCGGTGGCCAGGACATCAAAATCATGATGCTGAAAGATGGCCAGGTGAAAGACTTTGAACTTAACACACAATGCTCGGCAGGTAACGGTTACTTCCTGCAGAGTACGGCTGAAAGTTTCGGGATACCGGTGGAAAAATATGCTGAAAATGCATTTAAAGCCCGTTTATCTCCGACATTTGCCTATGGGTGCGCCGTGTTTTTACAATCTGATATCGTTAATTTTCAAAGGATGGGTTGGCAACGGGAAGAAATTCTATCAGGGCTGGCTAACGTATTGCCCAAAAATGTTTGGCTGTATGTAGCCCAGATCCCCAACTTCGCTAAACTGGGCACTCATTTTGTACTTCAGGGGGGTACGCAAAACAACATGGCAGCCGTAAAGGCACAGGTGGATTTCATTGAGTCCCGCTTTGAAGGTAAACCGGAAAAGCCGACCATTATCGTACATAAGCATTGTGGTGAAAGTGGGGCCATAGGTGCCGGTCTCGAAGCCATCCGATTGTGGGAGCACGGCCGGAAAACCACCGGTTTTATAGGTATGGATGCTACCGCAAATATAAAATACAACACCACCTGTGATGAATCGACGCGTTGTTCTTTCTGTAAGAATAAGTGCCTGCGCACGTTTATTGATCTGGAGCTGGGAGAAAATGGTCATCAGCATGGAATGACAATGAATCAACATGAGGGCATGGCAAAGACACCAGTAGTTTCAGCTACAAATGGTCATACTGCGCACAACGGAAATGGAAAATCCGTAAAAACCCGGCGGGTCATTGTGGGCAATTTCTGTGAAAAGGGATCCGTAGAAGATGTGGCTGCTATGCGGGGGATAAAGAAAGGATTGGATGATGTGATTAAAACAACCCCCAACCTGCTCAATGTGGCCAATAAGGAACTGTTTAGAAGTTATTCTCCTGTAAGGGTGTCGCCTCCTAAACAAAAGGGCCTTTTCAAAAAACAAAAAAAGGAGGTGACAGACCGTTCTGATTTGCGGATAGGCATACCCCGGGTATTGCTGATGTATTCCCTGGCTCCGCTTTTCACTTCCTATTTTGAAAGCTTGGGAGTTTTGAAGAGAAATATCATATTTTCTGACTTCACCAGTGAACAACTCTATAAAGAAGGTGGGAAAAGAGGGGCTATTGATCCTTGTTTTCCCAGTAAAGTCACACTTTCACATGTCCATAATCTGTTGTTTTCCAAACAGGAAAAAAAACCACTCAATCTGATTTTTTTCCCAATGGTTGGCGACATGTGTTCAGGGCTTGTAAACACTGTGGGAGCCTGGGTATGCCCTTCAACCGTGCCTGCTGCCGAGACGGTAAAGGCCGCTTTCACCAAAGAAAAAGATATTTTCAAATCAATGAATATTCAGTACGTGAACCCTTTCCTTAATCTTGTGGAAAAAAGGCTGTTCGAAAAGCAAATGTTTGACACCTTTCAGCCTGTACTGGGCATTACGCGGAAAGAAAATATGCAGGCAGTGGATCAGGCTTATGAATGCCTGGAACAGTACCGGTCAAATATGCGGGCAGTGGCCCGGGAAACCTTAACAACGATAGAACAGGAGAACAAAATAGGCGTTGTTTTATTAGGCAGGCCCTATCACAAAGATCCGGGAATTAACCATGAAATTTTTGAAGGGTTTCAGAAGCTTGGCTATCCAATTTTAACACAGGATGTGCTACCTCAGGACGATTATACGATGGAGCAATTGTTTGGAGCGGAAGTGCGGGAGGGTATTATATCACACCCATTGGATATCTCTGACGTGTGGAAGCGAACCCTCAATACAAATGTGAATATTAAACTGTGGGCGGCCAAATTTGTAGCAAGGCACCCAAATCTGGTAGCTGTTGAGCTTTCCAATTTCAAATGCGGCCATGATGCCCCTACTTATACGGTTATAGAGGAGATCATTGAGCGGTCAGGCACCCCTTTCTTTAGTTTAAAAGACCTGGATGAAAACAAGCCCAAAGGCTCTATGAAATTGAGGATAGAAACCATTGATTATTTTCTGAAGCAGTACCGTGAAAGGATTTTTGATCTTGTTTTGGAAGATGAAGTTTATTAATAATGACGTTTGCTTCAGAAATTATATTTTATTTGAGTAACTTTAACCGAAAATCAAGCCTGTTCAGGCAACTGATGAAGGTTTGCTTTTTTTTATATGTTCCATTGGGCTCAAATGTACTTTGGGCCCAGACCCTAAATGATTGTGAACTAAAAAAGACTGATCAGGGTATATCGGTTTATTTCTGTGATAGAGACAGTTCGGATTTGAAAGCTTTAGGGGCGGTTTTTGAAGTAGAGGCTACATTAGAACAGTATGCTGCTACCGTGCTGAATGTTGAGGAATATCCCAGCTGGAATTTTGAAGCTAAAAACCCCCGGATTTTAAAGCAGATTAGCGATACCGAGCTTATTTATTACGCTGAAGCAGATGCGCCCTGGCCAGTAACTGACAGGTATCTGGTACTTCATTTAAAGGTGGATCAGGATCCTGTTACAAAAATGTTGGACATCACTTTAAGGAATGTGCCGGAAATGATTGAAGAAAAGGAAAATTTTGTGAAAGTGAAAGAATATAACTCCCTGTTAAGGGTGGTGCCCCTTAGTGAGGAGCGATTGAAAATCCAGTACTTTTTAAACATAGATCCGGGAGGAGCTGTGCCGGCATGGGTCATCAACCTGGTTTCTTCCAGAATACCCATCAATACTTTTTCAAATTTGAAAAAGAGGCTGGAATCACCGGAATCGAAGAAAAAATCACTTGTATCAATAAGTAACTTTTAAACAGTAGTCAGGTAAAAAGGTGTGATAAAAATTTGAAATGGAGGGAAAAAGAAGATGACGTGGATCGCACAGGTATTTAATAAAATATGGCGCCTGTTTCATTACTACAGGTTTAAGGGCTACTATAATTATATAGGGGGCAATGTGCTTAGGATAGGTTTTCTATACTTGCTGGTCATTATCGGTTTTGTTTTGGTTGGAAAGTTTTTAATCGACCTGAATGCGGTGTTTGATTATGCCGTAAGTAGTTATTCTGATACGATGGTCCTGGTAAGTTTTTTTGTGTCAGAATCCATACTTGGACTCCTGCCTCCCGATATTTTCATGATGTGGGCTGGTAAATTTAGCCACCCGGTGGTGATGCTTTTTATTCTGGGAACCCTCTCATACATTGGCGGAATCGTTTCCTACAAGATTGGCGAGAGACTTTCCAAAACGCATAAGATAAAACTATTAATGGAGCGAAGGCTGAAGAAATACATCGGCCTTACGCATAAATGGGGAGGTGCATTTATTACTATAGCGGCCCTCTTCCCTTTTTCCCCTTATGCTACGGTTGTCCTTGCAGTAAGTATCCTAAAGTATCCCTATAAAAAATTACTCATTTTTGGCCTTTTCCGTATTGCCAGGTTTGTTGTTCAGGGCATGGTGCTTATTAAAGTACTGGATATTGGAATTTAATCCTCATGACAAATCCTATTGCCATGAACAAGCGCCTTCCATCCCGATAGGCGACCCATCCGGCAGGTTGAGAGGCGTTGTGGTAATGTAGCGTTCAGGATTTTCTTTAAACATACTTACCTGCTCACGCGCGTAGAGGTAATGGGCCTTCATATCAGTATTTGTTTCAGTATTTACCTTTTTATCGAGCCAGGCCTCCAGGTCGTATATTTTTACCAGAGCAATAGCGCGGGTCTGTACCGTTGCATGACTGTTGGTGGCCAGAGTAAATAGCTGATGCAGGACAGCTTGCTCCACCGTTCGCTGTACTTCTGCTTTCAGGTTTTCCTGCCGGATACTTTTCCATGTTTTTTCCAAAAGCT
>Ga0224506_10002254_pt1 | contig 13218 bp, 9 predicted proteins | sample SF_Jan12_sed_USG_2_FD_169108 | JGI IMG/M metagenome (GOLD analysis project Ga0224506, IMG submission 169108) | Sediment microbial communities from San Francisco Bay, California, United States - SF_Jan12_sed_USGS_8_1 | ecosystem: Environmental > Aquatic > Marine > Sediment | place: USA... | reverse complement strand
CCCCATTCGAATCCGGCTATTCTCACCAGGCGGGGGATGATATCAATATGCCAGTGATAATCGTGTTTTATAGTCACCCATTGGTCTGTAAACTTTGGTAAAGCTTGAGTATTAGGAGAGGTACTGAGGACATAATTAAAGGGTGGGTTTTTTAATAATATTTTTAAGCGGAGGAGGATATTTTTCAAAAAATGCGAGAATCTCTCTAAATCTTCATCAGTGATTTCTGCGAAGCTGTAATTGTGTTTTATAGGCGCGATAAATACCTCAAATGGAAAGCGTGATGCATAAGGGGCGAACGCAAAGAAACCATTATCTGAAAGGATAACTCTGGTTTGGGTATCCTTCTCCTGCTCAATGAGGTCGCATATCAGACAACGCTCTTTCTCCTCATAGTGTTTTTTTGCGGCGGAAAGCTTGATATTAACATTTCGCGGAATGATAGGGAGAGCGATCAATTGGGAGTGCGCATGGGCTAAAGACGCCCCCGCCCTCTTTCCGTGATTTTTAAAAATCAATATATATTTGAAGCGAGGGTCTTTATAAAGGTCTTTCAGCCTCTCCCGATAAGAAAGGAGCACCAATTTTATCTGTTCTGTAGGGAGGGCTGCCAAATCTATACTGTGCTGGGGCGTCTCAATGATCACCTCGTGAGCTCCTACACCATCCATCATATCATAGTAGCCAATTCCTTTTTTTATTTCCCCGGCTTCTATCTTCAAAACGGGGTATTTATTGGGAACAACCCTCACCTTCCAACCGGGCGAGTTGCGAGCGGTATCGGGGGCACGGATAGCCCATATCTCCGGAGGGGTAGTTCCCTCATTACCTTCGCAAAAGGGGCAGCTCTCCAGATGGTTATACTTGGCACTATCATGCAAATCCGACGGTCTGGCTTGCCTTTCCGTAGCAATGATAACCCATCGCTTCTGCAGAGGGTCATATCTGAATTCTGGCATTTATATCTCCTTTTTATGAGTATTAATTTTCTACCGGCTTGGCATTTTATAAATTTTGCTTTCTTTTAGTATAAAACCCTAAGCTACTGAATTGATGTAATGGATATTCCTAATTTAGCTGTCCATTGTCCGCCCTCCGGCAGGATTATTTCCCATCTTGGCATAATCACCGTGCTTTGATAGGTGCGGTCAAATCCCTTTTCCGACTGGGAAATTGTCTCAATGGGGAACCACCAAATGGTAGGCTCTTTTTCTATATAAAGTGAAAGGGAGAATCTTTCTATCTTATTGCTGACTTCCACCATCTTTGCTCCAGCTTTGGTACCGGAAGTCGCCATCATGTAGCGCTCCTCTTCTCCATCCGGAAAGCACAAGGTTACCTCAGGACTTTTACCAGCTAACATAGAAAAATTAAACTCGACTCCAAAGGTAAATTCCAAAGGTTTGGCAGCGCAATTGATAATGCCATAATTAATATCCAATAAAGACTTATTATACATCATCCGCATCTGTTTGACTATCTCTAATGGGAAAATGCCTTCCTGTCTGAAAACTCCTCTTCTTCTTAGAGTCAATTGTACACCTTTTTTCTCTTTTTCAATAGTATAATCATAAAGCTGGTTGATAAAATCTCCCAGCTCCGTAAAATTAGCAGAACTGAACTGACCTATATCTACACTCTTATCAAAGAGATGGTCTATGAGGCAAACTCTGCGGTGTCTATCATATACCAAAAGACCTTTCAACTTTTCTATTCCTGAAGTCTTATCAAGGTCGTGTATGCTGACCTGCTTTTCCTCAGGCTGATCACTCGCCTCATTACTGCTTCCCGATATAGCCTGGTGATAATGCTCAAATCTTCGAGCTAATGTATTGATGATATTAAAATTGCTCAATTTATAATCTAATTCAAGCAGCATTCCTCCCTCCCCGGGGTCAAAATAAGCTTTCAGCCACGGATTGCTGAGAATTATTTCGGGTAAGCCGTCGCCATCTAAATCTACTATTTCGGTATCAACCCATTGTCTTTCCTCCTGATGAACTATTTGGTCGATATACCTCTCACCCTGTATCAGGCGCCGATACAGAGCATCCCTGAGATGGGGCAGATAAAGCCCCCCAAATACCCCGTGCCAGTAACCATCGTTGCACTGTGACTTTAAGAGTTCGGTATAGGCCAGCTCTAAGTATTTGGCTTGCTGGGAATTAATCTTTCGGCTATCTTTTAATCTTGAGATAGATTTGCTCAGCGCTAACATCTTTTTATGCAACTGATTGCTCTCAGGGTATTTTATAAAGAAGTTTCTCCAGATTCCTCCCTGCAGAAAACCCTTATACCTGTCCAATAGACCTTCGTTCTTTAATTTCTCTATCAAGCTGCGGTACTCTGTGGCACGCTCGGCTGCCAGAGCCCATTCTCCCATCTCAAAGTAAGCCCCGATAGGCAGCGCAGCCAGACCCGAGGGGGGGAATTGCTCAAAGTATTCACTGCAAGTCAGAGTCTCTATCCAGTGGCTGTTCTCTTCCAATGCGGTGAAGAATGTTTCCAGCCATCCCTCCTCGTAGACCCACTTCTTAGTGCCCGGCCAGGCGCCAAACTTCTCGCCGTCATCCACTATCACCAACAAAGGCTTTTCCTTAAGCTCCGACATCTGTCGGAGGTAGTTGATGGTGTTCTCCACCTTCTGGAAGGGAGTGGAATACCTTAACTGCTCGCTGATGGGAAATAGGGAGAAAAGGGAGCCTTCATCCTCCACATTGAAGTAGCCCAATAGCTCGCTCTCCTTGAACCCTGTGGCTTTAAAATGAAAATCGTCGACCAGGGAGAATTTCATTCCAGCCGCGGGTAATGTCTTTGCCAGCTTCGGCTCCCAGACCCGTTCGGCAAGCCACATCCCCTGCGGAGTGGTATGGAAGGTATTGTTAATAAACTGCTTCAGCCTTTTTATTTGTTCAACCTGATCCCTTTCAGGGATTACCGGAAGCACAGCTTCGTAATAGCTCCCCGCAAGAAGCTCTATTTGTCCCCTTTGAAGTAATTTCTCAATGAGCTCAAAAAACTCCGGGTGCTTCTCCCCTATCCAATCAAGGAGTACTCCACTATAGTGGAGCACTGTCTTTATTTTTGGGTGTTGCATCAAAACCTCAAGGAAGGGCAAATAGGAATCTTTATAGATTCTCTCAAAAACCCTCTCAAAATTACCCAGAGGTTGATGGCAATGACACCCAAAGATTAAATATAGTTTGTTCATAAGAGTTTATTTTATTATTTGATTGGCAACTCTAAGATAAAAAGGAATTTCCAAGCCTAAAGCCCGATACATCTCCGCCAGGTGTAATTTAAAGAGAACTGAGAATACCTTCTCGCTTTCTGGTTGTTCACCCCTTTTGAGCCACCAAAACCAATCGCTCCCTTCGGCGATATAAATTGCGTTTAAGGCTTTTTCAATAGTTTCGCTTTTCTGTTGTTTCTCCTCCGGAGTGAGGGTTGATATCCAACCTTCGAGAGTTCTCTTTGCTTTAGATAAATAGTCCCAGGCTTCGTTTTTTGCCGGCTCCCCGATCCAGGTAGAAAAGCCCCCATCTATCCAGGAGCCCGGTGCTATGTGAGTTAAGTAGAGTTGACTGTCCTTAGTCTCAAAGTTGAGAAACTCAGAACAAGTTGTGGGCACAAACTCGCGACGGTCAACAATCTTCTGGTATAAAGAGAGTAAAAATCTCTCTCCCCCTTTAGGAAAATATTCCCAGGCATTCTCCCCGTCCATGATGATGGATATTATGAATTGTCCTTCTCTTTTCTTTAAGCTGGTTTTTAACACCATCAGCTGATGGTAAAAATCATTAGCAGCCTCCTCCTCATCCCAGGACGAATAGACAAAACTTATGAGATTAGACAGAGCCTGGTTGCGAAAGAATATTGAAACCTCCCCCACCTGATTTTTAAATTTATAAGGAGCATAGAGCTTCTCTTCTGCGAAAGGTCTCTTTTTCTCCCTACCCGCAGCAGTAGTCTCTACAAGGGTTTTTCGCAGAATCGTCTCATCTGTGGCTACCCATCGTATCCCATTATTGATGGCTAATTCTAACACCTTATTGCTAACGGCACCTTCTGGCGGCCACATCCCCCGTGGCTCTGTCCCAAATAGCTTACCATAATACTCCACAGCTAACCGCATCTGTTCCTCTGCGTCATGAGGATAACTGAAGCGATGTTCAGGAAGCTTAAGTCCCTGTTGCGCCTTTTTTGCCAGATAATTATCGCATATAAGAGGCAGTAGAGGATGGTAGAAGGGAGAAACAGAGACTTCAATCTGACCTTGCTCCTGTAAGTGTCTGTATAATGGTATAATTTTGCCTATCAGCTTCTGCTGTTTGGCTAACAACAGACTTTTTTCCTCCTGGGTGAAATTCCTGTCCTTGTCAATCAAAGCAGCCACTTCATCATCTTTTTTAAGCGTTGGTCCACACCAGGCTAAATTGAACAGAACCTGCAAATCTAAATAATCCTGAAGGGTAAAGGAGCTTAAGGCTTTTTCAGGTTGCCCCTCGGCCTGGGATTGCTTCTGCCATAGCTCGCTGTAGCGAGGTGAAGGGTCTATCTTTCTCTTTTTATTAATAGTAAAAAAATTATTCAGCAGAAATAGCTTTTCCTCAACAGTGAGTTCGGAGACCGGCTTTGAGCCATAAATGAGATAGGGGTCCCTGGCTGAGCCTTTACTATAATCTTCTAATTGAACAAAAAGGGAGGGGACAATATTAATAACCGCCCGCATCTGAGGAACTGTCTCAATTAATGCCGCCATATCAAAATAGTCCTTGATTGCGTGAAGACGCACCCAGGGGAGAATATACTCTTCGTTTCGTGGATCCTTATACATCGGCTGATGCATATGCCAGAGAAAGGTGATAAAGACCGAGGAATTATCGTAGGACATACAGCTAAATATCTCTTCGGACTTTTTTACTTACCAATGACTAAATATTTCCCCTTCCTACCTTTAAGATTGCCTTTTACTTATAATAGCATAATATAAAACAGTCAGCTTGGTGATGTCAAATATATAATTCACACTTAAGTGAAAAACTCTATCCGAACTTTTCGTACAGCTGTGGCATCCGCTCTAACATTATAAATATTTGATAATAGCTCCCTCAGACTCAAATTCTCCCCTTGTAAAATAGGAAAAATTGAATATAATAGAAAGGGATTGTACTTACAAACAATGCATCAGTCTTAAATTAGTCTACTCGTTGCAGAGCATCAAGAATGGTTTAAATAGTTAATAGAAAAAGTGGTACTATCTTTTTAAAATGGACAAGAAAAGAGTGCTCTGGTTATCGTTGGGTGTAAGTGTTCTTACTCTGGCATCTTGCTTAGGAGCAAAAGAAAACTTCATCTATTTCAGAACCTTCTTCTTTTTTGCTTCAGGTCTTATCTTAGGGAAAAAATGGGGCAGCCTGAGCCAGGCCATTTTTTTAGCTATGCTTTTTATTATATCCCCTTCTTGGTTGCCCTCTGGTGCTTCTTTCTTCCCTTATATTGGCTTTCTCCTGGGAAGTCTTTGTCTCACCTTCTGGGTTGGCTGGAGAAGAAGCTATAACAGGGTTCCCGCTACGGTCTCCTTCGCCGTGGTGGTCTTTCTGGTATTCACGGTCGCCTTATTTTATAGCCAAAGCAAGGTAATGCACCCTTATTTCCCCTTCCCTTTCATTATAGCTTTAGCTGCCTTCGTCTACTATTTCTTCCGGATGTTCAAAAGCCGTCATTTAATCCAGCTGTTAACCTTTGGCTTGATTGTTAACTACCTGTTTTCCGCCCTCTTTTCTTTTAGCACCCAGCTGAAATCTCCCTGGTTCGAACCATTCATTCGGTTATACCTCAATTTGGTCCCTGGAGATTTTCTCGCTCTTTTGGTAGTCTCTTTTATCATTCCCCCTATGGTACCTTTTCTCGTTAAGAAAAAGGTGATGAAGGAGGAACAAATCTTCCAAGGAATTAAAATTTAATAAAAAGCTAAAAAGATGTTGACAGGAGGGAATTATTCTGATATAAGTTTTCCTAAATAATCTTTCAAATACCTAACAGAAGGAGGCGTAGGTATGACAAAGGCTGAGTTGGTTGCTAAAATAGCGAGGGAGGTACATATTCCCAAAGCTGCAGCTAACAGAGCAGTAGATTCCTTTATTGGTGGAATCACCACTGCGCTGAAGAAAGGTGACAAGGTAACCTTTGTTGGCTTTGGGACCTTCACGGTAGTTCATCGGAAGGCCAAGATGGGGAGAAATCCCCGCACGGGTGCTCCCTTGACCATCAAGGCAAAGAGGGTGGTCAAATTTAAGCCGGGAGCCAAATTGAGCTCCGTTGTAAGCTAAAAACCTCCTACTATCCTGATTTCTTTATAGCCTGAGGGGCAGGTAATCCTGCCCTATTTTATTCGCAGCTCAAAGATGATGCTGCTCACTTCGAAGCTGGAACTGAAATTGACTCCGCCGACTGGCTGGTAACCCCGCTCACGCTGTCCACCAATTGCAGCACTAACTGGTACTTCCCTGTCTTAGCTTTTAGCTGAGTGGTCAGGGTGTAAAGCTCATCCTTCTTATCCGTTATCTCCTTAGAGGTGAGGCTAAAGGATATATTCTCGGTAACCTTATCGACTACATTGCCTGCTTCGTCTTTCAGTTCTCCGAGAAATTCCATGTCCACCTTGTAGGTATCACCCTCTCTGTAGTATCGAAAGTCCGCATATCGGACCATTACCGTGAGCTGTATGGCGGTAAGCCCGGATGGATGCTCGGAGAAGCTGGTACTCCAGTTAAAGGGGAGCTTCGGTGGAAGGGGCTCCTTAATTTGCGGCGGCGGGGTAGTAGTGGAGGGCTGGTCGTAGGATATATCGGGCTGGAAGACGTACTTCTCTTTTATATCATCAAGAGCTCTCTGGTATTCATCGGGCACCGGTTCAAAATAAGAGCGCCCTTTCTGAACCTGCCAGTAATAGTCGGCGTAGGTCTGAGGGTAAGGTCTGAGCAGGAAATACTTTCCGCTTCCATATAAGTCAGCGAAAACCAGTGGCTCATTTGGATTCAGGTAGGCTGATCTCAATCTGTAGTATTGCCAGAGATAAGCAGGGCGAGCACTTATACCCGAGACAATCTCTTTCCATTCTCGGTCGGGCGGACCCAGCACAATGTAAATCTGCCCACGTGCTGTCTTCCATCCTTCCAGGCTTCCTTCTTGGAAGCTCTGAATAGCATAGTCAATTCTGGCGTAAAACTCCTCCTTGAACTCGTTAACAAGGGTCTCCGGATTGTAATCACGACGATCCCAGAATATTTGAATGAATCTCAATCTTTCTTCTCTGGTCTTTAATTTCTTGAACCTGTCTTTCTCATCTTTCAATATGATGTAGCCAACCGGACCCTCGTGCCATTTGTTTAGTGAGCCTTTTAGCTCTTCCTGTGCGTAAGTCTGTTCGCAATTTATCGAAGGATGCGAATAAACTCCCTTCACTGTGAGCAAAAAGAAAGGAAGTAAGAGGAAGCTTATCATCCAACGCCCTTTTTCTCCTTTTCTCATTTTTCCATCCTATTCTTTTTAAAAAGTTAACAAAGAAGGAGATAAATGTTCAGCGCCCATCAGCGAGGTCCTCTTTAAAGACATCCTCAGCTTTGGCATACCATTCATCGGTCATATTATCGTATACCAATGTATAGTTGTCTCCTTTCTCAATAGCTACTCTGAAGACACGCCTTAGAGCTATATTATCCCCTCTTTCCCCTTCATACCATCGCTTCAATACCCTACTAATATTATATCTTTTTTTGCCCACCTGAAAAGAGAGGGGGGTCTCCTCCCCTTTATAGCCGCTGTAGCACTGAACTTTGACTGATTGCCAGCTTTCGTCAATTATCATAATCGGTCTCTTATTCCTTCATTCAATGTCTCATCTCAGGTGAGCAGCTCGCCGATAAGCTGGGCTAAGAGGGAGCGAGGCAATAGTACTGGTTTGTTTGCCTCATCAAGAGCTATCTGCTTCATCCGCCGGTCGAACCCCATACAATCAAGAATGATAAGCTCCGCCCCAAGGGCAGAGAGATGCTGGGCTGCCTCCCTTAATCTCTCCACATCCCCATAAGGGGAAGCTGATTGGATAACAACCTCCTGTCCGTGTAAACGCCATCTTTCTCTGGCGGACTCTATCTGCTCCGGCAAAGGGACGATTATTCCCAGCTTTTTTAACGGCGAAAGTGCCCCAACTGTATAGTAGAGGAGCTTTAAAGGATAGATAATTAATCGGGAGGTGTCAAACGGAGGAAATTGACCGGTGCACAGAATGGTCAGCAGGTCAATACCCTGTCTGGTCAACTTATCAATGCAAGCCTGCACTAAAGGGATAATCCTCCCCGTGGCTACCTTAACTGCCCTTCCATCTTTTAATCGGGTAATCAAGGTATGCTCCCCCTCCATGGGCTTTAGTTGTTCTACCTGATAAAGAGAGAAACCGTCCAACGCACCTGCCTCTACAAACTCTATTCCTTTCCCTGAGATTTCACTCATCTCAGGGATAATATCCCCTCGACCCGATTGACCGATGGTGACTGCCCCGACAATTTTTGTCAAAGGTACTCTCCCTCACACCGGCTAACTCTTGCCCAGGGTTTGAAGATGCTTCATAGAGCCATATCTCTGTAACACGCGGCGGAATTCATCGCGGTCGTAAAAGTTCACCCTCTCCTCACCGAAAGCCTTGGCTACTTCGATGATGAACCTGACGGCAACCTCCATATCGATTACATGGCTCACCCCGGTGGCGCACCCAGGCACCGGCGTCTCAGTTGTTATGGCAATTCCCACCACCGGAGCATCGGTTAACACTGACGGCTGCATAATACTATTTATATGGTAAAGACCGTTGTCGTAAGGGGTTATATCGGTGGTGGTGAGAGGAAATACCGCGGGCATCCTCCCGCATACTATCTGCATTATGTCGAGTAGGTCTTCGCTTGTTTTCAAGATATAACCCTCTTTCACCGTGGGAGAGATGGCAAACCCTTTATGGTTGATGACCCGGTTCCCTTTGGTGGTGTCCACCGATAGAATGGCATCCATGGCAGGGTCCACCTCCAGTTGGAGGAGCCTGTTCATATCCACCGGGGAATCCATAAAATCCACCGGATGGTGGGGTTTGATGGGGGCGTGGGGGCAGATATGGGTAGCTCCGATGACATCTCCTTTCAGAATATCCCCTTGAAGCTGCATATCAGCCAGCTTTAACATGGTGCCAACTGTTGTCACCGCCCCATCCGCATCTGATACTAATCCTACCTTTGACGGGCGGGCTCCTATGCCTCCAACCCTTCCTATCACTCCCAGGGTGGGAGCTTTTCCGCCGCTTCTTTTACCAGAGCTGCCCGGTATGAGCACTTTTATAAAATCGGTGCTCTCCTTCTCTCCTTTGAGATGTTCCACTGTCACCTCGGTTAACCCACGCTCCCGAAAGACCTGGGCTACGGCATCCCCGTTTACCCGAGAACTATCTAACAGCTCGTAGGCCTCCATTACCTGTTTTAAAGCCATATATTAGACCTCCTTTTTACCTCGTCTTGCCAGTTTCATAACTATATAATAGAGAAGCATAGCGGAGATAATCCCATTGAAAGCAAAAGCGGAGAAAGGAAAGATTTTAATAGTATAAGGATGCCCCGAGGTAATCCAGCCGATACCGAAGGATATGAAATAAACCATAAGAGCTTTGTAATTGCAAGACCTTGTTGCTTTCCATTGTCCATGCTCCCCGTTCCTGCGTTTGAGGAGATAGTAATGGGCGATGATAATCCCTCCTATAGGACCGATGCCCACCGTCAGGAGAGTCAGAAAAAGCTCTATCCTACCCAGGATACCAGCCGCCGCCAGCAAGGAGGAAAGAACACCGGCCACAATAGTCAGCTTCCACTTATCCCATCTTATTATGTTATTTAGTGCCAACACAGCGGAGTAGAGATTGTTATCGTTTGAAGTCCACTGGGCTAATGCCAGGATGACGAATCCGATAAGCCCCATTCCCAGATACTGCGGCGAGATAATCAGGAAGGGAAGCCTCTCGTGGTACTCTCCGGTGGACATCGTCAGAACCGACCCGACCACATGCATCAGTGCGCTCACTCCCATAGCCAGGGTAGCCGCATAGAATACATCTCTCACTCTTCTACGGGCATAGCGAAAGACATCGGGGCTGGTCACTGCCCCCACGATAAATCCCCCCGCTACCAGCGAGGCAGCCCCCCCTATAGTCAGAGGATAAGGGTCGGGGTGGTGGTTCTTGGCTAAATTCACCAATATATCATGAGGAAGGAAGTTCTGACCAATCTTTATCATAGCAATAATGAGTACTATAAGCATCAAGGGTACTGATACCCAGCTCAGCATCTTCAGACCACGGAAGCCAAAAACAGCCGTAGACATCATCACTATCCCGGCAGTGAAGGCTATGTAGGGAACAGGCACACTGGTTTCGGTGTAAGCGTTTACTGTCTCGGCAAAAAGCCCTGCTTGAACGCCAAACCATCCTATGGAAGAACCCGCCAGACAGAGGGATATTATCTGAGAGCCGACACTCCCGAAGGGAGCACGGGCAACCAGAGGGGTAGAAAGCCCTACCTTTGCTCCTATGAAACCGGTCAGACCCATCATGACAATCAGCATTACCTCCCCTAATAGATAGGCTATTACCAGGCTCTTAAAGGAGCCCAGGCCCATCCCCACCATCATTCCCCTTAAGATGGCGGACATCACAATGGCCACCCCGATCCAGACCATCGCTACACTGATCCAGTGCCGCCTCCGCTCTGGTGGGACGGGAGTGAGGGAATAATCCTCGAGGAGCTCAGATTTCAAGTCGGGCTTCTCTCTTCTTTCTATGGTCAGTTCTCCATGGAATGGGGAAAAGAACTCAACAATAAGTATTCTATCAAAGCATTACTGGTAATTCAATTGACTTTTCCGGCACACCTCAACTAAGGGCGGCTATAAAAGCTCTTGATAGCATGAGGGGTTGATGATATATTTATATTGTTTTTTGCACTATCAGATGGTTTTAATTTTTTCCTATTCGCAGAAGGGAGAGCAAACATGAGGAATTTAAAGTTATTTCCCAAAGTTATTGTATCCCTGTTTCTGATTCTGCTCACCGCCTCGCTTCTGTCCGCTCAGACAGTGGTTCCCTCACCAGAGGATTTTTTTGGCTTCCGAATGGGTGCCGACTACAAGATAGCCAGTTGGCCTCAAATAATAAATTACTTCAAACTCCTGGACGAAAGGTCGGATAAGCTCAGGGTTAAGACCCTGGGAGAGACCACCGAAGGGAATCCCTTCATTATGGTGATTATCACTTCCGCTGACAACATGACTCAACTGGATTCTTACAAAAGAATCCAGCGTTCTTTAGCCAAGCCTCGAGGACTCAATCCCGCAGCGGCTCGCAAACTGGCTGCCGAAGGGAAAGTGGTGGCTATGATTAGCTGTAATATCCATTCCACCGAAATTGCCTCCTCTCAGATGTCCCTGGAATTAGCCCATCAGTTGATTACTGATGAATCCCCTCGGATTATTAATATCCTTGACAAGGTCATATTTCTACTGGTTCCTTCTCTGAATCCCGATGGGCAGATAATGGTGGTTGACTGGTACAACAAGTATCTGGGCACCGAATATGAGGGTGGCAGGATGCCCTGGCTTTACCACAAGTATACCGGGCATGACGACAACAGAGATGCCTTCATGGTCACCCAGAAGGAAACCAAGCTCATAACCAGAGTGCTCTATCACGAGTGGTTTCCCGAGATAATACTGGACGAGCATCAAATGGGCTCCTATGGAGCGCGGCTCTTCGTTCCACCTTTCACCGACCCCATAAACCCCAATGTAAACCCGATTATCTGGCGAGAGATTGCTCTCCTTGGCGCCCGAATGACCATGGACCTGGAAGAGGAGGGCTACTCCGGCGTGGTCAGCAAGGCAATTTACACCGCCTGGTGGGAGGGGTCTTTCCTGATGACTCCCTGGTGGCACAATATGGTGGGGCTGTTAACCGAAGCAGCCAGCGTCAAAGTAGCTACACCAATTTTCATCGACAAATCCCAGCTCAGTGGTGGGCGCCGAGGGCTGCCCGAATACAAACCGCAGGAGAACTTCCCTAACCCCTGGCCGGGGGGCTGGTGGAGACTCAGGAACTTAGTGGATTACGAGCTGGTCGCCTCCTTTTCACTGCTAGAAACAGCCGCCGCTTACAAAGAGGACTTCTTGTACAACTTCTATCTCATGGGAAAGCAGGCTATTGAAAAAGGAGAAAAAGAGCCTCCCTTTGCCTTCCTTATCCCTCCAGACCAGCGGGATATGATAACCGCTATCAAGATGATAGAAACCCTGATGCTGGGAGGGGTTGAGGTTCACAAAGCCACCGACTCCTTCACCGCCGATGGGATTACCTATCCTGCTGGTACATATGTGATTCTGATGTCCCAGCCATTCAGAGCATACGCCAAGGATATGCTGGAACGGCAGGAGTATCCCGATATCAGGCTCTATCCCGAAGGTCCCCCCCAACCGCCATACGATTATACAGGATGGACCCTCCCCCTGCAGATGGGGGTGAAGACGGTGACCATCAAGTCCCCCTTCAGGGCAGAGCTGGCAGCGATAAAAGAAGCAGAGTATCCAGAGGGAGTGGTCTCGGGACGGGCTTCCTATGCCTATGTATTCTCGCATAGCACCAATAACTCCTTTACCGCGGTAAACCGCCTGTTGAAGGATGGCTATCAAGTCTATTGGGCTAAGGAGCCGCTAAAGTTCGCCGACAGGAGCTTTGAGCCGGGAGCGGTGATTGTACCTGTCAGGAAGGGAATACACCAAGCCATGGCTTCCATAGCCAAGGAGCTCCGTCTAAACATCTATGCGGCAAACAAGAAAATCAGCGGGGAGGGTTATCTGCTGAAGCCCCTAAAATTGGGCTTATACCAGCCGTGGACGGCAAATATGGACGAAGGGTGGACCAGATGGCTGCTGGAGCAGTTTGAGTTCCCTTACAAGAATATCCATAATGCTGAGATGCGCACCGGCAACCTCAGAGACCGTTACGATGTCATAATCATCCCCGATGATAGCCCCCAACAGATAATAACCGGGAGACGGGACGAAAGACCCGATCGCCCCTATACCCCACTGCCGTCGCCTTACGAAGGGGGGATAGGCAACGAAGGGGTGGCC
>Ga0224506_10002253_pt1 | contig 13218 bp, 11 predicted proteins | sample SF_Jan12_sed_USG_2_FD_169108 | JGI IMG/M metagenome (GOLD analysis project Ga0224506, IMG submission 169108) | Sediment microbial communities from San Francisco Bay, California, United States - SF_Jan12_sed_USGS_8_1 | ecosystem: Environmental > Aquatic > Marine > Sediment | place: USA... | reverse complement strand
AGCCGAAAGACTCGAAAAAGTCTTCCCAAGACTAATCAGACTCTACGAAGACAAAGGCTTCATCTGGGTCATGGACAAAATCAAAATCACCGAAAACGGCGTAGTAGAAGGCAAAGGACCAGCCGCAGAAAGAGTCCAGAAAGTATACGACCTGTTCCTCAGCGAAACGACGAAATAAGTCTCATTCCCCAACTTGCCGTTTCGCACAGGTACGTGGTCAAGGGCTAAATCCAAATTGTAAGAAGGAGCTTATGCAGTTTCTCTGGCGACTGTTAAGATTCTCACATAATCAGCCGTGTCGTCGCAGCTGTCAGCCACATGCTCCATCTCCTCAATCAAATCTTTAAGCAGGTAGATTGTGGCAGCGTTCATCTCATCCGAGCGTCTAAGCAGCAACGCCTTAGATTTTAGATATTTTTCGTCAACTCTACCTTCAATTTCATCGATTTTCTTTGCAAGTTCCATAGCTTCTATGGGGTTTGTTCCCAGCTTCTCGATAGCCTCACGAAGGGTAGTTGCGCAGTTCACTAGGTCCTTGGAAGTTTCAGCAAATTGTTCCCACATCTCTCTTACGACCTTCGCATCTAAGAGGAGGACGACAGCTCTCGCCGCATCCTTGACATGGTCCGCCATTTCGTCTAGCCTTTTCACTAGGTGCATGATGTCTTCCCGATCCTTTGAGGGGAGACTGCCTCTCGTTAGCTCCTCAAAAACGGTTCTTCTAAGTTCGTCGATTTCGTGTTCTATTGTAGATAGCTTTTCAAAGGATGTCTTTGCCTCTTCTTTCTTGCCGTTCAAAGCTGCGTTGATAGATTTTTCCAGTTCAATTACTGTGTCTATTGCTAATGTCATTTGTCTATCAGCCATCTCTAGAACCTTGGACTTCCGTCTTTGGGCAAACCATCTTTCCATCATGTCCACCTTTACTTATTAGACGTCATGTTGCGTTTACACCTATACCCTACGACGTATATTTTTAAGAATCTTTCTCTCCCTTTTTCATTCAAGGGTTAGCTCCCTTTTCAGACCTCTTTCAGGATATGGAAAAACAAAGTTTTTCTCGACCGAAAAGCTAACCGTAACTCTTTCGCCGACGTTGAACCATTCCGTCATTAACGCTGGGCGAACAACCAACACTAAGTCTCCATTTTCAAGTCGAATTTTACATCGCACATTCGTTCCTTCAAATCGAAATCCTTCAACATGGCCAGAAATCGAGTTCACTCTTCTTTTTTTCCCCTTCTCAACTGTTAAAACCTCAGGTCTTATGGCTATGACTACCTTATCTCCCTCTTTATGTTTCATATCTAATGTACGAACGAGTAATCCCCCACGAAGCTCGATGATTGATTCTTTTCTAGTCATTTTTGAGACATAGCCCTCTAAGAAGTTTGATTCTCCGATGAAATGGGCTACAAATATGTGTTGTGGGGTCATATACAACTCTTGCGGAGTTCCAACCTGCAATACCTTCCCTTTCCTCATTAAAGCTATCCTGTCGGAAATCGCCATAGCCTCTGCTTGGTCATGAGTTACATGTATACCTGTCAATTCGAGGTCTTTCACAAATTTTCTTAATTCATATCTCAGTTCATTTCTGATTCTAGCGTCTAAAGCGCCTAAGGGCTCGTCTAAAAGTAGTAGCTTGGCGCCTGCGGCTAACGCTCTAGATAGAGCAACCCTCTGCATCATTCCTCCACTTAATTCCGACGGGAAAGCATCTAAACGTTCAAAAAGCCTCACCATCTCCAACATCTCACGTCCAAGTCTTTCGCTCTCCTTACTTCCCAGCGCCTTCACTCGTGGACCGTAGGTTACGTTATCCCAAACATTCATGTGCGGAAAGAGGGCATACTCTTGAAAAACAAATCCGATGCCCCGATCTTCTGGAGGAACAGAATTAACAAGACGATTTTCAATGTAAATCTCACCTTTGCTCGGATCAACTAAACCGGCAATTAGCCTGAGTAGGGTGGTTTTTCCGCACCCGCTCGGACCTAGGAGACAAAAATATTCTTTGTCGCGAATTTGGAGGCTAACATTGTCGACAGCGACGATCTTGCCAAACTTCTTTGTAACGTTTACCAGCCGGACTTCTGGCATCTGAAAGCCTCCATCAGCCTACCATAGGTATGGGAGTACGACAAATATATTAAACATACTAATACCTTCCTTTTCCTCTGGCAAATAATCTCGAAATTAACAGAATTATGAAGGAAAACCCGATTAAGATGCCGCAACCGAGACCAATATCCAACGGAGTGATTGGAATCGGAGATTCTGCTTTACCTAGAAGTACGTTAACCCATCCTACTAGTAAAACTGGAGCAGTTTTCAGCTCGGTTACTGCCAAGGTGGCGCCAGTTTCGCTAACGCTTCTTGTAAAAACCATGATAGCTCCAGCAAACAATGAATATTTAGTTAAAGGTAGGACGATTGTTCTGAATACGGTGAATGGTCGTCCCCCTAAGGTTCTTGACGCCTCTTCAAAGTCCACGTTTAGTCTTTCGATGGCGGCAACCATCGACCTAACTAAGTAGGGATAAGTGATTGAAAGATGGACTAAGATTAGCAATACCATTTCAGGCATTACTGCAAAGCTTCTCCAGAAAATGCTAAGAGAAACTCCTAAAGCAATTGAAGGAACCATCAGGGGAATATTGACTAAAACGTCTAAAATTGATGAAAGTTTTGTTCCCAGTCTTCTTCTTGAGATGAGAACAGCCATTGGCAAGCCAACTATTGTATTTAATAGGGTGGCGACTACCCCAACAGAATATGATAAGATGAGGCTTTGCCAGTATCCTTGCCAAATGCCTACACCCACTACTGCCTTGTTTAGTGTTCCGTTTATGATGGCGTAGACCGCTGGAAGGACAACGAAGAGCGAAGGAATGAGAACCAGAAGGAAGAAAGCTATAAGCGATAAGGCGTTTCTCAAGTTTGTTATTCTTGAACCACTTAGTTTTCTCTCAGTCACTGGCCAAACTTTCTTTATGGGCATTTTCAGTCTCGGACCCAGCAGCCTAATTGTTACAAAAATCAGAGAAGAAATGACTATCAAAATGAAGCTAACAAACACTAAAGCTCCTTCGTAGCCAAGTTCTTGAGCAGTTTTAAGATTATTAATTAAGATTGGCCCGTTTTCAAAAGCGCCCGCAACTATCAAGGTTGCTCCGGTTTCAGAAATTGATCGTGCAAACGCCAGCGTGAAAGAAGCTATTAAGGACGGTTTCAAGATGGGAAGCGTGACTGTTCTGTCTGTGGTGAAGGGTGGGGCACCCAAGGTTCTTGCCGCTTCTTCATATTCTCGTTTGTAGTCGAGGATCGCCCCAGCCATTACTCTGACCACGACGGGATAGGAAAATGCAAAATGGAGCAAAATAACAAGAAGCCAGCCTGGCGACAGAAGGTTGCCTCCGAAAAGGGAAGAAATGCCTTCAGGTCTGTTCCAGAATAAAAGCAAAGAATAACCAAGAGTCGCAGTAGGTATGATGAAAGGTATGTCGACAAACGTGTCGAGGACGTTCAGCCATCTGGATCTCCCTCTTGCAACAAGCCAGGCGACTGGTAACCCAGCAACCACGTCGATTATTGAAACAAAGATGGCGATGGCGAAGGATGCGTAGATTGCTGTTGTCGCCCTAGACATCAAGCTGGGTTTCGTAAATGTCTCTGCCATGGTGTTCCATTTAAGAACTATTCCTAGAATTGGCGGGATCAAAATTATCGTAGCGAAGAAAGTGATAGAACTTAGATAGAATGCGTATCGGACACTGGACTTAGAGGATGCTGAATCGAGAAATTTTATGATACTAGAGGTAGCCAAATTGTTTGCTCCGCCCTGATTTTCTTTTTTTGGTCATATGTTCTGCGGTTTTAGTTTTCCTTTTGACTCTACTTCCCTTAAAGTTTATTGTGACTTGAAAGTTAAAATTGGGATGTTTCTTTAAGGGTGTAGGATATGGTGATTGGGGTTGGCCTTTACTCTCGGTCTTTTGCAACCATGACCTCGGTTGCCTTGATGACGGCTTCCACCTTGTCTCCAAGTTTAATATCCAGCTCCTCAACGGCCTCTCTGGATATGAGCGCGGTCACCACAACCGGCGTTTCGATTTCAATCTTGACTTTCGCGGTGACGGGTCCCTTCTTCACCTCTTTGACAATGCCCTTCAACCAATTTCTTGCGCTAATCTTCAATCCAACCGCCTCCCAGTGTTCTTCGTCACCTAAAACCTCACCCACGTAGCCTTCAACCCTCCTGTACTCCTTTAACAGGCTCTCCCCGAGCTTGGTTAATTTCGCCCCTCCCCCGCCTGCCCTCCCGCCCTTGTGCGTTTGAACTACCGGTTCTCGCAAGACTTTCTCCATCTTTGCTACGTAGTTCCACACGTATCGATACGACATCCCTGTTTTTCTGGCGGCTTTAGAAATGGACTTTTCCTTCTTTATAGCCTCTAGAATCTCGGCTCCACCCTTCCCAAGGATGGGTTTCCCTTCGTATTCAATCCAGACTTTGCATGAAGGTTTGCGTTTTTCGTTGGTGAGCATCTCGCTAATATTTGTATCGTTATGCATATAAAAACAGAGCGTGGAAGCGTCCCCGCAAAATCCCCTTTTTCTGTTTTTGTAAACCTCATTTTTGCGCGCGCATATTAATGCACTTTCCTTGACTTGTCGTTGTGAGCATATTGTAAATTTCTGTCTGCGATCTAAGACAGAACAAGAATTTGAGGGATAAACGTAAATTTCATTCCAGCCCTTCTTATGTCTAAAGGAGAAACGAGGAAAATGGTGTCAAAAAGTAAGGGTTTTTCAACCAGAGCTGTTCACGCCGGAGAGAAGAGAGATCCATCTACCGGCGCAGTTATCACGCCAATCTATGAAACCTCTGTCTTCGGGTTTTCCAGCACCAAAGAACTGATCGACGTCATGAGTGAGAAAGCGGAGGGATATACATACACAAGATATGGAAATCCAACCGTTAGGACTGTTGAAAGAAAGATGGTAGAACTCGAAGGCAGCGAAGATGCGACAATTTTTTCATCAGGCATGGCAGCCATAGCCACCACCATGTTGACCCTAACCTCTTCCGGCGACCACGTTGTTTCCACCAGAGACTTATACGGTGGGACTCTAGCCTTCTTTAAGGACGTTTTGCCGAAGTTTGGCGTGGACGTAAGCTTTGTTGAGGCCACCGACTTTGACGAAATAAAATCAGCAGTTCAAAGGAATACGAGAGTTATCTTCGCTGAGACTCCTACAAACCCTACGCTGAAAGTTGTCAACGTATCCAAAGTTGCCAAGCTTGGCCGAAAAAGGGGAATAACGGTTGTAGTTGACAGCACCTTCGCCTCCCCCTACAATCTGCAACCTCTACGCTTCGGCGTCGACATCGTCGTTCACAGCGCCACAAAATATCTAGGAGGACACAACGACGTAACCGCTGGAGTTGCATGCGGTCCTGAAGATTTTATGCACAAGCTGAAAGAAATGCGCAAACATTTGGGTGGAACCCTTGATCCCCACGCCGCTTGGTTGCTGTTGCGGGGGCTAAAAACGCTGGGATTGCGAATGGAGAGGCACAACTCTAACGGAATAAAAATAGCAAGATATCTTGAGAAGCATCCCAAAGTTAAGAGAGTTTACTATCCAGGATTGCCAAGCCATCCCCAACATTCAATTGCTAGAAAGCAAATGAGAGGTTTCGGTGGAGTCGTCAGCTTTGAACTCGACGGAGACTTCGAAACAACCATGAAGTTCGTGGACAACCTCAAACTATGTTTTCTAGCCGCGAGTTTGGGAGGCGCCGAAACGCTAGCCACACAGCCCGTCACATGCTCTCACTATTACGTCAGCGCCGAGGACAGGAAAAAGGCGGGAATAACAGACGAATTAATACGGTTGGCTTTGGGGATAGAAGACCCCGAGGACATAATCGCTGATTTAGATCAAGCCTTCAACAAAACCTAACTTCAACAGCTGACACGTGTAAAGAAAAAGCAGATTTTCAACGAACTTCAGCAGGTACGCGCATATCCTATCTTACATTTATTCCTTCAACTGTGGGATGTGATTTAAATACTCATTGAATCAAATGATCTATATGAGTTCAGGTGAAAGGTATGCCTTATTGCCCAAAATGTGGTGCAGAAGTTACTGAAGAAACGAATTTTTGTTCTAAGTGCGGCGCAGCCCTTGGGCCTCTACCTCCACGAGTGAAGATGGAAAAGGAGGAAAAACATGAGAAACGGGAAAAATCCGAGAAGGCAGAGAAACGCGAAAAGGCAGAGTATGGTTACAAATGGATTTACATTGGCACTCTGTTAGGCGGCCTACTCATAATATTTGCGGGTTTAAACGCTTTTCTAAGGATAATCAGTCCTTGGTATGCCCGTTATTCAGAACCCATCTTTTTGATAGTTGTTGGAATAATTATCATTGTAATTGCGATTTACGCGACAATGACGACTGTCAAAAGGAGTCCTAAGCCCCCATAGTTCTCAGCCCTAGAGAAACCATCGGAACAGAAGTCTATACAACATGTGTTCAAGGACAATTAGAGTTTTGGCTCTTCCAAAGACGCGGAAATAGTTCTTTCCCATGGCTTCAATCATGTCCCCGATGTCGTATCTAGGAAACAGACAAGACGAGATGATGAGTCTTCCCCATTCGCCTCTCTCAAGTTCGTGGAGCATTTTCGAACCTTTACTTGTTTCAACCTCGAAATAGTATTTGTCATAGTTTGGGGTAACATAGGGCAAATCGTCGAGTTGCTGCGCAAAGACACCTTCAGTGGCACTATACATTTCGACTATTGGAACTTCGCCGAAGTATTTTCTAAGAACAGGCCCATATTTGAACTGTATCTTTCGAACACTCGTGCAGAAAAGAGCTCGAAGGCTCCATAAGTCCTTAGGTTTTCTTCCGTGTCTCCGCTTAACATATCTGCCGAAGGACAAAATAACTGGTGCAACGCCCATAGCAGCAACTACTCGCTCATTCAGCGCTCGCTCAAAGACCAATTCAAATCTTCTCTCCCAGTCTAGCTTCGCGATTCCAGGACCAAGAGCATCAATTTCTTCCTGTCGTGGCAAAAGACTAACTTGATTTAACATAGGATTGAGTTTTGCATATGTTCCTGAACTGTATCCGCAGGTTATCTTTTGCCCATCTGCGTCTATTGTGGTCACCGTTGACGGGAAGTTAAGGTTCAATATCTTTCCGGTTAGAAGCTCCAAATCATCCTTTCTTAGGGCGTGGTTAACAAGTGCCCGTGCTCCGCAGATAAAAATCTGTTCAATATGCGTCTTTGTAACCGGAAAAACCTTGGCGGGGCCTGTAGAGCCCCGCGTCATGACCCAGCACAAAGGTGGCTCAGGTAGGAGAATGAGGTGATTGTCTCCCTTAACTTGCTCAAAGTATGGGCAAAGTTTTTCGTAGTTCATCTTTGGGAAGTTTGCTCGAAAGTCAGCGGCTCCTTTAACGTCGAGGGCAAAGTGTTTTTTTCCGTACTGGGTTTTTGCGTAACCTTCAACTAAGTTCTTTAGAACTTGCTGTTGCGTTTCGGCGGGCTTGTGTAAAGCTTCATACCAAGGATTAACTATTTGCTGCAAGAGATCTATGCCGGTTTTAGCTGATAGGTGCATGAAACATCACGAGGCAGAGGTAGTTAAAATCTTTGAATTCCTTTTTTCCTAGATGTAGTTAAGTCTTGCGTGCGGATAACGTCCAATAGTGAAGACGTCCCCCGCAAACCCCCATTTTTCTAAATACCTTTATGTAAAAGCGGAATTAGCTCAACACGCCTATTAAAAGCCTCATAGAAACTGGAGAAAAAAGGCATCATTTAAGCCCTAAAATATAGACTTCAGATTCAGAAACATCAAATATTGGAGGAATTTATAACTAACGAAGGATAGCAAGATGCCTAAATTACCTATTATAAACTCTCTAAGACGGAGGCGGAAACGTTCTATTCCATCAAATCTTTTGAAGGCTGGTCCTGTTCTTAACCTTAGGGAAGGGGAGTCGGTTATTGTTACGTACACATCAGCCGCGGATAAGATGAAGGTCTTTTCAGCTTTTATACATGAGGGCCTTGAAAACGGCGACGCAATATATTATGTTCACCTAGACAAAGAAAGTGAAACCGTTAAAACCAAGCTTAATGAACATGGAATCAATGTGGAAAAACATGAAAAAGATGGCACTCTGTGCATGAAAAGTCAAACCGAACATTTCGTGTCAAATGGCAAACTAAACTATGAAAAGGCAACTGTCGATAGTCTAAATTGGTGGGCGGAGGCAAAGAAGAAGGGATACAAACACGTAAGAGACATCGAAGACCTTGGAGACTTTTCTTTTGTTAACGGGCAATGGCAGAAATATGTTACCGACTATTGGCTAGACCCTAGATGGAACGACCCAAGTATTTCGGAATGGGTAGAGTCTAAAGAACCAGTGGGAGTAGTGTATAACCCTTTCCTCATGGAGATCACTGCCATCAACGTGGAACACATGGTGGAGACCCAAGTTAATGAACTCTTGAAAGCCTTCGGCAAAGGAACCCTCGTGCCAGCAAGATTCATTGACCTCTTTGAGAACATGGATTTATTCTCGAGGTCAATAGGCTTGGATCATGAACCGCTGATTGGCCGTAAGATTCTGCTGGAATTTGACCCTGTCTCTAACTACGAGAAGGTTGTCGACAGCCTAGCGAAGGAGAGCACGGCTAATGTTGAGCCCATCTTCGTCTTCACCTCTTGTACAAGCAGCATTCACAAACATCTGGCCAAACAGCCGACAATAAAATTCTTCTTAACATCAATTTCAACATACATTCCGAAATCAACTTCTGAAAACGAGGTGTTCTTACCTGCCAAAAACGCGCCTCTAATTCTAGACGCTCTTAGCAAGGTGCTGGAAACCTATGCTGATGCTAATGTCTGTTTCGTTTTCGGCATCCTCTCAGAACTGCTAACATCGGTGGGTCGCGAGAAAACTCTCATGTTTCTGCGTCATGCGTTGGATATGTTGTCTTCAGAAAAGATAACTGGCCTCTTTCTGCTCAACACCAGCGCGCACCGAGCTGAAGTGGTTTCTCAAATAAGAGGCCTATTCAACAACCTACTAACCTATGATAAGGATGGATTAGAAGTCGTAAAGATTTCCTAGTTTTCAAGAGAAGCTCCATTGATTGGAGATATCCCCAGCAAACCCCTTTTCTCTACATCTTTTCCTTCATGTATAACGCTGACTCATGTTTTTCTACGTTGAAAAGGCTAATCTAACCGTGCAAGAGTTACGTGATAAAGCTATAGCAGAGAAGCGAGATACCAATTCAATGAATGGTTAAAGTCGCGCCCAATAAATGTAATAATCAGAATTCGAGACTACTATAGGGGATTCATTTGGCACTTGGACACGTAGTACTGCTATCCGATGATGAGATTGCGCGTATACATGAAACAAGTTTGAGAATACTGCAGGAAATCGGAATAAAAGTTCTCAGCAAAAAGGTGCAGAGCCTACTCGCAGAAAATGGCGCAGAAGTGGATTCCCATCGTTCAATTGTGAAAATTCCAAGCTCCCTCGTAGAAGAAGCGATCAAAAAAGCGCCAAAGGAAATAGTGCTGTGCGGAAGAGATCCAAAATTCGACCTCAAACTTCCCTCAAAAGATTTCACTTTCATTGCTACAAGCGGCTACGCGAGTTTTATGAGAGACTTCAAAACTGGAGAAAAGAGAATGACAACAACATCGGATTTAAGGGATTTCGCCATTCTAAGTGACTATCTTGACGGGGTTGATTTCTTCGACTCCATTGTGGCTCCTACGGAACTACCGCCTCCTGTTCAGACGGTTCATGGCTTAGCCGTCTCATTTGAACACACAGAGAAGCATATCCTGAATAGAGCTCTTAATGAGAAACAAGCCAGATGGCAGATCAAATTAGCGTCCGCCGTTGTCGGTGACGAAGAGAAGCTAAGAAAAAGACCTGTATTCTGTTCGGTGAACTGCCCTGTCAGCCCTCTTATATTCGAAGAAGGCTCGTCAGAAGCCATGGTCGAGTTGGCTAGGGCTGGAATCCCTGTTGTACCCATGTCCATGGCTTTGTGTGGTAGTACAGCTCCTGCAACGATCGCAGGAACATTAACCACAGTTAACGCTGAAAACTTAGGAGCCCTTGTCATTCTCGAGTGCGCCAGCCCAGGCGCCCCAATAATCTATTGTGCAGAATCAACATCAGCAGACATGAGGACAGGCGAAATTAACTATCAGGCACCAGAATTCCCTCTCATTGCGGCGGGAGCCACTCAGATGGCAAGACTGTACAAGCTTCCTTGCTATACAACAGGGATAGGGATGGATAAGACCCCGAATGATTGGAAATCTCTCATTGAGGCTTCCAAAAGGTTCGCCCTCTTGCAGTTAGGCCGAGGCGACATTTCCGCTGGATTAGGCTCGCTAGAAAACGCTGAAAGCGCGGCACTGGAACAGGTGATCCTTGATGTTGAGGCATGGGAACAGGCTAAAGCTTACCTGCGTCAATTCGAAGTTGACGAAGAAACTCTAGGTTTCGATGCCATTAGCAAGGTTGGTCCCGGAGGAAACTTCTTGGGGCTTAAGCACACTTTGGATCATTTCCAAAAAGAAATATGGCTCAAAAAAGAGCCCACACTCCTGCCCTCGACAGGTGGTTCCGTTGTAGAAAGAGCAAAGGAAAAAGTCAGACAAATACTTTCGTCACATGTGCCAACTCAGCTCGATGAAAAAGTGAAGAAGGAAGTAAACCAGATTCTTCGTAACTGTGAAAAAGACATTTTGTAAGGTTTAATAGCTTTAACAGTGGGGAGGACGTCCTCAACAAACTTGCTCTTTTCTGGTGCAGCACCGTTTTAGAAGAATCTGTTTTTTAACACGTTTTTTTGCTGTATGCTTCAAACATGATTCGGGATGGTGTAGGGATAGCCGTCAAGATTTCTGGAAGCGTAAATGACTATAACCTTATGTTGAAAGTTCTAACGATATGCATATAAGGTTACAACGCCGATATATACAGTCAAACATAACGATGTGTAATGGCCAATGGAAAAAACAGAAACGTTGATAGTAGCGCTCATACTGGCAGCCGTGGTTTCAGTTGCGGGAATCGTCATCTACATGAAAATCACCACCAAAGAAAGACTCAGAATCTCCACCACCACCAGCCTCTACGACACCGGCCTCCTAGAAGCCATTAGAAACCAGTACGAAACAAAACATTCCATAAACCCTCAGATCACTTCAAGAGGAACAGGCCTAGCCATAAAGCTGGCTCAGGATGGAGACGCAGACATGATACTGGTACACGCCCCTTCCCAGGAACTGCTCTTCCTAACGCAAGGATACGGAGTTTGCAGAAAAATCATAGCCTACAACTTCTTCGCCATCGTAGGACCAGAAGACGACCCGGCAGAAATCCGAGAACTAACCACCCTTGAAGCCCTGACAAAAGTTGTGGAAGCGGGAAGAAACGGACAAGCCATATGGATCTCTAGAGGAGACGACTCTGGAACCCATACAAAAGAGAAAGAATTGTGGAAAACAGCCGGTTTCGCTTGGGAGGACCTGAGAACTGAGACAAGCTGGTACGTAGAAGCCAGCAAAGGGATGGCAGGCACCCTAATCTTAGCCAGCGAACGCTCCGCCTACACCCTCACCGACATGGGCACATACCTCAGCCACAGCACAGCCGGCCTAATCACCCTAAAAGTGCTGATAGGTCAGGGGAAGGAACTGCTAAACGTTTACAGTGCCATCGCAGCGAACCAAACAAGGCATCCCCACACAAACCTTAACGGCGCCATAAACTTCATAAAGTTCCTCATATCCGACGAAGGACAACAACTAATCGGCGATTACGGCAAAGACGAATACGGTCAGCCTCTCTTTTATCCAGCCGTAAAACTTCTTCAGGAAAACAACGACCCAGTGGCGGATTCGATAAGAGAATACGCCTTCTTCAACGGCACCGAATGCCCAGTGGAATATCGCGACGGTCACCCCGAGTTGTATGGTTGAGGTGTGCACCTAATGAACGCGGAAATAATTGAAATAACCCTTAGATCCATATACGTGTCAGGAACCGCAACATTGCTGTCAGCCGTATGGAGTCTTCCCCTAGGCTTGACTATTGGTATCAGGGATTTCTATGGGAAACGCCTTGTAAAAGGGGTGTTCAACGCTTTTTTGGGCATTCCAACAGTAGTGTTGGGGTTAGTCCTTTTTCTCCTCATTAGACACGCAGGGCCTCTAGGTTTTCTAGACCTTCTGTTCACTCCCCTAGCCATAATCGTAGGTCAGGCAATTCTAATAACTCCGATAATGGTTAGCTTTACGACAAGCGCCGTAGAGTCTATTGACCCAGAGATCAGAGACTTGGCAAAGACCTTAGGAGCAACGGAAATTCAAGCTTCCCTAGCCGTTTTGAAAGAGGCTGCTGAAGGTGCTCTTTTAGCCTTTATCGCCAGCTTCAACAGAGCAATAGCTGAAATGGGTGTCGCCTACATGGTGGGCGGGAGCATACCTGGATTCACAATGGTGTTGACGACTGCCATAGCACTTCAAAGAGACATGGCAAACATAGAACTTGGATTAACCCTAGCAACCATACTATTATCAATAGTTTTCGCAATAAACCTCACCGTAAATCTAATTCAGAAGCGAAGACCATGAAGCCCATCATGGAACTCAAGGATGTAACCAAAAGCTACGGAGACATAATGGCCCTCGACCACGTGAGTTTCAAAGTCAGACAAGGAGAAATCTTCGCCATCGCAGGTCCAAACGGATCTGGAAAAACCACAATGCTGAGAATCATGGCTTTCATTGACACGCCCACAAGCGGAGAAGTCCACTTCAACGGCGTCAAAGTCAGTGACGAAAATAGGAGTCAAATTAGAACCAAATGCACCATGGTTTTCCAAAAGACCGCCCTCTTCAACACAGCCGTCTACAAAAACATAGCTTACGGACTTAAACTGAGGGGATTTTCGAAAAAAGAGATGGACGAAAGAGTTAAGGACGTTTTAGGATTAGTGAAGCTGAATGGTTACGAGAGGCGTTTGGCGAAAGAACTTTCCGGAGGAGAACAGCAGAGGGTTTCCCTTGCAAGAGCATTAGTGCTCGACACGGAGCTCTTGCTCTTAGACGAACCCACGGCAAATCTAGACCC
>Ga0224506_10002252_pt1 | contig 13220 bp, 9 predicted proteins | sample SF_Jan12_sed_USG_2_FD_169108 | JGI IMG/M metagenome (GOLD analysis project Ga0224506, IMG submission 169108) | Sediment microbial communities from San Francisco Bay, California, United States - SF_Jan12_sed_USGS_8_1 | ecosystem: Environmental > Aquatic > Marine > Sediment | place: USA... | reverse complement strand
TTGCAGGCCCTCCGTCGCTGCGGCGCTGAGTAATCCCTTTTCGGGCTGATGGTCATCACCTGCGTGAAGTTCCAACGCCCGCCGTTTGTCCGGGATGAGTCCTTCCGGCTTGAGAATCATGATGGCAATGAGGATGGCACCGTAGATGTGGAGCCGGAACTCACCGAATTCGCGGAGCAATTCGGGTAAGCCGACCAGGACCAGTGAACCGACGACGACGCCGGGAATTGAGCCGATGCCTCCGAGTACGACGACGGCCAACACGTTGATGGAAACGAGCAGGGTAAAAGATCCCGGGTTCGCAACCGAGAGTTTGGCGGCAAAGAACGCTCCACCCAGTGACCCGACCGCAGCACCGGTAGCGAAGGCGAGCAGCTTGTATTTGATAACACTCACGCCCATGCCTTCGGCGATATCCTCGTCTTCGCGCATGGCGGCCCAGGCCCGACCGACCCGCGAGGTCTTGAGTCGATACGAGATGAAGAGGGCCAATCCGGCAAACGCGTAGATCAGGTAATAGAGGATCTGGGGGTCCCGGGTGTTGAGACCGAAGAATGGAACGGAGGCCACCTCGGTTAGACCCTGAGGTCCACCGAAGGTGCTCTTGAGCCAGTCGGACAACACCAGGGTGCGGATGATCTCGCCGAACCCGAGCGTGACAATGGCCAGGTAGTCGCCCCGAAGGCGGAGCACCGGAGCGCCAATCGCCACACCGATAATCACTGCAATCACGATTGTGATCGGAATGGCGATCCAGAAGTTCGTATAGCCGGCGACGGCAGGGGACGTGACAGCACCGTCGACGAGAATCGAGCTGCGGGCGGTCAGCAACGCCACCGAGTAGGCGCCGACTGCGTAGAACGCCACGTAGCCGAGGTCGAGGAGGCCGGCGAATCCGACAACGATGTTGAGGCCGAGTCCCAGCAGGATGTATAGACCCACGAAGCCGAGTACGTCAGAGACGAAGTCGTTGACGATCCAGGGAAGTGCGGCCATACCGACGAGCGCCAGAACCGTGATTACCCACCGGATGTTCTTCTCGGTGGTTCCAGGGACTTTGAGCAATGCCTGTCGGGGTCCGCCAACTCGTTCTGATCCGAGTCGGGCTGCTCCGAAAACGACAAAGAGAATGATCGCGCCGACCAGAGTAAGGCCGTCACGTTCGAACAACCACCGGTTGGGGATGTTCAAGCCGTCCAGCATCACCTTGAACAGGGGAGCGCCGAGCGCCCCGAAGATCGACGCAGCGAAGCCCATTACGACTACTTTGCGATACGTGTTCGACAGCAGGTGGAGCGAGCCACCGATCAGACCGGCGACCAGCCCGAACACGACCATCAGCAGCGCTCCGACGATGGCGGACTGCCCGAACGAGAAGAACTCGATCAGGGGGTCGCTGATGCTGGTGAACATGTTCCGTACGTTCCAGCCGAGCGTCTCGATGAGGAAGTTCACGACGAGACTGAATACGGCAACCGTGGCGCCCGCCACTGCACCGGTGGTAACGCCGGCAACGAGTCCTGGTTGGGCGGGTGACCCGTCCTTGCCCCGTTTGCCCGATAGGTAGGCGAAGCCGCCAAAGGTGATGGCTATGAGCACTGTGGCGAAGTTCAGTACTCCGGTAATAATGGCTCGGACATCGAAGGCCACGAGCATCCCCACCAGACCGAGGTAGATGACGATGGCACCGGCGATTAGCCCCTGGCGTATGGAACGAGTGCGTGCCGACATCATGCGCGGCTCTTGTCGTCAGGGGCTCCCAGGAAGCCGCCGGGCAAGAAGATGAGCACGAGCACCAATATTCCGAATGCCACAATGGGGATCAGCTGGTTCGGCGAGGGAACCCCTGCTCCGTCGAGGAACAGGTTCGGTCCGACCGTCTCGAGGATTCCCAGGATCAAGCCCCCTAAGGCGGCTCCGGTAATTGAGCCGATGCCCCCAAGCACGGCTGCCGTAAACGCTTTGAGTCCTGGGAAGAAGCCCATGAAAAAGTGGGCCTGGTTGAACAGAAACACATAGAGGATTCCGGCGGCTCCGGCGAGCGCTCCGCCAACCGCGAACGTGAAAACGATGGTCCGGTCGACGTCGACTCCCATGAGGGCGGCAATTTCACGGTCTTCTCCAACCGCCCGCATCGCCCTACCCACTCTGGTTCGTTCGACGATCCAGTAGAGCATGAGCCACAAAGCCACCGCGCCGAGGATCGAAATGACATGTACCTTCTGGAAGTCGTATCCGAGGATATCCCACGTGCCCTGAATGGCGGGGATGGTCGGGTAGGCCCGGGCGTTGGCGCCGTAGAACCCACGGAAGGTGTACTGGAGGAACAAGGAGGCACCGATGGCGGTGATCAGTGGCACAAGCCTGGGAGCTCCACGCAAAGGTCGATAGGCGATCCGCTCGAGGAGAATCGCAACAATCATCGAGACCACTGACGAAACCAAAAATAGCAAAGCTATCGAGATGATCGGGCTGGAAACCAGCATGCCGGCCTGGTCCAGGCCAATGGCCACGAAGTAGGCAGTAAACGCACCGGCCATAAAGACTTCGCCGTGGGCGAAGTTGATGATGAACAAGATGCCGTACACGAGTGTGTAACCGAGAGCGATGATCGCGTAGACGCTTCCGCGCGCCACCCCTGAAATGAACAGGTTGATCCAAACATCGCTCGAGAACCGGCCGAGTTGCAGAGTGGCGATCGATCCCGCTGCCGCTCCATATGCGATCACAATCGCCAGAAGGATGAGAACAAATTTCCTGACGGGGAACCGCTCAAGGAATAGCCGGTAGCGGCTCTCCGTGGTCGAACTCGTCGTCATGTGGCCAACACCATTTGTTCTCTCCGTCCCATGGTTTGGTGTACAGGGAGGGGGCCGCACGGCCCCCTCCCTTCTAGATGTTTGTCTGCTTAGCCCTCGAGCGAGATCACCTTGCTGAAGACCGGGGTCTCCGCACGGGCTCCGCCGACGACGTCGAACACCGCAATGGTGGCCGATGGCTGACAGTCACCGGTGGCATTGCAGGTGATCGAACCGGTGATGCCTACAAGTCCCGACGTTGCGCCAATCGCGTCGCGAAGGGCGGTGCGGGGGATGTAGAGCGTGTCACCATCTTCGATGGCCACCTTGTCGATCGCGGCCAGCAACATGTTGGTTGCGTCCCACGAGTGAGCGTGGAAAGCCGACAACGGCTCCGAGCCGTACTTCTCTTCATACCGTGGCAAGAAGATGTCTGCGTACAGGGCGGCATCTCCGGCAAAAGCCGTGACGTCGGGACCTGACAAGAAGACACTGTCGCCTGCCGCTGCATAGAAGTCGTCGGACCAGAGGCCATCCGAACCGGCCAACACCACTGTGTCGCCCAACGTCGTCTTGGCCTGCTGGACCAGAAGGCTGCCTTCACCCACGAAAATGGGGAAGTACAGCAACTGCGGGCTCCCGGCCTGGATCGACGCAAGTACGCCAGAGAAGTCGGTGTCACCAACCTGGATGGCGTCCTGGCTCGTCACCGTTCCGCCAAGGGCCGTGAACGACTCTGCGAATGCGTTGGCCAGGCCTTCAGCGTACGGACTTCCGTCATGAATGGTCGCAGCGGTCGTCAAGCCTTCCTGGGTGAAGGCAAAGTCGGCCACAGCGGCGCCCTGCAGTTTGTCGTTGTGGGCGGTACGGAAGTAGAACGGGTTGCGGATGGCCGCGTCGGTCAGGGCCGGAGCCGTGTTCGACGGGGACAGCAGCGTGACGCCCTTGTCTCCGAGGATCTTGTCAGCGGTACCAAGAGCAGCCGATGAACAGCTGGTTCCGATTACGCCAACGATCTGCGTGTCGGCAGCGAGCTTGTTGGCACCTGCGGTACCACCCTCAGCCGAGCAACCGTCATCTTCAGCAACGAGGACGACATCGTGACCCTTGATCTGACCATTGGTGTCGTCGAACGTTCCGTCCGCGTAGTCGAGTGCCATTTCGACGCCGTACTGGCTGTCGAGACCTAGTGACGAGTTCACGCCCGTGATGACGAGCAACGAACCGATCTTGATTGGGTCGCCGGCTGCTACTTCTACACAGCCGAATTCGTCGGTCGCGCAAGCTTCTGGCTCGGTTCCGCCATCTGACGTCCCGCCACCACAAGCTGCGGCGATCATCGCAAGAACCAGCAGAAGAGCCGTAAGGCCTCTGTAATTTTTGACCTTCATAAGCAATGGATTCCTTTCGATCTTTGTACTTGCGACGGAGTTTCGCTTCCGCGTTATCCTTCGCGAGTTGGCGAGGGTCGACCAGCATCTACAGACGTAGTCCGCCTCCAGCTAGTTGTTAGGCCTCACCACCGACGTGACGATAGTCGCTGCAGGGGGGGGATAGTAAAAATAAGTGCCATTTTCTCGGAGTAGCCAGGCGCACGGGAAGGTGGTTTTCCTAGACCGGTTGTGGGGTTTTCCACTGAAGCGTCGTGCGCGGTGCCGGCTATTTTCCCTGCCAGCGGGGCGCCCGCTTCTCATTGAATGCTGCGATGCCTTCCGCAGCGTCGGCCGACTCGAGCACCCGTTTGTAGAGGGGATAGCTGCCCGCCCGGAGCTCGGTCAGCGCGTCCGGTGTGCGGGTGGTCTCAGCCTGAGACATCGCCTCGAGTATGGCTGCAACCGATAGGGGGGCGGCGGCGATGACCGCCGCTGCCAACTCATGGGCGGCATGCATGAGTTCATTCGCCCCGACGACGCGGTTAATCAGGCCGAACTGCAGCGCTTCATGAGCGCTCAGGCGGCGAGAGCCCATGAGTATCTCCGTAGCCAGCGCCTTCGGTAAGAGCTTGGGAAGTCGGATGAGGCCGACATCCGGCACGATCCCGGCCAACGCCTCTGGCAACATGAACTCGACGTGGTCCGAAGCCACAACCAGGTCGGCGGCCAGAACCATTTCGAACCCGCCGCCGACGGCGAGACCGTTGACTGCAACGATGACCGGCTTCCGTAGGTCCGCCAACTCCGGGAACCCGCCAAACCCGCCTGGCCCATTGTCGGCCTCGTAGGCTTCTCCCTCGGCAGCTGCTTTGAGATCCCAACCGGCTGAGAAGAAGCGATCGCCCGCACCAGTAACGATCGCCACCCGGTAGTCGGGGTTGTCGCGGAACCGTTCGAATGACGCACCCATCTTCCGACTGGTGGCCGCGTCGATCGCGTTGGCCTTGCCCCGGTTGATGGTCATGGTCATGATCGGGGCAGCCCATTCGGTGGTTATCCCGTCATTCATATCCAAACCTCCATTAATGCGTCAGCGATCCATACGCCGTCTTGGCATACAAGTAGCGGGTTGATCTCGATTTCGGCCTGGTTGGTGAGCGCGAAGTCGGCCAAGCGCATGACCGTGTCGACCGTCGCCTGAATGTCGCCCGGTGGCTGGGACCGGTATCCGCTCAGGATGACGTCGATCGCCAGCGAACTGATGGCGGAGCGTATCTCATCGCCGGACGTCGGCAGAAGGATCGTCACCGTATCGGCGATGATTTCGGTTAGAACGCCGCCGGCGCCGATGGTCAGGGTCCACCCAACCGGCCGGTCGATCTGGATGCCGATCAGAAGCTCGGCGATTGTGCCTTCGATCATTTGCTCGACGAGGAATTCGTCGCCGATGTTTGCCATTGAGTCAAGCGCCAACTGAACGGCCGGTTCGTCGACCAGTCCGATAGCCACTCCGCCTACCTCGGTTCGGTGTTTGACGCTCTGCGTTTTCAAGGCAACTGGATAGCCGATCTCGTTCGCAAGGCGGACCACTCCGCTTCCGGTTGCAACCCGACCGTTTGGGGTGGGAAGGCCGATGGCCGACAATCGCGACTTGGCGTCCGCTTCGGTTAGTTGTGAACTCGTGGTCACCTCCGGCGGTCCTGCGTGAATCGGTCCGACGACGGGAGCAACGCGTTGCAGCCGGCTCAAGATCTGGAGACACGTCGACATGCCGGGAAGAGGCGTTACGCCCCGTTCGACCAGATACTCACATACCGCCTTTGGGAGGCTCTCGGACATTGTCGACGTGACGACGCCTGCGCACGGGGTGGACCTCACCGCGCTAACGAACGCGTCGAGGGTTGGCCACCAGTCGGTGTCGGAGCCCGGAGCCGGGAAGTCGATGACGAGGACGGCGATATCGAAGCCTTGGCTGCCTGCTCGGAAACAGGTTTCCAGCCGCGGGCCGTCTCCCCAGATAAAGGTGTGGTAGTCAAGCGGGTTTTCGATCGCAACCCGACCTTCGAGAATTCGGTCCAGTTCCGCACGACTTTGTGTGCCGAACGCCGGAAACTGAACATCCAGACCTTCCGACAGATCTGCCATGAGTTGGGCTTCGCCGCCCGAACAGGAGAAGGAAACGGTCTGTTTGTCGGTGAGCCGTCCGTTCGTGTGAAAGAATGACAGTGCGCCGATGAGCTCCTCTGGCGTGGTTACCTGCGTGATGCCATAACGTTTGAACAGTGCCCGGTGGGCGTCGGCCGGTCCAGAAAGAGACGCCGTATGCGTGTTGGCGATAATCGATCCTTGAACGCTTGAACCGGTTTTGAGGACGACGATCGGCTTTCCGGCCGCATGGGCCCGTATCGCCGCGTTACCGAACCGCACACTGTCGCGGAGGCCCTCCATGTGCAGGCCGATAGCGGTGATCGTCGGGTCGTCGATCAGGGCCTCGAGGCAGTCGGTGATCGTAACGTTCGCTTGGTTGCCGGTCGTGATCATGGTTGCGATCGGGAGTCCACGCTGCTGCATGGTGAGGTCGATGGCGACGTTGCCGGACTGGGTGACGATCCCGACGCCTCGATTGATTCTTTGACAACCGTGGATGTCGGGCCACAGCACTGCTCCAGAACGGGCGTCGACAAATCCGTGGCAATTCGGACCAATGATGGGCATGTCCCCGGCTGCGGCCAACAGGCGTGCCTGACGATCCGCACCGGCGTCGCCGGCCTCAGCGAACTCTGCGGCATATACGACCGCGCCGGCGACGCCCAGCCGGTTCGCCTCCGCGACGATGTCGATAGCCCGCTGGGCCGCCACCCCAACGAATACTGCTTCGGGAACGCCGGGAAGGTCAGCCAACGTCGGAAAGTCGGCGTTGGGATGAACCCACCAGATGTCTCCTTCGTAACCGAACTTGCGAGTTTGCTCGGCGGCGAGCTGTGCCCGGGCCCCGCCCACAAAAGCGATCGACCGGGGGTGCAGGAGGCGAGTTAGCCGATCATCCGCCATGGGGTCGCAACATGGCCCGGGAGATAATGTGCCGTTGGATTTCTGAGGTTCCGTCCCAAATGCGCTCTACGCGCGCATCGCGCCACATTCGCTCGAGCGGTAGTTCGTCCATCAATCCCATCCCTCCGAGCACCTGGATTGCCTCGTCAGTGACGAAGGCCAGCATCTCGGTCGCCACCAGCTTGGCCATGGCAGCATCGGAATCGGTCATGGTGCCCTGGGACGATTTCCAGGCGGCTCGATAGGTCAACAGTTCGGCGGCGTCGCGGCGTGTGGCCATGTCGGCCAGCTTGAACGAGACGCCCTGGAACTTGCCGATCTGCTGCCCGAACTGAGTGCGGGTCGCCGCCCATTGGGTAGCGACCTCGATGGCGCGGTCGGCCCGACCCAGCGATGTGGCGGCTACTTGCAGACGGGTCGCGCCGAGCCATTCGTTGGCGACATCGAAACCGTGGTGCACTTCGCCAAGTACGTTGCTCGCCGGTACCCGGCAGCCATCAAAGTTCAGCACCGAGTTGTGATAGCCGCGGTGTGAGACAGAGTTGTAGCCCTTGGCTACTTCGAATCCAGGTGTGCCCACGTCAACGAGAAACGACGTGATTCGTTTGCGAGGTCCGCGATCGGTTTCTTCTTCGCCGGTGGCCGCAAACAGTATGACGAAGTCGGAGACGTCGGCATGGCTGATGAAGTGTTTGGTCCCGGTGATGACGAATTCGTCGCCGTCGGCGACCGCTCGACACTTCATACCGCGAACGTCGGATCCGGCATCGGGTTCTGACATGGCTAGACATTCGACCTTTTCGCCTCTGATAGTCGGCATCAGGTATCTATCAATCTGGTCGCCGGTACACGCTCGCAGAATGTTCGAAGGTCGAGCGACGATCATTTGCAGCGCATAGCCAGTGCGACCAAGAGCTCGTTCCACCATGGCCAGGGTTAGGTCGTCGAGGCCTCCACCGCCAAGTTCTTCTGGCATATTCGCCGCATAAAGGCCGGCGGCCAGTGCTCGGTCTTTGATCTGGCTGGCCAACTCGGGCCGAACCTGGCCGGTTCGCTCGACCTCGTCCTCATAGGGAGCCAACTCTTTGGCTACGAACGAATCGACCGTTTCCACAATCATTTTCTGTTCGTCGGTGGGGTCAAAGTTCATCTTGTTTCCTGGTGGTGAGTGATTGTCATGACGGCGCGGTCGGGTCGCGCTGCCGGGCCGTGGGAAGATTTGATCTCGTCGAGTACCGATTTCGGGCCGGCCAGGGTTGGACAGCTTTTGCCCAATGACATGTCGACGTGGACGAGGATCTGTTCGTTCGTGCACAACAGCTCACCGGTCCCGGCATGAAACATCGAGTGAAAGATGTGGAGGCGTTTGTGATCATGTCCGAGCAACTGAGTCGTGAAGTGCAACGGCTCGCCTGTCGAAACTTCCTGCTGATACACGAGATGGCTCTCGACCGTGTAGAACGAGTGGCCATTTGAGCGGTACGTTTCATCGATTCCGATGTACCGGAAGAACGCGTCGCTCGCCCAACCGAAAGCGAGCAGGTAGGCCGACTCGGTCATATGGTTGTTGTAGTCGACCCAGTCGGGGAGGACCCGACAACGGTAGAGCGCCAGGGGGCATTCGACGACGGCGCCGGATTTCCATCGAACCGGGGCTCCCTGGTCGACCGAGCGTCCTTCCCGACGGTTGATTATCTCGCCCGATGCCAGCCGGGACTCCCTGAGTGCGTACATGACGGCGACGAGGGCGTTGTCTCGGACTGTTTCCAGCTCGGCGATGGATCGGCCGTCCGCTTGATCCCGGGTGCCGGCCACCATGCGGTCGATCAGATCGTCGGTTAGCGGGGGAGCGACCAGCTTCGTCCACGGCCATTCGAGCGCGGGTCCGAACTGTTTGAGCATGTGGCGCATTCCCTGTTCGCCGCCGGCTAGATGGAAGGTCAGATTGGTCCCCATCAAGGCCCACCTCAGGCCGGGGCCGTAGATGATGGCGTCGTCGAGTTCACCAGTGGTGGCCACCCCGTCGGCAACCAGGTGCAGGATTTCTCGCCACATCGCTTCTTGAAGTCGATCGGATAAGAAGCCGTCGATTTCGTTGCGCACCCGGAGAGGAAACATGTCGAGATCGCGATACAGGGCCTCAGCGGTTTCCAGCGACCTTTGCGAGGTTGCCTGCCCCCCGACGGTCTCGACGAGGGGGAGGATGTACACCGGGTTGAACGGATGACCGACGACCAGTCGATCGGGATGGCGAAGGTCGCGCTGGAGTTCGGTCGGAAGAAGGCCCGATGTCGACGAGGCTATGACGGTCGTCGGCGGGGCGGCGGCATCGATTTGTCCGAGGATGCGGCGTTTGAGATCCAGGTTCTCAGGGACCGCTTCCTGCACGAAGGCGGTGTTGGCCCCCACTGCCTCTGGTGAGTCGACAAACTTGATTGCGGTTGGGTCTGCGTCCGGGTACAAACCGAGCTTGCGTAAGGCTGGCCAGGCCCGTTCAACTGCCGATGCCATCCGCTCTTCGGCTCCCGGGGCGGGGTCGAAAGCGACCACCTCGTAGCCGCGTCCCAGGGCACGCGCTGCCCAACCAGAGCCAATGACTCCACCACCGACCACTCCGATGGGGCCGTCCAGTACCCGCTGCTCCACTAGAAGTTGACCTGGTTCGAGCCTTTGAGGCCGAGAATCTCTCGCGTTTCGTCCGGGGACAGGACCTGTCGGGAGAGTTCGTCGAGGATCCGCACGATCTTTTCGACTTGCTCGGCATTGGACTCAGCCAGTTTGCCCTTCCTTAGGTAGATCGAGTCCTCCATGCCGACCCGCACGTTGCCTCCGAGCGTGGCCGAAGTAGTGATGAGATCGAACTGGGCGCGTCCGCCGCCAAGTACGCCCCACTCGATGTCGTCCCCAAAGAGGCGAACCGCAACCTCCTTCATATGAAAGACGTTCTCAACGTCGGCACCAATGCCGCCGAGCGTACCGATCACAAACTGCACGAAGATCGGGCTATCGACCAAGCCCTGGTCGGCATAGTGGGCGAGGGTGTACAAATGGCCGATGTCGTAGGCCTCGAACTCGAACCGGCATCCGGTCTCGGGAGCGAGCACTTTAAGCATGTACTCGATGTCCGAGAACCGATTGATGAAGGGCTCGGAGCGAGTCGACTCGAGGAACGGTTCTTCCCAGTCGTACTTCCAGCGTCCTTCATATTTGGGGATCATCTGGAACAGGCCGTAGTTCATGGTTCCGAGATTGCAGGTTGCCAGTTCCGGACGCAGTTGTTTGATGACGTTGAGTCGCTGCTCAATCGTCTGTCCGGTTGCCCCACCGGTCGTGATCGAGATGACGGCATCGCTGCGTTCCTTGATACCTGAGCAGTACTCCCGGAACAGCCCTACGTCAGCAGAAGGACTTCCGTCCTCGGGATTGCGGGCGTGCAGGTGAATCACGCCGGCACCGGCCTGTGCCGCCGCGACGGCGTCGTCGATCATGTGCTCAACGGTCACCGGTAGATCCGAGTTCATGGTCGGGGTGTGGGAGCTGCCGCTGGTGGCACAGGTCAGGATGACCTTCCCGGCTGGTCGCATGGTTGTTGCCCCTTTCAACGCTACGTGTGCTGTCTTTGGAAGGCCATTCCGTATTGTGGAACGGCTCGTATAATGGTTTTAGTACTGTATCGGTCTCATCGGTTCCGGGGAGGTAGAAGTGGCAGAAAATGTTCAGTCTGTCGTGCGTGCCTTCGAGTTGATGCGAGCGCTGGCGCTGGCGAGTGAACCGGTTGGATTGGGAGATCTCGCTCTTCAGGTGGGGTTACCGAAGAGTACCGCTCGACGTCTACTGGCGACGTTGGAATCCATCGGAGTGGTCGATCGTGGTCCTGGGCCGGGCACCTACCTAGTCGGCGCCGGGCTGACGTCGCTGGCCGGGACCGGTAGTGGGATCGGACCGCTCCATGCGCTCGCCGGTCCGTTTCTGCGCGACATCGTTGAGTTGTTCGCCGAAGATGCGACGCTGGCCATCGTCGATGGAACCTCTGTCTTGTTCACCGACCAGGTGGTCGGTCCGAATCCGATCCAGGTCCCCGACGGCACCGGTATGCGATACCCACTTCACACCGTTGCCTCGGGTTACGTCTTCATGGCTGACTGGTCGGCGCGCGATCTTGCTTCCTACTGTCGGGAGAACGGGCTCGAACGGGATCGGATTATCGAGAAGGTGAACCTCGCTCGGGAGTTGGGGTACCTTTGGCATGACGGGTGGGTTGATGGAATCAGTGCGGTGGCGGTTCCGGTTCGAACGAACGCGGCATTGGTTGGAGCGATTGGGGCTTTTGGGCCGAGTTATCGGTTCCCTGGCGAACGGTCGCGCGTCGAAGTTGGTGAAGCGATCGTTCAGGTTTCTGCCAAGCTAAGTCGCCTTCTTCGTTAGAGGCTGGCTGAGTAGATACGGAGCCCGATGCGTTCCGTCGGGGGAGCGTTACAGTTGTACCGACACTGACGTCCCTGAAAGGTATGCACATGGCTCTTGATTCCACCGCTTCGACACACTGGGAGGGCGACCTGATGACGGGCGCCGGCACCACTACGTTGAGTTCGGGAGCTGCGGCGCCGCTAGCTGTGGACTGGAAAGCCCGGTCCGAGGCGCACGGCGGAAAGACCAGCCCCGAGGAGTTGATCGCCGCCGCGCACGCCTCGTGCTTCTCGATGGCCCTTTCGAACGCCCTCGGCAAGGCGGGGATGCCCCCCACATTCCTCGATGTTCAGGCGACTGCGACGTTCGTACCCGGCCAAGGTATCACCGGCATGGCGCTCGTCTTAACCGCGAGCGTTCCCGGACTCGATCATGCCGGACTCCTGGAGGCTGCCGAGGGCGCCAAGGCCGGATGCCCGGTGTCTCAGGCGCTCGCCGGAAACGTTCCGATCACACTTGAGGTCCACGAGGCCTAGCCGGCCTCTCATCGGTCCGAATCACCCGGCTAATGATCTGACTGCTCGCCTCTGTAGGGGTGATCCGTCGATCGGATAACGCGACGACGATGTCCGCACCGTGCTTGGAGGCGAGTTCGCTGTCGAGCGCGTCCATCAATGCGTCTGATACCCGCGAGCGGAGTTCGGCTAGCTGTCGTTTGGCGCGTCGGGCTGAGAGTTGGTTGGTTGCCACAAGATGTTCCCCGTGTTCGACGACGGCCGCCCAGAGTTCTGCTGCTCCGGATCCTTCAAGGGAGTTGGCCATGATGATCGGGGGTCGGCGACCGGTTGAGTCTTCCTGGCCGGTCATGTGGCTCAGGTCGAGCATGAGTTCGAGGTCGCGACGGGCATCGTCGGATCCGGGGAGATCCGACTTGTTGACAACAAAGATGTCGGCTACTTCGAGCAAACCTGCCTTGTTGGCTTGCACGGCGTCGCCAGTGCCTGGGTTCGCCACGACGATGGTCGTGTCGGCGGAGGCCGTCACGTCGACTTCGACTTGGCCGACGCCGACCGTTTCGATGATGATCGGATTGAAACCAACCGCGTCCAGGACGCGAACCGCTCCTGGCACCGCCAGCGCCAGTCCGCCGCTGTGACCCCGGGTGGCGATCGATCGAATGAATGTGGCGGTGTCCGTGGCATCGATGCGGACCCGGTCGCCAAGAATGGCCCCACCGGTAAGCGGCGATGACGGATCCACCGCGATGACGGCCGGGCGAAAGCCGGCGGCGACAACCTCTTTCAGGAGTTGGCTGAGCAGCGACGACTTGCCAGATCCGGGCGGGCCGGTGATCCCGATCACCATCGCGGCACCCGACTTCTCGTGAGTCAGGGCGCTGACGGCATCGGCGGAAGCGCCTCCCTGCTCGACTAGAGAAAGGAGGCGGCCGATGGCGTGCCGGTGGCCGGTGATCGCCGCGTCGAACAGTTCGACCGGGGTGGAGGAGTCGCGCTTCACGAGCGGGAGGTTACGGCCTCGCGGACGGAACGGACGACATCTTCTGCAGACGTCCCGGGTCCGAGGATGACAG
>Ga0224506_10002251_pt1 | contig 13220 bp, 10 predicted proteins | sample SF_Jan12_sed_USG_2_FD_169108 | JGI IMG/M metagenome (GOLD analysis project Ga0224506, IMG submission 169108) | Sediment microbial communities from San Francisco Bay, California, United States - SF_Jan12_sed_USGS_8_1 | ecosystem: Environmental > Aquatic > Marine > Sediment | place: USA... | reverse complement strand
AAAAAAACAAAACCAATTTACTCTCTCATTTTGAGCACGGTGATGCCGATATTGAGTTGGAATTTATGATGGCCAAACACAGTAATTCGGGGATTTATCTTCAGGGACGTTATGAGGTGCAGCTATACGACAGTTGGGGGACATTACACCCTGCTTTTAGTGATTGTGGTGGTATTTATAAACGGTTCAGGCCCGATGGAAGCCAGTTTGAAGGGCATGCTCCCTTAATTAATGCCTGCAAGGCTCCCGGAACCTGGCAAAAAATGAAAATCTCATTTCAGGCCCCACGTTTCGACGAAAGTGGAATGAAAACACATAATGCAAAAATCCTGTATGTCGATTTAAACGGATATAGAATTCACGAAAATATTGAACTCACCGGCCCTACCGGTGGTCCTGTTTCCGAAAAGGAAGTAGAGCAGGGGCCATTGATGATTCAGGGAGATCACGGTCCTGTTGCTTTTCGTAATATAAAAATAATGAGATTTCAGGATATAGTTCCTGAACTTCAAAATATTAAATATACCTTGTATAAGGGTGACATTTTTGATTTAAGGGAGTCGGATTTTTCGAAGGCTACTTCAAAAACCGGAAAATTGAAAGAGTTTGAATTGCCAACAGTAGAGGAAGAATACGGTTGGGCTGTAGTTTATACGGCGAAAGTTACGATTCCCGTCAAGGGAAAATACACTTTTGGGGTGCAGGCTTCCGGTCATGCTACAATGAAAGTGAACGGGAAGGAAGTGATACCCAATACCTGGAGTCACCCATCGTGGGGAGCAAGGGAGGGAAGTGAAATTGAACTCACGGAAGGTGTCCACGATGTGGAAATTATGTTTGCTAAAGTTGATAATTGGCAGTCGAATTACTTGGGGCTATACATTCGGGGAGACAAAATGCGTAGTAAACCCCTGTATAGTGGCGTACCCTATGTAAGTGGTTCCGGGGGTGATGCTCCTGTGTTTTTACACGCAACCAAGCCAACCGTTTCGCGCGGTTTTATGAGAATTGGAGAAGGTGATGCCTCGCAAATGGTTACACGTTCTGTAAATGTGGGCAGCCCCTCTGGTATGCATTTTTCAGTAAACCTTGAAAACGGTGCCCTGTTTCAACTGTGGAGGGGTGATTTCCTCAATATGAGTAGTATGTGGAACGGCAGGGGCAATGCTTCGGCAGTTCCCAATGGAGTGGTATTATCTCTTTCAAACAACAGCCCCCTTTCGGGGAAGTTAACGCTGGCTTCACTCGGATATGATATAGATGAAGATCAGCTTCCTGTTTTTAGGTATAAAGTGGGAGATGCCGAACTAAAGGATAAAATCACGCCTTTACAGGGAAAAGAAGTCAAGCGGGAAATCAACCACACCATCGCCGGCGGAGGTGTTTGGATTTTGTGTGAAGAGGAAAATATTTCTGATTTAGGCAATGGACTTTACAACATAAACGACCAGACCTATTTCATCAGGGCATCCATACCGGGTGTTTCAATTATTAAATCGGAAAACGGAAAAATGCAACTCACAGCCCCTCTTTCGAATAAAAATATTACTTACTCTATCATTTGGTAGCCATGAAAATTACGATTCCAATTATACTAGTATTCCTAAGCTCAATCACTTTTACAAATGCGCAAAATGCTGAAAGTCAGTATTACAGCATCCTGAATATTCCCTTATCGCAAGAAGTAATTGCAGAAGTGGGAGGGGTGTGTGCCTTGCCAAATGGGAGTGTGGCAATTTCTACACGAAGAGGGGATATATTTTTAGTTGAAAACCCTTCGTCCAATTCTCCGGTAGTAAGGAAATTTGCTGAGGGTTTGCATGAAATTTTGGGTTTGAGGTTTTATAAAGATGCTTTTTATTGTACTCAGCGATCTGAATTAACCAAAATACAAGACCTGAATGGAGATGGTAAGGCCGATCGTTATGAAACAGTGGCATCCTGGCCTCTAACTGGGAATTATCATGAATATTCGTATGGGCCGATAATTGACGATGAGGGTAAAATGTTTGTTACCTTGAATTTGGGCTTTTTCGATCCTGATTGGTGGAGAGGAAGAAGTAATGCAAAGTGGAGAGGCTGGACATTGAGAATTGACCCTGAAACCGGTGATGTTGAACCCTGGGCAACAGGTATGAGAAGTCCTTGTGGAATAGGTTTGATAGATGGGGAATTTTTCTATGCCGATAATCAGGGCGACTGGCATGGTTCCGGGGGACTTGTACACGTTGAGAAAGGTGATTTTACAGGGCATCCGGGAGGATTGGTTTGGGCAGATGATCCCAGTAGTCCTGTGAAAATGAGGGATACAGAATTATATGCAAAAGTAAATCCACGTTTTGATGATGGTTCCGGAAAGGTGACTAAGCCGGAAAACATCAAAGACGAAGAGATAGTGCCATTTTTTTCATGGAAAGATGAATTTCCCTCCGTAAAATCGCCTGCCGTTTGGTTGCCTCATGGCGTATTGGGTATTTCGACCTCAGAAATTGTAAAGATTCCTGAAAGTTCAGGTTTTGGTCCTTTCGGAGGGCAGGTGTTAATAGGCGATCAGGGGCAATCGAAAATCAGTAGGGTATTTCTTGAAAAAGTAAATGGAGTATATCAGGGAGGAGCCATATTATTTAGGGAGGGGTTTAGTTCGGGTGTGTTGAGAATGGTTTTTTTGAACGATGAACTCTATGTAGGTCAGACCAACCGGGGTTGGGGTAGTACAGGCCCATTACCTTATGGGTTGGAACGGGTAGTATGGAGTGGAAAAATGCCTTTTGAGATGTTGAGGATAAATGCAATGCCCGATGGATTTGAGGTAGAGTTCACTCAGCCTGTTGATAAGTCGGAGGCAGAAAACCTTGATAATTATCAGCTTTCGGGGTTTATTTACAAGTATCATCCGGTATATGGAAGTCCTGCGGTAAATCAAATGAAGCACGCTATCAAAGGAGTGAAGATTTCGGAAGATGGAAAAAAAGTGAGGATTGTTGCAGAGGGTTTACGTGAACATTATGTGCATGAACTTGTATTGAATTTGAAGAATGAATCAGGGCAAAATTTATTGCACGAAACTGCGTTTTATACCTTGAATCAAATACCGGAGGGAGGCAAGCTTAGTGAAAGCGAGCTGGTAGGGAAAACTCATAAAATGAATCATGGAGGCACACAAAAAGTAGCTGAACCCGTTAAGAAAAAGGAAGTTGAAAAGCCAGGTTCTAAAAAGGCTGTTTTAGCAAAAAGAACCACTACCAAGCCTAAAGAATGGGCCAAAGTGGATAAAGTGGTCAGAATTTCCACAAAACCCGGTTTAAAATACGACATCGAGTTAATTACTGCAAAGGCGGGGGAGCGTATTCAGATTATTTTCAACAACCCCGATGATATGCCTCACAATATATTGTTTGTTAACCCCGGTAAGGGAAATGAAATTGGAGTAGCTGCTATTAAATTGGGAGTAAATGGATTGGGCATGGATTACGTTCCTGAATCTGACGACGTATTATTCCATACGAAGTTGCTACAACCCGGTTCTTCAGATACCATTTATATTCAGGCACCGGATACGCCGGGAGATTATGCCTATGTATGTACCTATCCGGGGCATTATATAAGCATGAAGGGAGTGCTCAGAGTTGTGAAGTGATGGGAGAGGGTAAATAGATGCTAATTGTTCATTCGCTGTTTTTGATTTCAGCCTGTTCAAGCAATATGCAAAAACCAATTATCATATTGATAATGTATGATGACCAAGGGCGGGGAGACATGGGTTATTATGGTCACCCTGTATTACAAACCCCTAATTTCGATAAAATGGCAGCAGAAGGCCTTTGTTTAGACAGGTTCTGTGCCGCAGCTTGTTTGTTCACCAGTAAGGGGAAGTTTGCTTACAGGTAGGCATCCTAACCGATATGGGTGTTTTACCTGGGGAAACTCTAATTAATTACACAATCCGGGTTTAAGGGCATCATTGCCTCATGCAATTTCTCATAATTTAGTTTTGTGATTTTAGTTTTTACAACTTCTAATAATTTCCTGATTTCACTATTTTTTTTGATCTGAATTTATATACATTTGCAACACGACTTTAGGGGTGCCTTTTGGCTGAGATTATACCCTTCATACCTGATGCAGTTAATGCTGCCGTAGGGAAAAGAATATTTACTTCCAGTTAAGTACATTCCTGAAGCTCTATAAAAAACAGGAATGGAAGTCACAATCAATAATCAGATTAAAGTTTTTCCGGATAATTGCAGCTTGCAACACGTGTTGGATCAGGTTATGCCCAATAAGCAATTGGGTATTGCCGTGGCCATTAACGATGAAGTTATCCCCAAATTTACCTGGCCTGATTATATCCTAAAGCAGCATGATAATGTCCTTATTATTGTAGCTACCCAAGGAGGGTAACATTTCCTGAAAAATAGTAATGTTTAAAAAAGGTATTATGAGTGATAACAAAGGCGTATTAGCTACTAATCAGGAAATGATGGACAAGCATTTTCAGGCATCAAAGAAAATCTATGTACCCGGTAAATTGCACAATATTGAGGTAGGAATGAGGGAGATACAATTAACCCCCTCCAAGCTTTCAAACGGTAAAACAGAAGAAAACTATCCAGTTACTGTTTATGATACAAGCGGTCCATATACAGATCCCAATGTGAAAATTGATCTAAAAAAGGGCTTGCCACGCCTTCGTGAAAAATGGATTCTCGACAGACAGGACGTTGAGGTGGTCTCGGATTTTGGTTCGGAATACAGCCGAAGTCGCCTGGCGGATAAAAGTCTTGATGAATTGCGGTTTGAACACTTGAAAAAGCCATTAAAAGCCAAAAAAGGAAAAAATGTTTCCCAGATGCATTATGCCAAACAAGGAATAATAACTCCGGAAATGGAATATATTGCCATCAGGGAAAACCAAAGAATAGATCAATTGAAAGAACAGTTGAAAGATCAACACAGTACTCTTACCCGTCAACACGAAGGATTTAGCTTTGGGGCCAATACTCCCAAGGGGATAATTACTCCTGAGTTTGTGCGTGATGAAGTAGCTGCAGGCCGTGCAATTATACCGGCAAATATCAATCATCCCGAAAGTGAACCCATGATCATCGGAAGGAATTTTTTAGTGAAAATCAATACCAATATTGGGAACTCAGCCGTAACGTCGGGCATTGAAGAGGAGGTTGATAAAGCTATTTGGAGCTGCACCTGGGGTGGCGATACACTGATGGATTTATCTACAGGGAAAAATATTCACGAAACGCGGGAGTGGATTATTCGCAATTGTCCGGTTCCCGTAGGTACGGTACCCATTTATCAGGCATTGGAAAAGGTTAATGGCAAGGCTGAAAACCTGACCTGGGAGATTTTTAGAGATACTCTTATCGAGCAAGCCGAGCAAGGTGTCGATTATTTTACCATCCATGCCGGCGTGTTGCTCCGTTATATTCCTTTAACCGCAAAACGTGTTACAGGGATTGTTTCAAGAGGAGGAAGTATTATGGCAAAATGGTGCCTTGCGCATCATAAAGAAAGTTTTCTGTACGAACATTTCGAAGAAATTTGTGAAATCATGAAAGCCTATGATGTAGCATTTTCACTTGGTGATGGTTTGAGGCCAGGATCTATTGCCGATGCCAACGACGACGCCCAATTTGCTGAATTGGAAACATTGGGTGAATTGACAAAAATAGCATGGAAACACGATGTGCAAACGATGATTGAGGGTCCCGGGCATGTGCCTATGCATATGATAAAAGAAAATATGGACAAGCAGTTGAAAGAGTGTAATGAAGCTCCTTTCTACACACTTGGGCCACTCACTACCGATATCGCACCAGGGTATGATCACATCACTTCAGCCATTGGAGCGGCCATGATTGGCTGGTTTGGCACCTCTATGCTCTGCTATGTAACTCCTAAGGAACACCTGGGTCTGCCCAATAAAAAAGATGTTAAAGATGGGGTGATTACCTATAAAATAGCCGCCCATGCTGCCGATTTGGCCAAAGGACATCCGGGAGCACAATACCGCGACAATGCGTTGAGTAAAGCACGTTTTGAATTCCGTTGGGAAGATCAGTTTAACTTGTCGCTTGATCCCGTAACTGCCCGTGAATTTCACGACGAAACTCTGCCTGCCGAAGGGGCTAAAATAGCTCATTTTTGCTCTATGTGTGGCCCCCACTTTTGTTCCATGAAAATCACTCAGGAGGTGCGTGATTTCGCCGAGAAAAATGGACTTGATGGAGAAGATGCCCTTCTAAAGGGTATGAACCAAAAATCAGAGGAGTTTAAGCAAAAAGGGAGCGAAGTTTATCTGTAAAATGGTTATTGTTATTTCAAATACACATAAGATAAATGCCGAACCTGCAATTGTAAATCACTTGTTTGAAGAGGGGTTGGAGGTGTTTCATCTGCGTAAATCTCATTTTTCATATAATGAAACCAAGAGTTATATTCAGAATATCCGTCAGGAACACCATTCCAAAATTGCCTTACACCATCATCACGGGTTGGTAGATGAGCTTTCGCTAAAGCGAATACACCATACTTCAAACAGTAGGAAAGAGTTATCTCAAGAGGATTTGAATACTCAATACAACTCAAAAAAAAGGATCTCCACTTCAGTGCACAGCCTTTCTGAGCTTGAAAGTATTTCTCCTTGTTTTGAGTATTGTTTTTTCGGACCCGTTTTTAACAGTATTTCCAAAAAGGGGTATTTGTCAATTATAGATTGGGAGAAATTTCATTTACCTGAAAAAGAAAGGAGTAGGGTAGTGGCACTTGGAGGTATCGACGAAACAAATATGGTTATGGTAAAGGAACTTGGTTTTGAAAGTATTGCACTTTTGGGAGCAATATGGCATAATAACGATCCCATAAAAACATTCATTAGGATCAGGAAAAAGTGGTAAAAGAACATAATTACGCATTGACAATTGCGGGATTTGATCCCAGTGGTGGGGCCGGTATTCTGGCCGATGTGAAAACTTTCGAGGCCCATAAAATTACAGGAATGGGGGCGGTAAGTGGCCTTACTTTTCAAAATGACAAGGAGTTTGATAGTGTGCACTGGGTAGAGGCCGTGGAGATTATCAAGCAGGTAGCAGTACTTACCCGACGATTTACTTTTCCTGTGATTAAGATTGGGATAATTGAAAGTCTGGATACATTGGAGGCGATCATTGCCAATATGAAAACATCGGCAGAAAACCCATTAATTATTTGGGATTCGGTGATTAAAGCAAGTGTGGGATTCGATTTTCATGAGAAATTTAATGAGAAACAGTTGTTTGGTTTACTTGATCAAATTTATCTGATTACACCCAATATTGATGAGGTGAAATTCCTTACGGGGATGAGTGATCCCATAGCAGCGGCACGGAAGCTTTCCAGGTATTGCAATGTGTTGCTAAAGGGAGGGCATAATCCGGAAAATCCGGGTGTAGACTACCTGTTTGTAAATGAAGAATGCGAAAAATTAATGCCAGAAAAACACTGTGGGTTCCAAAAACACGGATCGGGTTGTGTTTTATCCTCAGCAATTGCAGCCAACCTTATTCTGGGGTATGATCTGATCGCCTCTTGCAGAAACGCTAAGAACTATATAGAACAATTTTTATCCAGTAATCAATCACTTTTAGGAAGTCATCATGTACAGTAAATTACAATATATTTCCCAGGGAGAAACTTCTGAAATTCAGTTTCAAAATATCCAAAACGCACTCGAAAACGGTTGTAGCTGGATACAGTTGCGTTTTAAAAAGGCCGGTTATGAAGAATTGCTTGAACTCGCGGGGAAAGTTAAAGTTTTATGCTGCGAGTACAGTGCAACTTTTATCATAAACGATCATGTTCAGATTGCGAGGGAAATAGACGCCGATGGAGTTCATTTGGGATTGCAGGATATGCCTGTAGCAAAGGCGTGCTCAATATTGGGCCCTGACAAAATTATTGGAGGTACAGCCAACACCACCGAAGACGTTCGGTTGCGTATCAAGGAAAAATGCAATTATATAGGTCTGGGGCCTTTCCGTTTTACAGAAACCAAGGAAAACTTAAGCCCGGTACTAGGAGTTGAGGGCTATGAACAAGTTCTATCAGAGTTCACTTCCGCTGCAAGCGAAATACCCATTTATGCCATTGGTGGAATAACAGTTAATGACATCAATACATTAATGAAAGTGGGTGTTCATGGTGTTGCTATGTCCGGGGCGATTACAAATAAATTGGGAGAGACCTCCCTGATCAAACAAATTAATTCAATGCTTTATGGAAACAGTTAAAATTGCAGATAAAGAATTTAAATCGAGGTTATTTTTAGGCACAGGGAAGTTTGGTTCACCCAAATTGATGGAAGAGGCCGTTTTGGCCTCCGGTTCTGAACTTGTAACGGTAGCATTAAAGCGTGTGGATTATGATTCAGATTCCGATAATTTGTTGGTTCATTTGAAGCATCCTCATATTAATCTATTACCCAATACTTCAGGAGCAAGAAATGCAAAGGAGGCATTATTTGCAGCTCAACTCTCACGTGAAGCATTGGAAACGAATTGGTTGAAACTGGAAATACACCCCGATCCCAAGTATTTACTACCCGACCCAATTGAAACCCTAAAAGCCACGGAAGAACTCGCGAAATTAGGGTTTGTAGTATTGCCTTATATTCACGCCGATCCCGTATTATGTAAACGGCTTGAAGATGCCGGTACAGCAGCAGTTATGCCGTTGGGCTCGCCAATAGGAAGTAACAGGGGACTTAAAACCATAGACTTTTTAGAGATTATAATCAGTCAAAGTAATGTTCCGGTAATTGTGGATGCGGGAATAGGCGCACCGTCGGATGCTGCCTGGGCCATGGAGATTGGTGCCGATGCTGTATTGGTGAATACTGCCATTGCGGTGGCTGGCGATCCTGTTAAAATGGCTATGGCATTCAATCAGGCGGTGGAGGCCGGAAGAATGGCCTATGAGAGTAGACTTGCCAGTGAAACAGGTACTGCAATAGCAAGTAGTCCGTTGACGTCATTTTTAGATTGAAGTTATGAGCTTTAAAGAGATATTTATCCGTCATGATTGGGATGCCGTAGGTGCCTCAATTGAAGGGAAAAGGGCATTTGATGTAGAAAAAGCACTTGCTGCTGATTGTGTATCCCTGGAGGATTTCAAAGCCCTGATATCGCCTGCGGCTGCACCCTATCTGGAAGAAATGGCTCAACGAAGTCATAACCTTACCAAAAAACGTTTTGGGAAGACTATGCAGATGTATGCACCCATGTATTTAAGCAACGAGTGCCACAATATTTGTACCTATTGTGGTTATAGTTTTAACAATAAAATTAAACGTAAAACGCTTACCGATGCTGAAATTTTGGAAGAAGTAGCGGCAATAAAAAGGCAGGGGTTTGACCATATTTTATTGGTCTCGGGTGAGGCAAATCATACCGTTCATGTCGATTATTTTCTCAATTCCATCGATCTTATCAAAACACAATTTGCGAATATTTCCATTGAGGTACAACCTCTTGATCAGGAGGAATATGAGAAGTTAAAAAAGGCCGGTGTTTACGCTGTACTGGTGTACCAGGAAACATACAACCAGAGTACCTATAAAGAGAATCATCCTAAAGGAAAAAAATCCAATTTTTTTTATCGTTTGGAAACACCTGATCGGGTTGGAAAAGCGGCAATGAACAAAATTGGTTTGGGAACATTATTGGGGTTGGATGATTGGCGCACAGATTCTTTTTTTTGTGCACTTCATTTGAATTATCTGGAAAAAAAATATTGGCAAACCAAATATTCAATTTCTTTTCCCCGGATCAGGCCCGCAGAGGGTATAATTTTACCTGAAAATGCAATTTCGGATAAAGAACTTGTGCAATTGATTTGTGCATACCGCATTTTTAATGAAGATGTGGAGCTTTCTATTTCTACAAGGGAAACCCAAAATTTTCGGGATAATATCATAAAATTAGGAGCTACAAGTATGAGTGCGGGCTCAAAAACGAATCCCGGAGGATATTCTGTAGAGCCCGAATCTCTTGAACAATTCGAAATATCCGACAATAGAAGCGCAAAACAAGTAGAAGAAGTTATTTCAAAAACAGGTTACGATGTTCTTTGGAAAGACTGGGACAAAGCGTTTTCCTGACAAGGAATTTGTTTTCTGTAAAAAAAAATCGTACTTTTGCGCCCAAATTTAGCAAATGCAAGCATCAATTAGAAACATTGCGATCATCGCACACGTTGACCACGGTAAAACTACTTTGGTTGACAAAATCATCCACGCATGTAAAACCCTGGATGACAGGAGTGACGTGGGACATTTAATTCTTGACAATAACGATCTGGAAAGAGAGAGGGGTATTACTATCGTCTCTAAAAATGTGGCCGTAGTTTACAAAGGCGTGAAAATTAACATCATTGACACCCCTGGTCACGCCGATTTTGGAGGTGAAGTGGAAAGGGTATTGAAAATGTCGGATGCAGTATTGTTGCTTGTTGATGCTTTTGAGGGACCTATGCCTCAAACACGTTTTGTGTTGAGCAAAGCAGTTGAACTTGGACTTAAACCCATTGTAGTTATCAATAAGGTCGATAAAGAAAATTGTCGCCCGGATGAAGTACATGAAAAGGTTTTTGACCTTATGTTCAATTTGGATGCCACAGAAGACCAATTGGATTTTGAGACTGTGTACGGATCATCCAAAATGGGATGGATGGGTGCAGATTGGAAAGTGCCTACTACAGATATCACCTATTTGTTGGATACCATTTTAAGAATTATCCCGGAAGCACCTTACCATGAAGGAACGCCAAAAATGCAGATAGCTTCTTTGGACTTTTCAACGTTTAAAGGAAGAATTGCGATTGGCCGTGTTTTTAGAGGTGACTTGGTAGTGGGTAAAGATTACCTGCTTCATAAGAGAGATGGAAAGGCAATAAAAGTTAGAGTAAAAGAATTATACGTTTTTGAAGGTCTTGGAAGAGTAGCTGTAGAAAGTGTTCGAAGTGGTGATTTGTGTGCATTGGTAGGTGTTGATGATTTTGATATCGGAGATACTATCACGGCATTGGATGATATGGAACCACTAACTCGTATTGCCATTGATGAGCCTACTATGAGTATGTTATTTACCATTAACAATTCTCCATTTTTCGGAAAAGAAGGTAAATACGTTACTTCCAGACATTTACGTGACCGATTATATAAGGAAACTGAAAAGAACCTTGCACTTCGTATTGAAGATACAGATTCTGAAGATAAATTCAATGTATTTGGCAGGGGTATCCTCCACTTAAGTGTTTTGATAGAAACAATGAGAAGGGAAGGTTATGAATTGCAGGTAGGTAAGCCACAAGTACTTATAAAAGAGATTGATGGAGTAAAACACGAACCTATCGAGCACCTGATTATTGATGTGCCTGAAACGTCAAGTGGAAAGGCCATTGAATTGGTTACTCAGAAAAAAGGTGATTTAGTAGTAATGGAACCTAAAGGAGACCTTCAACATTTGGAATTCGATATTCCTTCAAGAGGTTTAATTGGGTTAAGAAACAACATTTTGACCGCTACTGCCGGTGAAGCTATAATGAGCCATAGGTTTAGTAGATATGAACCCTTGAAAGGCGAAATAAAAGATCGTTTTAACGGTTCTTTAATTTCTATGGAAACAGGGCAGGCACTGGCTTTCCCTATCGATAGATTACAAGATAGAGGTCGTTTTTTCGTTGATCCGGGAGAACAAATTTATAAAGGTATGGTTGTAGGAGAACATAGCCGGGGTAATGATCTTGATATAAATATTATCAAAGGAAAGAAACTTACCAACATGCGTGCATCAGGTACTGATGATAATGCTAAACTTGCACCTAAATTAAAATTCTCTTTGGAAGAAGCCATGGAGTATATCAAGGATGATGAGTACCTTGAGATTACACCGTTGAACATAAGAATGAGAAAAATAAAGTATATTTAATAACGATAGTTAAAAAGGCTTGTTGAAAAGCCATTGATTATTCCATTTAATTATTAATTATTTAAAGACCATTTCAATTTTATTGGAATGGTCTTTTTGCTTTTAGCCACAAATAGTTAAAATCTCCTATTTGTATAAAACAACTTATATATATAGATTTGGTTTTAACCTAAAACTATGACTAAAATGCATGAACAAATGTTGGTGGAATTAATTCATACCAGCCATTTGTACGAAAAAGTTCTTGCTTCTCTTTTTAAGGAGTACGACCTCACCAATCCTCAGTATAATATCCTGAGAATTTTAAAAGGTGTACATCCTGAATACCTTCATCCTGGCGAAATTAAAAATCGAATGATGTTTCAAAAATCAGACTTGACCCGTTTGATTGATAGGCTTGTAGGGAAAGGGCTGGTGAGCCGCAAAATTTGTGATTCCAACCGGAGGATGGTGGATATGAAAATAACAGAAAATGGAATAGAAACTCTGGAGGCTATCTACCCCAAACTTTCAAAAATCACCAACAATTTTTATTCAGACACATTTACCGAAATGGAAGTCACAGAAATCACCAATTATTTGAATAAAATAAAAACAGTTTTATCATAGAGACGCAAATCATTGTGTCTCTACGGTCATCATCATCATTTCTGCTGTGGTTTTCATTTCCTGAAATGTGGAAGCCGTAACATTGACCATATTATATGCATAGTCAGATTTTAGGGTATTCCACCTCCATTCCCATTGATTGTTGGTGATCTGATTTTGATGTTGAAACCACCAGCTTGTATATAACTTGTCGCCATCCTTTTCCAATTCAGCGAAATAAATCTCTATCCCCTTAATTACAATGGTATCTACTTTCCGAAATGAATAGCCGCTGCCTTCCCAACAAATCAGTGGGTTATGATCGGCCTTATAAAATGAAACGGGAGGTTTTATATAGATTAGTGTGTTCTCATTTGTGTATTTCAGAATATTACCGTCTAATGTGCTTTGTTTATACCCCAAAATGGAATTTTCATGGGGGGGGATTATATTTTCATTTATTTCTTTTTTATTCAACAGAAGAGTTAATGAAACCAGAAATAGAAAAACAACTAGTATTTTGACTGAATTAGAGCTATTGAGGTGTATTTCTTTCCCCGGAAGGGTAGTGCGTGTCTTTGAATAGCGGTTTACTATTAAATAAAATGGGGCTAAAATATACAGTGCAAAGATTATAAGGCCTAAAATATC
>Ga0224506_10002250_pt1 | contig 13222 bp, 13 predicted proteins | sample SF_Jan12_sed_USG_2_FD_169108 | JGI IMG/M metagenome (GOLD analysis project Ga0224506, IMG submission 169108) | Sediment microbial communities from San Francisco Bay, California, United States - SF_Jan12_sed_USGS_8_1 | ecosystem: Environmental > Aquatic > Marine > Sediment | place: USA... | reverse complement strand
ACAGGCATTGGCAAAACTCTAGTTTTGCGCCTCATTCATTTCTACCCCAAGCAATCTTGTTTCTATGTTTGGGGTATTTTCCTTGTCATCATTTGACTGATAATCAGGATGCTTACCCTGTAAAAAGTAGGCAAACGCAATCACTCTGGCTACCGCCAAGTACAGTGTTTCCGGAATTTCATCTCCTAATTCCAGTTTGTTTAAAATTGAAACCAGCGCAGGATCACTGTGAATATGAACGCCATGTTTTTCGGCTTCAGTGATAATTTGTTCAGCAACAGCACCATATCCTTTTGCCACCAGTGTTGGTGTATTTGCACCGTCATATTTTAAAGCAGCTGCCTGATTTTGTTGCTTGTCATTTGATTTTTTCATCGGCCTAAATTCTCAAATCAATCATGGCTTGCCGATCAAGGTTGATCAGATTTTCCGGAATTTTGCCCTGTTGACCTTCAACGGCATCAGGTTGAAGACCTGCAGCGAACAATGTGTCTTTTAAGTAACCAATATTTTCTTCCAGCAACTTGGCTGTTTCAGCTTTTTCGGCAAAAAAATGTGTTGAAATATTTTTTCCACGTAAGCTAACCTTGGCAAACATTGGACCAAGAGGTTGCAGATCAAATTTAATGGTGATCTGCCACAATTTATCGGTTTTGTTTTTATTCTTCTTGTCAGATTGAAGCAGTAGTTCAAATGAATCAATTTCTCCTTTATGCAGCAAAGGTAAATCAAGAAAAAAATGTTGAAGGTTTGTGTTATCTTGCCGTGCATTGGCTATCTGACTGTTTTCGATTCTGCCTTGCAGCAGAGCAATTTCACCGAGCATATCGTTAAGTAATTTTATTTGTTTTTGATAAAGCGCCATTTCCGCTTTAGCCGTTAAATGTGGTTGAAGTTTTAATTGCGACCATTGATTTAGAAAAGATTTGAGTTGTTCTGATTTAATCGCTGAAAATGCAAATTTCAAAACCTGTGATTCATCAAGTTTGGCACTTTTATCATTTGATGGTGTGAGAATAAAGCTGATTGTTTCATCTGTTTCATCGTATTTTGTAGATGGTACAAGGTTGGAAAGTAAGATCGGTTTTTGCTTGATGGCGTTTAATACCTGTTTGATGATGTTTGCCAATTCCTGACTGCCTTTATTTAATTGACTGTAGGGATTGTGCTTCATTGAGCCATTCTCGGGCAATTTGTTGCTTGTGGTTGCAACATTAGAATTTTGTGACGACCAATCAAAGTTTCGTGTTAATTCGTTAAATTGGTTAAACACTTTGAATAGAGCTTTTGACAAAGTATTTGAAGGTAATTGTGTTGTTAATTTTAGTAATTCAGTCAAGCCGTTTTGACCCAATAGTTCTGTAGATTTTTGATTGTTGACCATCATGTTCAGGGAATTTTTAAAGTCGTTTAAATGACTAAATATTCTCTGAAGGTAGTGACCGATAGGCTTGTTAGAGTCGTGATTACCCAAAAAATGTCTTGCGGCCTGATTAATGCTGGAAGCATTGTTATGAGTTATTGAGTTTTGTGTCAACTTGTCAGATCTTGGTGTTTCAGATAGTGTTATTGGTAATAAATTATTTTGTCTGGTTAACAGGTTTTTGCTGATAGCCTGCTCAATCAAATTTTTTATCTTAATCTGATTAGTGATCGGGTTTGAAAGCATCAGCAGTTTGTTACTCATATTTGCCTGATTAAAGAAAATAATGTTTTGGGTTTGGGCGAAAGCTTTATCTATTTTTGCTGATTTACCTTGAATTGCATGATCTGAAGTGAGTATTAACATCACTTTGTTGTTTATCAGCTTTAATTGCAGGTTATCGGTTTGCTGCAAAGACTTTCCCAAACTGTCAGAAAGTTGTATTGGCAGTTGAATTTGATTAAGCAGAGCTGAATTTTTTATATCTGTTGTCAGTAAATCAGGTTTAGCCGATGAAAGTATCAATTTCTCCAGCAGCAAAGGTTTGCCTGCAATTTGCTCCAGCAATTTTATAACGGCAGGTTCAAGTAATTTGTTCAGTGCCGTGTTGGCATCTTTGTCTATCCCGGAGACTAACATCTTTTCAACTTAGCAGAATATGAGTACCTTTTCAGTATAGACAGTTTGTGAAAGGTGAAGGGTAAAATGATTGAGTTATATTAGTTTTGCAATATAAATTTTAAAATCATTGTGAAGTAGAGCATTTTACTTGAATATTTTTTTACAATGATGCATCTTTATAAGGTTGTTAATCGCTTTATTGAAATGGATGTAACATTTATTTCATTCAGGAATCTATATGTAACCACAATAAGTGGTTTGTATTTTAATTATTCAGGAGAAATTTAATGAAAAATTTAACTAAAATTGCAGCTTTGATTTTGTCTTTTGCGTTTTCAATTGCTTATGTGAACGCATCTGATCAAGCTAACCCTTTCGCCGCTGATTCACAAGAAATTCAAACTATTGTGGGTGAAGAAGGTAAATGTGGTGATGGAAAGGCCGACAAAGAAGGCAAGTGCGGTGACAAAAAAGCCAAGAAAGACGGTAAATGCGGTGACGGCAAGTGCGGCGACAAAAAAGCCAAGAAAGATGGTAAATGTGGTGACGGCAAGTGTGGCGACAAAAAAGCCAAGAAAGATGGTAAATGTGGTGACGGCAAGTGTGGCGACAAAAAGGCCAAGAAAGATGGTAAATGTGGTGACGGCAAGTGTGGCGACAAAAAGGCCAAGAAAGATGGTAAATGTGGTGATAAAAAAGACAAGAAAGACGGTAAATGCGGTAACTAATATTTCTTTCTGAACCTGACATCAAGGCTCCGCTTAATACCGGAGCCTTTTTAATGTATAGCGGTTTTTTACAATTAATCGCAATTCATTCATTCTTTATTCATTTTTTCGGGTTATAATCCACCAACTATCAAATCAAAAGACCATCATTATGAAAGGATTAAAACTTATATTTTTCAGTTTATTTTTCTTCCTGACCGGTTGCGCCAGCACTGGCAATAATGCCGGTTCCGATCAGGAGACATCAGCAGAAAACAAAGATGATCCCTGGGAAAACTGGAATCGTGGTGTGTACAGTTTTAACAAGGTTATGGATGAGAATATCGCAAAACCGGCTACAAATGTGTATAAAGCCATTACGCCGGATTTTATGGAAACCGGTTTTTCCAATGTATTTTCAAATCTCGGTGATGTTTCAAATATGGTAAACAATTTGCTTCAAGGTAAATTACTTGATTCCCTGTCTGATTTGGGTAGATTGGTGGTCAATTCAACCTTTGGTGTTGGTGGACTGTTCGATTTTGCCTCTGATATGGGTATGACAAAGCATGATGAAGACTTTGGTCAAACTCTGGGTGCATGGGGCGTAGGCTCCGGCCCTTATATGATGTTACCTTTTATAGGGCCATCTACACTGAGAGATACCGCTGCTTTACCAGCTGACTCAAAAACTGATCCGGTTAATCAAACAGAACACATTCCAACGCGTAACACTGCTCTGACATTCGAATTATTGGATAAAAGAGCTGGATTGATGCAGTATGAAGATGCGTTAAAAGACGTTATTGATGAATATGCCTTTATCAGAGATATCTATCTTCAAAACAGGAAATACAAGGTTCTGGATGGTGAACTACCTCTTGATGAGGAGTGTGAAGAAGGGTTTGAAGAAGACTGTGAATTTTAGTTATTGTGAACAGTAGGAAATGCACAACCAAAAAGAGCCAGTTTTAAGATAGCTGGCTCTGGCTCAAAATTATTTCACGTCAGTAATCATTCCACCTACTTCAAATTTTTCACCGGAAATTTCCTTCACGCGCTTCACTTCGAAAACGGCTGTTAATGGCGGCAATTCACCACTTTCAGAATTAATATTTACCTTTAGTTTTTTATTGATGTCGAATGCCTTGTCAGTAATAAACATCACACCATCACCACTTAAATTATGGCTATTGCCCTGAAATGATTCTTTAGTTTCCGGATCTGTAATGGTTACATTGGTATCTATTAGCATTCTGATAAAATTGCGTTTTTCTTCATAGGCGTCATCTGACATTGACTTGAACCCTCCGTTAAGTAGTTTCTTTGTTATCCTTGAATATTAGAAAAGAAAAGCCTTTCAGTCAAATAATTAATCATTAAATGGTTGTTATTATTTTTGGTTATGTTATAAGGAAACCATAAAACAGGGCACACTGATTGTATGGGGTTTTATGATAGTGGATGCAAGTGCAAAACTTGATAGTCACAATAGTAAAAAAATCTTGATCATTGATGATGAACGATTGGTCAGGGAAAGTATGTCAATCTACCTTCAGGATAGCGGTTATCAAACTATAGAAGCAGTTGACGGCAAGGATGGACTTGAAATGTTCCATAAACATTTGCCGGATCTGGTTTTGTGTGATCTGAGAATGCCTCAAATGGATGGGCTGGAGGTATTAAAACAATTAACATCCTCATCTCCGGATATTCCAATCATTATTGTTTCAGGTGCCGGACAAATTCAGGATGTTGTTGAAGCGTTGAGATTAGGCGCTTTGGATTATCTGGTTAAGCCGGTTACTGATATGGCTGTACTTGAAAATGCAGTAAAAAATTCTCTTAAACGCTTCGATTTGGAAGAACAAAACAAACAACACAAGGAAGAATTACAAAAAGCTAATACAGAGTTGGAAAAAAACCTGAGTTTGCTTCAGAAAGATCAGGAAGCTGGTCGTCAGGCACAATTACAGCTTTTGCCAGAGCCACATACGGAATTAAATGGTTATAATTTTGAGCACATCATCATTCCTTCACTTAATTTAAGTGGCGATTTTATTGATTATTTTCAAATTTCACCAAGATACACAGGGTTTTATATTGCAGATGTATCTGGTCATGGCGTTGCAGCAGCCTTTGTGACTATGATATTAAAGAGTTTGGTCAATCAGCCGTTGAGACAGTTCAGAACAGGCGAAAGTGATGAAATCATTAGACCTGAAGAATTTCTGGAACATCTTAATAAAGAATTGCTTAATGCAAATCTGGGTAAACATATAACTATTTTTTATGGTGTTATTGATTGCCAAAATCATGTTTTGAGTTATGCTTCTGCAGGTCAGTATCCAGCACCTGTGGTTGTAAATGATGGCAATATTAATTTGTTGACCACTGGTGGTTTCCCACTAGGACTGTTTGAGTGGGCTGACTTTGATTCACATCACATTGATTTAAGTGAAGATTTTAAAATATTGATGGTTTCTGATGGCTGGTTGGATATAATTAGCGAAAACTTTGAAGTAGTTGAAGAAAATTTTTTGACAAATTATGTAAAATCTAATCCTTTAACTATGACTTCAATGTTGGCACCAGTTAAACAGTGTGCCAAAGGGTTGATGCCAGATGATATAACTGTCTTTATTATAACGAGGAACATATGATGGATGGCGCGGTCTTTACAGCAAGAGAAGACAAGATAGAGTATATAAAATTCAGGGGTACGGTCAGATATTCTCATTGCTCTGGTTTGGAGGCTCATATTGAGAAACTTTTCGGTGATAAAAGCTTTGAAAAAATTATAATTGATCTCAATGAGGCCGAGATTCTCGATAGCACTGCTTTAGGGCTTTTGGCAAGAATTGCAATTCGCCTCAAAGAGTTTACCGAAGAGAAAGCGACAATTTTTATTCGTTGTGGAGAACTGTCCAACATTTTGGAAAGGGTTTGCTTTGATCGGGTTTTTAATATTGTGACTGATAAAAGTTATGAGCATAAAGGAGAGCTTCATCATTTGATTGGAGAGTCTAAAGATGAGAGTCAGATTTTGCAAAGTGTGATTGAGGCTAATAAAAATCTTGCTGCAATTGATAGCCAAAGCGACAAGTTCTATCGTGATATTACGGATGCACTAAGCTAATTTACCATTTCTTTTTCGGGCCAAATACCTGTTCATCAATAGCATTATTTCTTTCTTCTTTTGCTGCTTTTGATGTTTCATCCTCAGGGTTGTTTGTAGCTTTTTTGTTGCTTTGCATTATATTTTGTAACTCTTCTCCCAGAGATGAAATTCTGGAATTATTTTGACCATTTTGATCTATTAATGCTTTTGCAGATAAAAAATGCTGCTGACACGCGACAATTTCTCCATTAACCTGAGCCTGTTTACCCAGTTGAATATACGCGTCAATTTTGAGTTCATTAATTAGAGAAGTTAATCGCTTTATAGCTGTTGGAACAAGATTAGCCTTTTCATTGATGGCGGTTCTGATTTTTACCAGATATTTTGCAAGATTCGATATCTGATTTATCTGTCTGTTTAATTTCTCAATTTCTTTTGGAGAGCGGATAGGTTTGTTGTCAGTACTTTGATTGATTGACTGCATTTGCTGTTCAATCTGACTAATCTGCTTTTTTAGGATGTTATCCTTTGGCGCGACCTGATGCGCTTTTTTTAGGTTGAGCAAGCCATAGAAAATCAATAGTTCTCTTGCTTCCTTACCAATTGGTACTTGTGAAAAATTACCCAAAATAGTTAAAGCCTGGTTAGCTCGATAGCGATACTGGGCAATTTTTTGTTGTCGTTGAGTTTTTTCCTGTTCTTTCTTATAAGAGAAAGATATGCCAATAACTCCGATAATTAATAAGACTGCAAATATACCAATTAAGAGTATTGTATCCATAGCATCTATCTAATTTGTAATTAAAATGTTTGGTTTAATGTCTAGTTACAAGTTTAGACCAGTTTTTGAAAAAGTTTATGATTTCAATCCTTTGGTCGTAAATGTATGATAAATGTGATCACAAATTGCTGGTATTAAAGATAATATTTGTATAGAGTTTGTTGAGAAATATAACTCAAAGAAATTTCATGCAAAAAATTGTATACAGTTAAAAGGCGCAGATTTAATAATGGCAAGTAAAATAGGTGATAAGCTCATAATAGGCATCTCATCCAGAGCGCTTTTCAATCTGGATGAAAGTCATCAGATATTCGAAACTCAGGGAGTTGATGCCTATTCAAGATACCAGATTGAGCATGAAGATGACATCCTGTTGCCAGGAACGGCCTTTGCTCTTGTCAAAAAGTTGTTAGCGCTTAATGAAAGAAACCCCGAGAATCCGGCTGTTGAAGTGGTTTTAATGTCAAGAAACAGTGCTGATACAGGTCTTAGAGTGTTTAATTCAATTCAACATTACAAGCTTGATATTAAAAGAGCGGTATTTACCAGTGGGCGAAGTCCGTATGGCTATGTGTCTGCTTTTGCATGTCATTTATTTCTATCGACAAATACTGAAGATGTAAAAGCTGCGTTACAGAATGGTTTTGCCGCAGCCACTATTTTACCCGGCAATAATCAGCAAAAAGAATCCAACGGGGAGCTCAGGTTTGCTTTTGATGGCGATGCAGTCATTTTTTCAGACGAATCTGAAAAAATCTACAAAACTCAGGGTTTGCAGGCGTTTACAGAAAATGAAATGGCTTCTGCCAATTTGCCATTGGCTGGAGGACCCTTTAAAAACTTTTTGGCAGCATTGCATCGAATGCAGCAGGAATATCCACCTCAGGAATGTCCTATTCGAACAGCTCTTGTAACAGCTCGTTCAGCACCTGCTCATGAACGAGTGATAAGAACATTACGTGAGTGGAATATCAGAATTGATGAAGCACTTTTTTTGGGTGGGATTCCCAAAGGTCAATTTCTAAAATCTTATCAGGCAGATGTATTTTTTGATGATCAGTCTTTTCATTGTGATGATGCCGCTGTGCATGTTGCAACAGGCCATGTACCCCACGGTGTTGCTAATGATGATATTGATTCCTCTGATGTTTAAAACCACGTTTTTACATTGATAGAATAAAACAATTAAATTTTTATTCAGAACTTTGTAAAAATGTTGTGAATTGCAGAATTAGGTCTATGCTTAATATGATGTCAAGGTTATAAAAATCTGGATGTTAAGCACTACATAACACAAATAGAGATATGTGGTTGTTTGCGAAAATTATGAATAGGCTATGAAACCCCAATGAAACTTCAACAGATTAAGTATATTTTTGAGGTTGCAAGAAACCAACTCAATGTTTCAGCAACGGCTGAGGCACTTTTTACATCGCAACCAGGGATCAGTAAGCAAATAAGGCAACTGGAAGATGAATTAGGTGTTGAGATCTTTGTCAGAAGCGGCAAGCACTTAACCAACATCACGCCTGCAGGGCGTGAAATTTTACCTGTAGCTGAGAATATTCTAAAGCAAGTCAGGAAAATTCAGAATATTGCTGCCAGTTATGTTAGTGAAAAAGAAGGAAGATTAAGTTTTGCACCTATACCGACTTATGCCAGATACCATTTGTCTGGTTTGATTGAAAACTTTACTAAAAAATATCAGGAAGTTTCACTGATTGTTAACCAGAACAACAGTGAGATGTCCAACCAACAAATAAACCGGGGACAAGTTGATTTTGCTTTGGCATATGAAGAGGATGATGCTTTCGATGGTAAGGTAAAAGTTCCTGCGTTTTATTGGCGACGTGCTTTGGTAGTACCAAAGAACCATTCCCTTGCCAAATCAGGAAATATTGAACTGGCTAATTTGGCTCATTTTCCTTTGTTAATTAATACCATCATGTCGGGTACACGTAATCCTGTATTGGAGCAGTTTTCGGCCAATGGTTTGAATCCAAAAGTTGTTTGCAATACGGATGATAACGAAGTGATTAAGGCTAATGTCAGATTGGGTATTGGGGTTGGGGTTGTCGCCAGGATGAGTTACGACGAGTACATTGACAATGATCTTGTTTGTATTGATGTTGACAAACTCTTTGCTCCTACATTAGTAAATCTGGTATTTGACCAGAATTTATATATACGTGATTATATGAATGATTTTATTGAAATGATCGTTTCAGCTCACGGTAAAGATACTATTACCAAAGCTCAGAAAACACGTTCAGCAGAAGAGCTTGCCCAGATATTTGATTTGAAGAAGCTGCCAATATTGTAAGGTATTTGTATGTTGGGTCAATCAGATAAGATTGACTGAGTTCAGCGACAAACATTTTGAATATATAGTCGTAAATATTTGAGGTTTAAAATAACTCAATGTCAGCTTCTATGGCTTCTTTCTCTCTCGTTTTTGCTATCAGATTTTCAACCGCAGATTCAAATCCCTCTCCACTTTTAATTGCAAAATAAAGCTCTTTTTCCTCTTGCATAGTATAGCTTTGTTCAATTTGATTAAAAATTTCGTTCCATTGTTCTTCATTCATATCATCATCATGTTTGACTAAAATAATAATAGCTTGTTGTAAATGGTTCAGGATATGATGAAGTCTTTGACTCATTCGATCATAAAACTGAAAGTCAATAACTGCAGTTTTAACCTTGTCTTCTGCCTGTTTATGTAAAAGGTGTAACTTGTCAACATTTAGTCCTGATTCTTCCGATAACAGATCATCAATTTGACGGTGATGTTCCACAATTTCCAGAAATAACCGAGTCAAATCATTAAAAGGCTTTTCAGTTTCTAAAAGAGATAGTGATAACTGAGCTGCGGCCAATTGTAATAACATGATTTGATTTGAATCTGTTTTCATATCTGGATATTCCTGCTGATTTTTTAGTAGTTAAGTTTTAACAACATATTTATTGTAGCTGAATCTCAGCGTATTGCTGCAATTTCCTGAATACCAGCCTTCAATCAATATACATAGCTAATTTATTAAAATTTAGCTTGACATACAGTCGGATTAAACGTATGTTTTAAACAGTTGTTTGAAAATAGTTGGCTTACATATATGAACAAACAAATTATTACCAAAAACAAGATATTGAATATTGCGGAAGCTTTATTTGCAGAGCATGGTTTTAATGAAACCAGTTTGCGTGAAATTACGGCTGAAGCCAAGGTGAATCTGGCATCTGTAAATTACCATTTTGGTTCCAAAAAGTCGTTGATAGAAGCAGTATTTGAACGTTATATGGAAGTCTTTACCAATTCTTTAATGAATGAAATGGCAATGTTGGAGAAGGATGTTCAAAATATTAAGACGCTGGAAGTATTGCAGACCTTAATTCATCCTCTCATGGCAGTAAATCATATTCGGCCGGATGGGTCATCAGTATTCATGAAGTTGTTAGGTCGAGCCTATTCTGAAACTCAGGGGCATTTGCGTCGTTTTGTTATGCAAAAATATTCTCATGTATTTTTACGTTTTACCCGTTTGCTACATAAAGCAAATCCTGAGCTTTCCAGTGAATCCATGTTTTGGCGTCTTCACTTTATGATGGGTTCATTTATTTTTACCCTTGCAGGGCATGAGGCATTGCAAGAAATTTCTCAAAGCGATTTTGACCGTAAAGTGGATATTGAAACTATCCTTACCAGATTGATTGCTTTTTTGGCTGCCGGATTTGAATATTCCCGAGAACAGTCCGATACTCTTAAACATAGTACACATCAATAGCGTCTGCAGGAGAAGATTGATTATGATTACTTTAACACAATTGTTCATCTTACTCGGTATTACATGGGCATCAGCCTACATGCGTGCCAGAGTTGGAACATCATTGATTATTGCAGGTCTGTCTTTAATTGGCATGACTTACCTTTCTGAATTGTCAATTTTGCCGTGGTTATTATATTCTGTTGTAGCAATACTTTATTTTGCTGATGATTTACGTAAGGACAAAATTACCAGACCTATATTCAATTTATTCAAAAAAGTTTTACCGCCAATGAACCAGACGGAGCAAGAGGCTCTTGAAGCTGGTGATGTGTGGTGGGATGGAGAATTATTTAAAGGTAACCCTGACTGGAAACAATTGCTAGATTATAAAAAGCCTGCTTTGACTGAGGAGGAGAGAAGCTTTATTGATAATCAGGTAGAAACCGTTTGTAGCATGGTGTCTGACTGGGATGTTAATTTTAAGGATAAGGATCTACCAAAGCCGGTATGGGATTATCTAAAAAAAGAAGGCTTTTGGGGTTTGATAATTCCTAAAAGTTACGGTGGAAAAGAGTTTTCAGCTCTGGCGCATTCGACAATTGTTAGCAAGTTATCAGCGCATAATTGTGCATTAGGCGTGACTACTATGGTTCCAAATTCCTTGGGTCCAGCTGAATTGCTTCTGCATTATGGTACTGAAGAACAAAAGAATTACTACCTTCCCAGGTTGGCAAAAGGAGATGAAATTCCCTGTTTCGCACTCACTGCACCGCAAGCCGGTTCTGATGCTGGTGCAATTCCTGATACAGGTATTATCTGCAAGGGAAGTTATAAAGGCAAACAAACGCTGGGCATAAAACTGAACTGGAATAAGCGTTATATTACTTTAGCACCTGTTGCTACTGTGTTGGGTTTGGCTTTTAAACTGTACGACCCGGATAATTTAATTGGTGATAAAAAGGATATTGGTATAACTGTAGCTTTGATACCAACTGAGCATGAGGGTGTGGAAATTGGAGAGCGTCATCATCCAATGGGACAAGCCTTTATGAACGGGCCAACCAGAGGAAAAGATGTTTTCATTCCTTTGGACTGGATTGTTGGCGGTTCAGAATATGCAGGCAAAGGCTGGAGAATGTTGGTTGAATGTCTTTCAGCAGGTAGAGGTGTATCACTACCATCATCTGCCACAGCTACTGGTAAGGTCGCTTTCAAGGCAACTGGTGCATATTCTGTGGTAAGAGAGCAGTTTAAAACCGAGATAGGACGATTTGAAGGTGTTGAAGAAGCCTTAGCCAGAATAGCAGGTAAAACTTATCAGCTTGAAGCGACTCGTGTGTTAACAGCAAATGCAGTTGATTTGGGTTCAAAGCCCTCGGTTATCACAGCAATTGCCAAATACCATATGACTGAGGCGGCGCGAGAAGTTGTTCAGGACTCAATGGATATTCATGGTGGACGTGGCGTAATCATGGGTGAAAGCAATTACATCGCCAATGGTTATATGTCCATGCCAATTAGCATTACCGTTGAAGGCGCTAACATATTAACCCGTAATCTGATGATTTTTGGTCAAGGCGCTGTTCGTTGCCATCCATTTGTTTTCCGCGAAATGCAAGCTGCACATAATTCAAATGAAGAAGCGGGTGTAAACGAGTTTGATTCCTTGTTTTTCCGTCATGTTGGTTACGCGCTCAGTAACTTTATCAGAACATTCAGTTTAAGCGCTACCAGCGCATTAATTGTTAAAAAGCCTGTCAAAGGCAAGATAGGTCGTTACTACCAACATTTAACCAGAATGAGTTCTGCACTGGCATTGGTATCTGATTTATCCATGGCACTTCTTGGCGGAGAGCTGAAACGAAAAGAAAGACTGTCAGCCAGATTAGGTGATGTTTTGAGTTATCTGTATTTGAGTTCTGCTGTGTTGAAATATTTCCATGATAACGGTAGCAAATCTTCCGATATTCCTTATGTAGAGTGGAATCTGCAAAATAATCTGCATAATATTCAGGAAGCATTTAATCAGTTTTTTGATAACCTGAAGCCAGGATGGATTGGTAAAGCATTAAAATGGATTGTTTTCCCGTATGGCAGTCATTTTAAAACTGCCAGTGACAAACTTGATCATCAGGTAGTTCAACCCATGCTCGAACTGAGTGAAGTGAGAGACAGACTCTGTGCTGATATTTATATTGGTGATGAAACTAAACCTCTGGGACGTATTGAAAATGCTTTTCACCTTGTTCTGGAGACTCGTGATATCGCACGAAAATTGAAAAAAGCAATACGTGCTGGAGATGTTATCGTGCAATCCGAGTTGACTGCTACTCTCGATCTTGCCGTTAAGCATAAAATCTTAACACGTCAGGAAGCCGATGATTATCTTGCGGCAGAAAATGCCAGACTGGATGCCATTCAGGTAGATGAATATCCTGCTGATTATATTACTGGCAAGAACATGAGTGTTAACAGTAGTAAAAAAGAAGCAAAACAATCAGTAAAGAGTGGTAAAGCGACAGCGAAAGCTAAATCAGGGAAAACAGCGGGAAAACCCAAAGCGGCCTGATTGTATAATTGAAAAAATTTGTGAAAGTTTAGCCGGCAACCTTGTCGGCTTTTTTTTATTTGTTTTCAGAAATACAGACCCTGTTCCTACCCTCAAGTTTGGCTCTAAACAAGGCTTCATCAGCCCTATTAAACCAGTCAGTTTGAGGTTCGGCATATTGTAATTCGGCTACACCAATCGAGATTGTAATATGAATATCAGGGAGTAGAACGGTATTGTCAACGGCATTGAGT
>Ga0224506_10002249_pt1 | contig 13222 bp, 10 predicted proteins | sample SF_Jan12_sed_USG_2_FD_169108 | JGI IMG/M metagenome (GOLD analysis project Ga0224506, IMG submission 169108) | Sediment microbial communities from San Francisco Bay, California, United States - SF_Jan12_sed_USGS_8_1 | ecosystem: Environmental > Aquatic > Marine > Sediment | place: USA... | reverse complement strand
ATATTCACTGCTGTTAGCAATGTCCAAAAAGCTAATCATGGTTGCATTAGCGGCTCCTGCAAAAAATAGTGCAAGCACCATACTTAGTAGTCTACTTTTCATTGAACACCTCCATTTCTAATTGGTTCAATTCGTTGCAAAGTTGCAGTGAATATCAACGCATATTGCATGCCATAGCCTGTAAAACGCGGTTTAACCTAGTCCCTCGGGAAAAGGTAAGTTAAATAATTTCATGATGTGTAAAAGTATTCGACAAAGTGAAGAAGGTGTTAAATACAAGATTAAGCAACCTGCTTTGTGTTTAATAATTGGATTGGTAGTATGCAACATAAGGGTTACCTTTTTAGTTTGATTGGATTCGACACCCAATATCAAACTGGTAACCCTCACCTTTTTCAAGATGCGGTGTCAGATTAGATCGAAACTATTTCAAATAAGGATTGCTACAAACTGCATTTATGTGGTTCCTCCTTTGCCGGTGTCTGCTTCTTCCGTATCTCAGTATTGCTTATCCTGTAGCTGGAAACATTAAAGATCATAGTCAGTTGTGAACAAGTGCTGATATTGGTCTTTCCAGTTAAAGGAGTTTAAAAGCCAGCCGCCTGGAGCTTTGTAGAAGTAAAAGCTCCACGGGATTGCGTGTCTTGAAGTCTTTTCTATGTACTGAAGATACAAAAGGGAATCTCCTCTTTTGATCTTGCCTATATATTCAAACCCTATAGGTTCTCCATACCGTTGGCCATACTGCTCCCTGAGCGCTTGGGATTTCAGTAAAGAAGAATCAAGTTCAGTTTCTGAGATGACCACGTAGGTCTTCATTAACTTGAATGCTGCTGCTAAATCCCCCGATGCCACCTTTTGCATAATTTGATCTGAATAAGATCTGACGTCACTTTCCGACTTTAACGATCCTGCAAAGCTGAATGTTGAGAACAAGATGCTTAATACAATTATTGCTGTTTTAGTCATTTTCTTTAAATCCTTTAAATTAATTCTGACAACTAGCTCAATATATTTCGCTTTAAATCTTCAAAAGCTTCAAAGGTCTGCTTTTTCCGTATTGGCGTCGTCCAGCACTGTAAGTCTGCTGAACCGACAATAATGTCCACTATGAATGAAAAAGCAGTCGTCGGCAAACACAGAAAATCAGGAGACCATATGTCGCCTTTGCATGATACCCGGTCTCCTGTATAGGCAGATTTCCAACAAAAATTATCAAACTATTTTAGCTTTTATCAAACCTTATTGTTCACTGACAGTCGTTCTTTGAACGAGGTATTTTTTAACCATAGATAGAATAGGCGAATTATCAATACATTTAATGTGAAATTAAAACCGTCTGTTGAATTTCAATGCATAGTTGTAAAAATATAGGCAGGCTATAAGCTGAAATAGTTCCGAAAAAATACTAGGCTATCTTAAGTTCAAACCAAAAAGTACTACCTGTTCCTTTTTCGCTCTCAATACCCATTTGACCATTCATATTTTCAATGAGCTTTTTGCTAATTGCCAGCCCAATGCCTGTACCCTCGATATTATCTCTAGTATTTAAGCGGGTAAAGGGTGTAAATAATTGTTCTAGATCTGCCTCGGTTAAACCATCGCCGGTATCTGTAATGCTAATTCGCAGCATTTGGTTATTTGTAATCTCTCCAGAAAGGGTTATTTTACCATCTACTTCATTGTACTTTACTGCATTGGATAGGATGTTCAGTAGTACTTGCTTTAAACGAACAGGATCTGCCAGAACTTTATATCCATTACCACTGAGACTGTCGGTAACTGTGAGGTTTTGTGCGAGTATTTTCTGTTTCAATAATGAATGACACTCTGCAATAATGTCATCAAGATAGGTTTCTTGGAGTGAAATTTCTATTTGTCCAGATTCAATTTTACTGAGGTCGAGTACTTCATTAATTAGCGTTAACAAATGACTGCCAGCATCGTAAATCTCTGTGATATTTGTTCGCTGTTCATCATTCATCCCTTTACTATCTAGCTCTAGTAGCTGACTAAAACCGAGAATAGCGTTTAAAGGTGTACGCAGTTCATGTGACATGTTGGTTAAGAATACAGACTTTGCTTCATTGGCTCTTTCTGCGACTTCTTTTGCACGTATTAAATTAATGGTTTTTTGGTTAACCAGATCTTCTAAATAATTTTTATATTCTTGAAGTTCAGACTGAATAAGCTGACGTTTTTCAATCTCATTAGATAGGTCTTGAATTTTAGGAATCCATATCCCTAAACCAATGGCCAGCAATAAAAAACCACCCAGAGAGCCAACAAATTTTTCAAGGAAGGATTCTACTTCGGTATCCCCGAGGATCACCAGCCAATTTAATTGTTCAAAGTTGTCGGAAATATCCAATAAACTACCAAAAAGTAATAGTGAGAACCCTGTTAGGATCAAATTCCAACCTCGAGTCGTTTGACTGAAGCTATCTTTACCTCGCTTCCATAGCCAGACTAGTAACAGACAGAGTATCAAGGCTCTGAAACTTTCTAAAATGATATCAACCACTAGTATTCTCAACTATTAAAGTAATGACTTTTATTATGTAGTTACAGTAAAGCTTAAAAATTAAATATAGTTCATATTAAATATTTATTTTACTTAACAGGCTGCACATTACACTATCGTTACTTGTTACTGGCTTGTTTGCATATAAGAAATAGTTACTACTCTGGATCAGACATTAAGCATAATAAACAAATATAACCTGGTCATTCGGGTGAGTTTGATTTTGTATGGCAACCTGTGTTTGAAAGTTATGATCCTAGCCTATCATTAACATTCAACATATAGATAATGGTCTGAATCACAATGCAAAAGCACAATGATCTAAACACAAAATGATTACGTATAAGAAGTATCTATGATCATAAATCAAAATGTTCTGTTCTATGATTTGTTTAAGGCGCTAGTTCAGGAGTCTTTATGGGTCAATTATCAAACAATAGCACAATTAAAATTGGCATAAGCAGTTGTTTAATGGGTCACAAAGTACGCCTTGATACCGGTCACAAAAAGAATTCCTATTTAACAGCGGTATTAAGTGACCACTTGAATTTTGTACACTATTGTCCAGAAATTGAAATTGGATTGGGTACTCCAAGGGAGCCGATCCGTCTTGTGGAAATAGACTCAGAGATTCTTTGTGTAGATAGCAAGCAGGGCGTAATGGATATCACGGATAAGCTATATGACATTGCTGAGAAACAACGACACTGGCAAAGTGATTTATGTGGTTACATTCTCAAAAAAGACTCTACCAGTTGCAGTATGGAACGAGTGAGGGTGTATTCTAACGACATGCCAGAGCGTAAGGGGGATGGTTTGTATGCCGAACGTTTACTAGCCAATAATCCGTGTTTGCCGGTAGAGGAAGAGGGACGATTAGAAAATGCTCATTTACGTGAAAACTTTTTTAAGCGGGTTTTCATTTACGCCCGATGGAAAGAACTAACGTCTACATCTCTCACCGTATCACGACTGCAAAATTTTCATGCAACTCATAAGTACATTTTTATGAGTCACAATCAAAAGCAAGCTGTGGAGCTGGGTGTATTGTTGGCCAACATTAGCAAAGGTGATCTAGAATCTGTAACGTCAAAATATCTAACTAAAATGATGAGCCTTCTAAAAATCATAGCTACCAAGGGTAATCATGTAAATACACTAAAACATATACAGGGCTATCTTAAAAACCACCTGGATGCCTCTGATAAAGAAGAGTTAGTAGATGTTATTGAGAATTATAGATTAGGACAGCTTCCGTTAATTGTGCCAATTACTCTACTACGGCATTACTTCAGGCGACATCCAAATGACTATATAAACCAGTCCTTTTATTTGAATCCTCACCCCGGTGAGTTGATGCTGTTTAATAGTATATGAATACCGTCATAGTATCAGACAGTATGCAAGTGAATTACCATTACTATTTGCTTGAGCCAATGGGGGAAAATTTCGCATCAGATTTTAATCCGGAGCTTTCACCAAAAGAAATGCTCTCATTAGGTGTTTTTGGCGGAAAGTATTTAAACGATTGTAAGCATGAGTACCCTGATGATTGGTTTGTGGGTGCTAGGCTTAGCCCATCGATAAAAGATGTAGGTTTGAATTATTTTGAAATAGATGCATCTCAACCACTCAAAATATGGCAACAAAAGTGCTGGATTCACTCTCAGGATCCCAGAGGGTGGTTTCAGTGGTATTGCCGTTACTATATGGGTAGGCGTTCTGATGACGACAGACGACAGATTAAGCGATGGAAAGCATTTGTACGCCATGTCGGTGCAGTTAAGAAAAATTGTGAGCGTTATGACTTTTCTTGTAGGAGAAAGCAGCGTCAGGCACTGTTGCACTGGGCCTATGATTCAAGGTTATTTTGATAAGCCAGAATGTAAAATGAATGGCTATAGAAAGAAAAGCCATTGAGTCAGCTCAAGTTCAATTACCCGGTTTAAAATAATAGCCTGAAAACTCAGGTTAATGGGTTTGCTTTGTTCGCTAAGAGGAATTCATTTTGCAAACTATTAAAGTCATTCTTTTATTAATCATGGGATTTGTAATCCCGGTGAATAGTTCTGCTCAGGATAAGAGTGTATTTGAACAATGGTTGCAGAATAAGCAAGGGGCATTTACCCAGTTTAAGGATGCACGTGATAAGGCGTTCCTTGAAAAAATTCAGGTTCGTTGGATGGCCTATAAAGCGCAGCCAGGTATTGTGAGAGACAGTACTCCAAAGCCAACAGTAGCCCCGATTTGGTCAGATAACGATTTTCAGAAAGAATATGGAAACCTGATTCAACTCGAAAAGCCTTTAGTTAAAGCAAGTCCTACCCAGCCAAAACAATCACTGCCAATGCAACGCCACATATCTGGCAGGCCCGTTTTGTTTGATTTCTTTGGCGATGACATAGAATTAATGTTACCAAAAAACTTTAATGTAAACCTGAAACATGAGCTTGATGATGACGTCATATCACAAGCTTGGGGTCAGCTGGCAAGGTCAGATTATGACGTTGTGATCGACCAGCTTCATCATGAAATTACTGCCTATCAATTAGAGGATTGGGGTACCATTCAACTGGTTCTTAAATTTGCAAATGCCATATCGGGTTTCAAGGGAAATGATCCGATAATCCAATCCTGGTTTTTGTTAAACCGCCTTGGCATGGATGTACGGGTTGCACGTTCTAAATCCTCCGTTTTTCTGTTACTCCCCATTAAACAGCAAGTATTCGAAGTCGCGTTTTTAACAGAACGAGGGAAAAAATACTATATTTTTACTATGAATGGGGGCGTTAAAAACACAAGAACATTGTACACATACAAAGGTGCTTTTGATCCGATGGTCAGGAGCATCAACGTTGATTTTGAATCCCTATCCTGGAAAAAACCGCAATTGATTAGCGGGACTTTAGGCTTCCAGTGGAAGGATAGCCAATTTAGTTTGATGACTGAGTACGCTGAACAGGATATACAGTTTTATAGGTCGTATCCATTGTTAGGACTTGAACGTTATTTTGATTCGAATTACAGATTTGATTATCAAAATAAACTTGTGGTTCAGTTACATGACATCATTAATGGACGACCAGAGGTGGAAGCACTTAATTTGATTTTAAGGTTTGTACAATCAAGCTTTAAATATGAGACAGACAGAGATCAATTTGGCCAGGAAAACTACCTCCTGCCAACAGAAATGCTTCACTATAGAGCGAGTGACTGTGAGGATCGTTCGATACTATTTGCCTGGTTGGTGAAGGAGCTGTTTGGCTATAAAGTTATAGGGCTGAAATATCCGGGGCATGTCGCGACTGCGGTTGCTATTAAGGGTGATTTTATCGGAGATACTGTCGAGTTTGGATCTCAAAAATATCTAATAGCAGACCCTACTTACATAAATGCCAATATGGGTGTCGCCATGAAGTCATATAGAAACCTGCGTCCTGAATTACTGTGAAAACTCAAGATTATCAGGCTGGAAACAGGTTAAAATTTCCTGTTCCAGCATCTTCAACGGCGAGAGGGTTTCCTATTTGACGCTGGAAACTTCCATCAAAATCAGATTAATCAAATGTACTAAGAACTGCAAGACAGAGTTGAGCTGCCCGGTTTGTCTCTAGCCCATTCTGGTCGTTTTTGCGAAAAATGCTCAAATTCTGGTTGCTCATCATAGGGAGTAAGCAACACTTTTTGTAGTTGGTGAATCATACTGAAATCACCATCTTCTGCCTTTTCAATAGCTTGCTGTGACAGGTAATTTCTCAACACAAATTTCGGGTTAGTAAGATTCATTTGTTGCTTTCTTTCTTCGTCACTATGATCATTTTTTGTAATCCTTGTTAGATAAGCGTCCATCCAGGCCGACAATCTGGCTTGATACTCAGTCGACAGGTTATCTGGCTTGTAAAAACAATTCTTAAAGAATTCGATCCAGTCAGTAACAGGGCTCTTTTGTGCTGTTGTTTTTACATTGGAAAGTTGTCGGTAAAACAAGGTCATGTCCGTTTCGACTAGTTGTAAAATAGCCTCTAACTCATCAAAAATAGCATGATCTGAAGGCTGTAATGATTGGAATCCCAGCTTTTTAGACATCATTTCAAGTTTTTGACTTTGTATATTTTCGATAAACTTTTTCAATGCAGCTTCCAGGGCATCTACATTCTCTATTACCGGAGCAACAGCATTGGCTAATCGATACAGGTTCCATAAGGCTACGTCACCCTGGGCACCGAAGCGATATCGGCGATTGGAAAAATCGGTGGTATTGGGTGTCCAATCCAGGTCAAAGTTATCAATCCAGCCATAGGGGCCAAAATCAATGGTTTCACCCAAAATCGACATATTATCTGTATTCATGACACCATGAACAAAGCCTACTCTCATCCAATGAACAATGAGTTCAGACGTTCGTAGACAGATTTCATTAAACCAGGCTATACGAACATCCTGATTATCCGGGTCACCCAAATGAGGGAAATCTGTTGTAATGCATCTGCTAACCAGATGATTGAGTAAATCTTTGTCACCACGGTAAAATGGTAACTGAAAAGTCCCAAAACGGGTAAAGGAACGCGATGTTCTACAAACAACGGCTCCAGGTTCATAACCGGCGCGTCCGTCATAAAACATGTCTCGTAGTACAGGGTCACCCGTAAGACACAGGCTAAGTGCACGAGTAGTCGGGATTCCTAAATGATACATGGCTTCGGAACATAAAAATTCGCGTATCGATGAACGTAAAACCGCTCGACCATCTGCACTACGAGAATAAGGGGTAAGACCCGCACCCTTTAGCTGTAGAAACAGGTTTCCATGGTTTGGAGTGACGACCTCACCCAACATGATTGCTCTGCCATCACCCAATTGACCCGCCCATTGACCAAATTGGTGACCACCGTAGTTACATGAATAAGGACGCATGCCGGGTGCTATTTTGTTACCGGTCAATAGCTGTGCAAACTCTGGAGATGAACTGTCTTTATCAGTAAAGCCAATTTGCCTGGCTAACTCCGAAGTGTATGCAATGAGTTGCGGCGACTTAACCGGTGTAGGGCTTACAAATGAATAGGCAGCCTCAACGACTTTACGAGGGTAAGTTAAGAGTTCACCATCAGCGGGCAGGTGCTCGGTGTACTGGTGATCCAGCGTCAGGGGCGTTAAGTTCTCAGTGGTTGGGTGGGCCGCACTATTCATTGAATATATAACCTAGTAATTTAGTTGGATATTTAGGTCATTATAGTGCGGGTTGTGATTCCATTGCCAGTTTTCGTCTCATCTAAAAACGTTTGTCGGCAACAAATTCAGTCGCTTTTGAAACCTCTTAGAGGAAGTTCTTTAGCTTGTAACCAGTTTTTAGAGGAATAATTCGTTGTGCCGTCCGTCACATGCAAGGTATAAGCATGACGTGATTTATTTGAAGTATTGGGGGCACTGTAATGAGCAATATTGCCCGCAAAGCAGAGTAATGATCTTGCTTTGACTTCAATTGGAATAGCGTTTGAATCGTCGGGCCAGGGTGCGTCGTCTAGCTGAATCATCGAAGTAACATCGCCATCTCGCTGAAATACCTCTCTTAATTCACGATCAACGTTGTTTTCTTCCACCCACAGACAGCCGTTCTCTAATGTCGCATCTTCTATTGCAAACCAATAGGTCACAACAGACTGTGGCGTCGAATAGAAATATGTTGCATCCTGATGCCAGTTTACCACACCGCCAATTCGGGGTTGTTTGAAAATATACATAGATTGTCGTATTTCGGGCTGCACCAAACCTAATTGTTTTGCGATACTTCCCAGGCCGGGCAAGTGGCTGATTTCATTAAAAACCGGGTCCAGTTCATGTAACCCATGTCCAATTTTATTGATACATAATTCGGGTTTTTGAGTCAGGTGACCGTCAGCATTAAAGGCATCTTCTTCAAAAAAACAGCGAATTTTTTCAGCAGAATCCAGAAAAAATAAGTTGCCCGTCCTATCATTGTGCCTGGTGGTGAATACCTTAGAGTTCGTGTCATCAGAAAGCGATTGCTGAATATCATCACGCACAATTTTTTGGGCTCTATGTTTCATTGCTGTTAACTGATCCGGGCTAAGTACATCTTCGATGAGCACGTAACCCTTTTCTTTATATTGAACCAGCTGCGTTTGATCCAATCGGATAGATTGACTCATGTTATATCCTTGGTTTTATGGTTATCATGTTTTTGTTTATTAAAACTGATGTTCAAAAATAACCTTACTATACCTCCGTCTGCCGACACAATACTGACCTTACATCTCAGCTCTAATGTAATTGAACCAAAAGTTATCAAATTCCCAATGTCTTTATATATTCTACTTGCCGGCTTTTAAATGAATTACTATTTCCTCTGTCTTCGTTACTAGAGCAAGTGTCTAAAATAGCCCAATTTTCCTGATGTTTTTCCACATAAAAACTGTTCTGGATCAGGAAAAATCAAACCAATCTGTAAGCTTGAAACTATATTTAGAAGGTCATAAATAATGATATAGGGAGGAATAAATGAGCTTCCCCATTGTCAGAAAAAAAAGCCCTGTATTTGGTGAGAATTTAAACATTTCTAACTATAAAGCAACCTGTGAAAAATTCGACTGGCAGCAAACTGAGTCAAATATCATCAAGGATAAAGATGTTTGTAATATGGCTTACCTGGCTGTTGATTCTAATGTCGATCAAGGATTTGGAGATCAAATTGCCATCCGGTGGCTATCAAAAAAACAAGGTTCTGTAGATATCAGTTATCGGTCTTTTAGTGATCAGACAAACCAGTTTGCCAATGTATTACAGTCTTTGGGTATAAAAAAAGGTGATCGCATATTTGGTTTAGCTGGTCGGGTTCCTTATCTTTACATTGCCTTGATAGGCTCACTTAAGAATGGATCTGTCTTTTCACCGTTGTTTTCTGCGTTTGGCCCTGAACCCATTCAGTCAAGAATGACTATTGGACAGGCTAATGTGTTAATTACCAGTGAAAAGTTGTATCTAAAAAAAATCGCTTCCTGGCGAGATGAATTGCCATCACTTAAACATGTTTTATTATTCGATATTAAAAAATCCTGCCCTGAAAATTGCCAGGATTTAAGCCAGCTCATGGCCGAAGCCAGTACTGAGTTTCAATTGTGCGAGACACATGCAGAAGATTTGGCCCTACTTCATTTTACCAGTGGTACCACGGGTAAGCCTAAAGGTGCCATGCATGTGCATGGAGCAGTTGTTCACCATATTCATTCCGGTTATTGCGCACTTGATCTAAAACCCAATGACATTTACTGGTGTACTGCTGATCCAGGGTGGGTAACCGGAACCAGTTATGGGATCATTTCACCTCTTTGTCACAGGGTAACGTTGATAATCGATGAAGCAGAATTTGATGTGCAGCGATGGTATAGCATTTTACAGGATCAAAAAGTAACAGTGTGGTACACCGCTCCCACCGCAATAAGGATGTTAATGAAAGCCGGTTATGATCTTGTAAAAAACTATGATCTTACCAGCCTTAGGTTTATATCCAGTGTTGGCGAACCACTAAATCCAGAGGCGGTTATCTGGAGTCTGGAGGCATTCGGCAAACCATTTCATGACAACTGGTGGCAGACCGAAACAGGCGGCATCATGATTGCTAATTTTGCCTCAGAAGACATTAAACCCGGTTCAATGGGCCAGCCTCTACCAGGTATTCAAGTTGCTATTTTAGATGAAAATCATCAACCCGTTCATGGCGACAATATTCCCGGAGAACTTGCCATTAAAAAAGGATGGCCCTCAATGTTTCGGGGTTACCTCAATGAAACTGAACGGTATGAAAAATCGTTTTATCTAGATTGGTATTTGACCGGCGACATGGCGATGTGTGACACCGATGGTTATTTTTGGTTCGTTGGTCGCGCGAATGATCTAATTAAATCATCGGGTCACTTGATCGGTCCATTTGAAGTTGAAAGCGCTCTAATTGAACATCCGGCAGTTGCTGAAGCTGGAGTTATTGGAATTCCAGATGATGTTTCCGGGGAAATGGTAAAAGCCTTTGTTGCGCTAAACCCGGGATTTAGTGCCAATGAAGAATTACATCAACTATTGATAGCTCATGCACGTAAAAAACTGGGACCTTCTATTGCACCACGTGAAATTGCATTTAGACAAAACTTGCCTAAAACAAGAAGTGGAAAAATCATGCGACGGCTACTAAAATCGCGAGAACTTGGTTTGCCTGAAGGGGACATTTCTACTTTAGAGAGTGATGAAAAGGACTAAATTATGAAACTACATATAAGTCGTGAACACCTCACTAATTTACTGAGCGAGATGATAAGAATCAGGCGTTTTGAAGAGCGTTGTGCACAACTCTATACCGAAGAAAAAATACGTGGTTTTTTACATCTTTATATCGGGGAAGAAGCCATTGCTGTCGGTGTTATGCAGGCAATTGAAGAACAAGATGCTGTTTTTGCAACCTATCGTGAACATGGCCATGCACTCGCTAAAGGGCTGGATATGAAAAAGGTAATGGCTGAGATGTATGGGAAATTAAGTGGAAGCAGTATGGGTCGTGGAGGGTCCATGCATATCTTTGATCATCAGAAAAAATTCTACGGTGGCAATGCAATAGTAGCTGGCGCCTTACCTATGGCCGTTGGTGTCGCCATGGCTGATAAAATGTTGAACAGAAACTCCGTAACCCTATGTTTTTTTGGTGAGGGCGCTGTTGCTGAGGGCGAATTTCATGAAAGTCTCAATCTGGCAAAACTTTGGGAGCTTCCTGTGTTATTTGTTTGTGAAAATAACGGATATGCCATGGGAACTGCATTGAAATACAGTGAATCTGAACCTGTTATATCAAAAAAAGCTGAATCTTATGGGCTAATTTCCTGTTCTGTTGATGGCATGAATGTTGTTGAAGTAGAGGCTGCTGCTATTGATGCAGTAAAAAGTATTCGGAATGGATCGGGTCCTCAGTTACTAGAGTGCCATACCTACCGTTTACGAGGGCACTCAATGTTTGATACTCAGCAGTATCGTTCACAGGATGAGGTAAAGCAGTGGCTTGATAAGGGGCCCATTGTTCAGATGAAATCCTGGTTGCTGGATAATGACTATTTGAATGAATCCGAGATCCAACAGATTGAAGACCGGATTGATATTGAAGTAAATGAGGCCATTGAATTTGCTGAAAAGTCTGAATTTGAACCGGTAGAACAGTTAACTAAACATGTCTACGCCGAAATAGCGGGCATGGATTAACTTCTTAATGAGGTGAAGAGGGCAGAATCATGACAACTTATCGAGAAGCCGTACGAGAAGCTATACGTACAGCAATGACAGATGATGCCAAAGTGTTTTTAATGGGGGAGGACGTTGGCCACTATGGTGGATGTTATGCCGTGACTAAAGGACTTCTCGATGAATTTGGAGAGCAAAGGGTTAGAGATACACCCTTATCAGAGTCTGGTTTTGTCGGTGCAGGTATCGGTGCATCAATAGGAGGGATGAAACCTATTGTTGAAGTGATGACAGTTAATTTTAGCCTGCTTGCTTTGGATCAAATTGTTAATAATGCCGCTACGCTCAGGCACATGTCGGGTGGCCAAATAGGTGTGCCATTGGTCATTCGGATGGCAACAGGTGCAGGAAAACAATTAGCGGCACAGCATTCACATAGTTTAGAGAACTGGTATGCCCATATACCTGGTATTAAAGTGCTTACCCCGGCAACGGTGACGGATGCACGGTATATGTTAGCTGAAGCTTTAAATGACCCAGACCCGGTCATAATTTTTGAGCATGTCATGTTATATAACCAAGACCAAATACTCGAAAGCAGGCCAGAAGATTACAATGCATTTAGAGCATCTGTTACTAGAGAAGGCTCTGATGTCTCAATCATTACTTACGGTGCCGGGTTATCAAAAGCACTAGAGGTCGCAGATAAAGTAGCTGAGCAGGGTGTATCTTTAGAAGTAATCGATCTCAGATGTTTGAGGCCTCTGGACTCAAAAGCTATTTTCGCGTCAGTTAATAAAACCGGTAAAGCTGTCATCGTTGATGAAGCATGGCTCACAGGTAGTCTGGCGTCAGAAGTTAGTGCTCAAATTTGTGAACATTGCTTTTGGAACCTCGATGCTCCTGTTCAAAGAGTATGTACTCGAGAAGTACCAATACCTTATCCAGCCCACCTGGAAAGGGCTGCAACACCGCAGGTTGAAGACATTCTGCATGCCGTCAACTTTGTCATTGGAAAATAATCATGAATACATTAAACATGCCTTCATTTGGCTCAGATATGGATGTAGGAAAGGTTGTCGAATGGGCGGTAAAGCCGGGGGATTCTTTTACTAAAGGGCAAACGCTGGCTTTAATTGAAACAGCAAAGGGTCTGATAGACATGGAAGCATTTGAAAACGGGATAATGGAATCCTATTTGGTAGCACTTGACGAGGAAGTAACTGTTGGGACACCAATTTTGTCTCTGGTATCTGAAATAAACGGTGCGCATCTTGAAAATAGTAAAACAGATGTCAAAGAGGAAAAGTTATCAGTTGAACCCGCAATGAAACCTGATATTTTCGATTCAAAGTCCAAAAAAATATCCCCCGCAGCAAGGGCCTATGCAAATGAACATGATATTGACCTGGAGAAAATCAAAGGTAGCGGTCCGCTAAAGTCTATCGTGTTAAAAGACCTGGAAAA
>Ga0224506_10002248_pt1 | contig 13223 bp, 10 predicted proteins | sample SF_Jan12_sed_USG_2_FD_169108 | JGI IMG/M metagenome (GOLD analysis project Ga0224506, IMG submission 169108) | Sediment microbial communities from San Francisco Bay, California, United States - SF_Jan12_sed_USGS_8_1 | ecosystem: Environmental > Aquatic > Marine > Sediment | place: USA... | reverse complement strand
GCTCTTGCATTCGGGGGCTGTGGGTTTTCGTTCTGAGTTGACCGAGACGGTATCCGCAACCGGTGATGTGCATGGTGAACGTACCGAGACGGATGGTTTGACTCAACAGTTACAGGGGGTGAACGGTAATATAAGTTATACCCGACCCTTATCCTTTGGCAGGTTACAGTTGACCGCAGGTAGTCGCTATGATCAAAATGATCGTGACAGTACACTTGATGTTGTCGACAAAAAGAGTGAGTCCATCCGCCTGGACGGGCTGCAAAAAGTGGCACTGGCATTTCCGCATGTCACTGAGCAATACAAAAAGGTCGAAGTAATTCATGCCGACCCGGCCAGGCAACATATTACTTTACTTCCCGGGATTGATTATGAACTGGAAATTCCCGTCGTGGGTACGGCTTATATCCGCCGCCTGGGGACCATCAACCTGCAATCGGGTGAAACAGTGCTGGTCAGTTACCAGTACAGGACAGGCGGTAGCGTGAGTTATACCTCGTTTAACCAGAATTATCATGCCCAACTCGATTTTTTTGATTATTACTCTATATATATCAGCTATTCGGACACCGAGGCTGAGCTCAAAGAGGGTTTACCGACCATTCCGGTTACCTCCACGACCTATGTGCGCACCGGTGCCCGGGTTGATCACCCCTTTATGCATGACGATCTGACACTGGGCGCTGAGGCCATTCGTGAGGAAATGGACGATGAAATCTCACCCTACATCCGCCACAGTTATGAAACCTATATGCAGGCGCTAATGTTCAGCGACACCCGCCTGCGTTTGAGCAGCCGGCGGGTCATACAGGATAACCAGAATACGACGACAGACGTCGATCTACGCCGGCAGAGCGCCCGTTTGTCTGTGTATCCTTTTCCCCGCTCATCCTTGTCATTTGAAATGAGCAATGAAAAAGATACCGGCGGTTCTACGCACAGGCGCATCAAGGAAAAGGCCATTACCGCACAGTGGCGTATACGGAAACTGGTATTTTCACTGGATGGGCGTTCAATTGTGGAAACACAGGGACCGAATAAAAGAGAGCATAATGTCTTCATGGCGAGACTGAACAGGGAGTTTTGATGTCAAGCCGCAGGCAACAGGGTTTTCCCCCACTGCTTCTGGCAATCCTGCTTGTCAGCCTAACGGCCTGTGCCCAGTCGGGCATGCGTTATACTTATCCTGTTGAGCCACAGGAACAGGTTGTGTGGCCGGCCAAACCGGGCAAACCGCGCATAAAATATATCGGCAGTTTTTCTGCCGCTGAAGATACGGGCATACAAAAGGGATTTTTTACCCGCCTGGCGGAATTTTTTATTGGTGCTGAAGATCAACGATTGATCCGGCCGATGGCGGTGCTAGCACTGAATGATAATGAGATCTATGTAGCGGATCCCGGCATCAAGGGTGTGCATTATTTTAATCTAACCGATCAGAATTATAAGCAAATACGCCTGACCGGGGATTTTCCACTGCCTTCCCCGGTTGCGCTTGCGGTAGATGACCAGCAACGTGTACTGGTGGCAGACTCATCTTTGGCACAGATCTTCATGATTAACCGTGAGGCCGGAATTGCTGAGCAGGTATTTTTAAAGGGAAACTTGCAACAACCGACAGGGATTGCCTTTGATAAAATAAATAAAAGACTTTATGTGGTGGATACCACAACGCACAGCGTAAATATGTATGATCAGCATGGGAAGTTGCTCAACACCATTGGACGCCGAGGTGAGCAAAATGGACAGTTTAATTATCCCACGTATATCTGGCTGGATAATCAGCGGACTCTATGGATTACGGATTCCCTGAATTTCAGGGTACAGCGTTTTACGACAGAGGGTAAATATCTGGGTGAATTTGGTAAGGTTGGCAGCGGCAGCGGCACCTTTGCCCGCCCAAAAGGTGTCGCAACGGACAAATTTGGCCATATTTACATCGTGGACTCATTATTTCACGCCCTGCAAATATTTGATAAAAAAGGTCGGTTACTATTGAATATTGGCCAACAGGGTGAGAATCCGGGTCATTTCTGGTTGCCCTCAGGGGTCTATATCGGTGAAAATAGTAAGGTCTATATAGCGGATTCTCATAATCAGAGAATTCAGGTTTTTCAATATATTGGAGACAGGTGATGCGTTTTGGCCAAACCGGGTTATTTGTCATTATCCTGACTGTGAGCCAGGTAGCTGCAGCGGGTGTGGTGACGACCAAACATAACCTGTCCGTGTCCGGGCCAGGCAGTATCCGGGCGAGCCAGGAAAGCCAGGTGTGTATTTTCTGCCATACGCCTCATAATTCACAACCATCTGCACCCCTGTGGAATCGTCAGGATCCCGGTGTCTCGTACACCCCATATAACAGCAGCACCACCAATGCCACCATTGGTCAGCCAACGGGGACCTCGGTGCTGTGTTTGAGCTGTCACGATGGGACTATTGCGCTGGGTAAGGTTTTAAGCCGCAGCATCCCGATTAGCATGCAGGGTGGGGTCACCACCATGCCGACGGGTTCAACCCGCCTGGGGACGGATCTGTCTGATGATCACCCGATATCTTTTACCTATACCCCCAGCCTGGTTAGCCAGCGCAATGGTGAACTGGAACAACCGTCCAATCTGACGGGGGCGGTCAAGTTGGATAGCAATAATCAGCTGCAATGCACATCCTGTCATGATCCCCATAATAACAATAATGGGAAGTTTCTGGTGAAGTCCAATAAGGGTGGTGCCCTGTGCGAAACCTGTCATACCAAACCGACCTGGAACCAGGCCTCGCACAATACATCCAATAAGGGCTGGGATGGTGGCGGGACAGATCCCTGGCCAAATTCCAGCTGGACGACCGTAAGCGATAATGCCTGCCAGAATTGCCACATGCCTCATAATGCAGGTTCGGGTGAACGCCTGCTGAATTATGCGTCAGAAGAGGCCAATTGCCTGGCCTGCCACAACGGTCATGTTGCCCAGAAAAATATTGCCAGTGAATTCAATAAAAGCTCGACACACCCAATCGAAAACTATACGGGTGTCCATGTACCTAACGAAAACGCCGTGGTTAACAGTCGGCATGTGGAGTGTTTTGACTGTCATGATCCCCATGCTGCTAAGGCCGGGGGGGGCAATCCTGCCGGTCCCCTGACCAACGTACGTGGGGTTACGATCAATGGTGGTGAAATAAAACCGATCAATAACGAGTATCAGTTGTGTTTGCGCTGTCATGGTGACAGTTCCGGAAAACCGGCAGCGCCAACCCAACGTGTCTTTACAGAAACAAATGTACGGCTGGAATTTAATACCTCAAAACCATCCTATCACCCCGTTGCCGGCACAGGTAAAAACCCTAATGTACCGAGCTTACAGAATGGTCTGAATACCAGCAGTATCATTAAATGCACGGATTGCCATAACAATAACAGTGGCCCCAAGGCGGGAGGCAGTGGTCCTAATGGGCCACATGGTTCGACTTTCCCACAGTTACTCGAAAGACAATACCTCAAACAGGATCCGACAGCGGAAAGCGCCAGTGCCTATGCCCTGTGTTATAAATGTCATAATCGTAACAGCATCCTCGGTAACCAGAGTTTTCCCCGCCATAACTTCCATATAACCGGCCAGGGTGGCATGGGTGGGGGAGGTATGGGTGGCGGCTTGAGTACACCCTGTAATGTGTGTCATGACCCCCATGCGAGTGATTTTGCCCGTTTAATCAATTTTGACACCTCGGTCGTGTCGCCCAGCAGTTCCGGCATCCTGCAATTTAATTCAACTGGGACGTTTGCCGGGCAGTGTTACCTGAGTTGTCATGGCAAGAACCATAATCCGTGCACCTATGGTGGCGGCGGTGCAGGTGGTTGCATGATGGGTGGTGGCGGCGGCGGTGGTGGCGGTGGAATGTGACCACAGCCAAAACAAGCCACAATATTGACGGTTAAAAAACCAGTACCGTGAAACAAAATAAAACGAACATCCGCTATTTGATGATATTCCTGCTACTGGCAGGATTGACGAATAGTTGGGCCGCAGTACCGGTAACTCAAAAGTCAGCCGATATACAAAGCCAGTTACTGGCCAGGCCGGAAAGCATTCCCCGATTATTAAGTAACGGTAAATTATCGGTACAACAGATACCGAATCCACACTGGAAAAAAAAGGCCTGTACCGCCTGCCATAAGAAAAAGACGGGTGCAAGTTCTCGCAATCTGCGTCAGTCAAATGTAGACCGGCTATGCAATACTTGTCATGAAAAGCTTTCCGCACATAAATTAATCCATATTTCAAATATAAAAGTACCTGGTGATATGCTGAAGCGTATGCCCAGGTCTTTTCGTGAGGCGGTGCGTCGTGGCGACAATAAGATGAGCTGTATCACTTGTCATGATCTCCCCATGACCTGTCAACAAAAACGGCACAAAGAGAAGGACAAAAACCCGATGTTTTTTCGCCAGGGTCCATATGAATCACGGACTACCTTGTGTTTTCTTTGTCATGATGAAAAAAAATACCAGCGAATTAATGCACATGATCAAGTTAATGATAAGGGAGTATTAAACAAGGAAAAGTGTCTGATTTGTCATACAACCAACAAGGACCTGTTACAGGCCAAAAATATCGACGAGGTGAAATTTAATCTCAAAGATAATCTGTCAAGATTATGCTGGGGGTGTCATAAATGGAAACCGCATCCGGGAGGTTCCTTTACCTTTTTTTCCGGCAAGGGCGGTACGCCGAACCACCTGGTTAAACCCTCCGATGGTATTTACAGCCGCATGCAGGAAATGCAAAAGCGTAACGATGTCATTTTCCCACTTGAACCCGGTACCGGGAAGGTGTTTTGTGGGACATGCCATAACCCGCACGAGAAGGGCGTTATCAAGGTTAGACAGGCGGCTAAAGGTGCAGATAGTAAAAAGCGCCTGCGCCTGCAGGAGATATGTATAAATTGTCACGACAAATAAATTAACCATATATTAGCAATTTCTGATGTAGATCAATATGTGAGCACCCATTATTTAATATGCTGAACATGCAGTAAATGTTTCCTCCAAAGGGGGAAGGGCGGAAATTATAATGGCATTTCTTCAGCGTATTGGTGTGATCTCTGTTGTGCTTTTTGGTGCCCTGACTTTTACACACCAGGTCAATGCCGGGGATGAGCTGAATTGCACCATGTGCCACAAACACCGGGGACTCAGCCGGATTGATGAAAACGGCAAGTTTCGCCTCTTCTATATAAATCAGGAACTGTTTGCCAATAGCCCTCATCGTCGAAATCGTTGCAGTGACTGTCATACCGATATTGATCGTATCCCGCACAAACCTGCCAAAAAGGTAGATTGTACACAGGAGTGTCATCTCACCGAACCTTCCGGCAAGAAGAAGTTTTCACATAAAACCATCGCTAAAACCCTGTCGGATAGCGCCCACGGTCGATATAAATGGGATGGGACCCTGAAACCTCATCAGCAGGATTTGCCGGACTGCAAGGACTGCCATGATCAGCCTTTATATCGTCCCTTATCATTTTATAAGGGTGAGTCCCCGGGGGTTTCCAAACGGGGAATCAGCCGTTGCAAGAGTTGCCATACTATCGGGGATTTTGCGGAATCATTTTATGAGCATATAACTTCCAGACTGCATAAATCACGTACGCCGAGGGAGATTGTCAGGGTATGCGCCAAATGTCATGGTGATGAAGAAATACGTGAACGGCATGAGCTGGATGATGTTGTTACATCATACAAGGAAACATTTCATGCAAAAATGATCGAATTAGGTTCTGAACGTACCCCAGACTGTCTCGACTGTCATGTCGTTTATGGTGAGAATGTCCATTTAATCGAGTCCAGTGAAGTTGCCACATCGGCAACCTATCCAAATAATCTGGCCACGACCTGCCGTACCGCCGAGTGTCATGAAAAGGCGAGTCCGCAGTTGGCCAGTTTTCAGACCCATGTAACTTATTCACGTGAAAAATACCCCATGCAATTTTATATGTTGCTGTTCTTTAAGGGCTTGCTTGCGGTCGTTATGTATTTCTTCCTGGCATTAATATTTCTTGAACTATTAAGGCGTTTATTCCCATGTTTTTGCTGGAACAAGGAAGAGCGCTGTGCCGCAAGGGCACACCAGGCCCTCAGCCATGATACACCGGAAGACAAATTATAGTGAGGTAATGCAAGATGCATAAATTTGAGAAACTGGTGATTAGAGATGGTGAAAAGTTTTTTTATCGCTTTTCTATCCATCAGCGTGTCCAGCATATCGTTCTGTTTACCTGTGTTATTTTACTGGCGCTGACCGGCTTCCCCCTGCGTCATCCTGAAGAGTCCTGGTCAAGACCCCTGTATGATTTTATGGGGGGCACTGAAATAGCCCCGATGGTTCATCGTTTTGCCGGCAGCATATTATTGTTCCTGTTTGTCTATCACACGATTTACTGGATTGTCCTGTTTATGAAGAACCGGATATTACCCCTCAAACGTGCCGGCAAATTGACCATAGGCAGTTTCTTTCAGCAGATCCTGTCGATGGAAATGATGCCAAACAAGAAGGATTTGTACGACATCATCCATTTGTGGAAATACCTGTTGTATTTTACTACTCGGCCACCGCGTCACGAGAGAATGTCGTGGCGTGAAAAGTTTGACTATTTTGCACCTTACTGGGGTATTCCCATTCTTGGACCTGCTGGTTTTGTACTATGGTGGCGTGATGAGTTTTCACACATCATGCCTGGTTTCGTGCTGAATGCAGCATACATAATGCATACCGACGAGGCCTTGCTGGCCGTATTATTTCTGTTTTTTGTACATTGGTATAATGTGCATTATGCACCCGAGAAATTTCCAGCTGCAACCGTCTGGTTGACGGGCTATCTTACCGAAGATGAAATGATTCACGAACATTACGCCGAATATGTGAAGGTGATGATCGAAATGGGTCGGGAAGATGAAATCAAACCGCAACATTTTGGTGGAGCAACCTACCAATGGTAAAACTGATTAAAAAAATCATCTTCAAACTTTACGTGGTGGCCCTGATGGGCTTTACGGTCTGGTACGGGACATTTATGTTTCCGTTAATATTTGGTTTCGCCGGGAAGGAAGAGGCGGCGGTTTCATTGCGTGAAATGGGTAAGGCGGGCACTGAAGAGGAACGTATGTTCGTTAAGCTGATCGCTGAACAGACGCAAACCACCACAACCGATCTGGGATATAAGGTGATCGAGCAACCTTATATAGAGGGACGTTTTCATCATATTGGTTTTCAGATCGAGCCGGACCTGGCCAGTCCGTGTATTCGTTGCCATGGCACCGTTCCGCACGATAAATCCAAGGAAGTCCGTTCTTTCCTGAATATGCACGCCTTTTATCTGGCCTGTGAGACCTGTCATGTGCTGCCCAAGAAAGGTAAGCCGGACTGGCAATTCAAGTGGCTGGATAAGAAATCCGGGCAGCCTGTGGCCAATCCACAAAAACTGGTTAACATCGATATCCCTCACCAGGCGGAAAATGGTGAACAAAACAAATATATCAGTTATGGCAACTATGGTGCCAAGATTGCACCGGGTTTCGAAGAGAATGGTAAATTCAGGTTCATAAGTACAGAAAGGGAAATGACATCAGTCCTGAACTATATCAAAAAGCAGGATATGCTGGGTACAGCACAACAGTCTCAAATGAAAAAGGTGATTCACCGGAAAGTTAATAACAAGCCATTGCAGTGTACCTCATGTCATAAGCAAAAAGCCGCTTATTTACCTTTTGCGCAACTGGGCTATCCACCTCGGCGGCTTGAAGAGCTGACCAGTACCTCGGTAGTGGGAATGATCCAGAAGTACAAGAAGTTCTGGATCCCCAGTTTTCTGTCACCAGGTAAGAAAAATAAGAAATAATTTATTGCTGATAGGCCTGCATACAACGCTGGAAAATACCGAATTTGTCGCCCCGTGGGTCACGTGGTAGTTTTGTGCGTGGCATGTTATAAACCTGCCTGACAATATCCATAATAAGCTCATCTAACACCGTGGTGTACTGTTGTTTGATTCGACTAATGGATTGTTTAGCTGTTAATCCATTCTTGCGGTGTAATATCGAAAGCACCGAAAAATTGGCTGCATAAAAACACATTAGTTCCTGTGTTTTGTGGTTTTCATTCAACCACTCCGGATCAAGGTGTCCTATTTCATGGGCAATGAGCAGGTCATTGAGTACCGCTGTAAACCCAAGTAGTGAAAAGCTGAGATGCCGGTAATCATGCTCTTTGAGCAAATAGCGAATGTGAAAAGTGATTTTGTTAATCATTTGCCTGAGAAACTTCTTTTTCTGCTCATGGTCAAGATTTATCTGGTATGTGAGTTTTTTAAGTCTGGTCATAGTCACTTCAGTTATTCCGGTGTCATTGTCAAACCAGATTTGCAAGTGTTGTTCACTATCCGGCTGCGCCTGATCGGATGCTGTGTGCAGAATAAAATGGGTATCTTCCCCTTCATGTGACAGGACGAGTCGATCTTGTTGTGCCGTGGCGATGAAGATCTGATAGTGATCATCGTGCTTCTCGAGCTTCCATTGACTGGCACTACTTTGTGCCTGTATACAAAGTGCAGCAAGGCAGATGAGTATTTTAGCTAACATGCTGGATCGGCTGATATGAAGCCAGTATGAATATGTGGGTAGGGTTGACATAGTCGGCCTTTATGCATCAATTCTGACAGATATGACTATACCGCAAATCTTTGATTAATTGACTGATGTAGCGCAGCAAAGATTGACGTAGATCAATGAGCAGTTGAGGGTGCTTACCTATGCTGCCCGTAAACCTGCACAAATAATACAGGCAGAATTTAATGAGAATAATGAAGCTAATCTTGAGATCAATCCCACCTCCGGGCAGTCCGGATACCAAGCATAACGATACTGACACGGTATCAGCTGACAGCAGTCAGAATGAACTGGGTATATTTCCAGGGGTTATTTCAATACTGGCTAAATTACCCTTAATAAACAATAAGATACATGTCAGATCCTGTATAACGGTAGATTGCCAATACCTGAGTGAAACGATATCATGTGTGCAGAGCGGAGAAAATAAAAATAAAAGGGGTTGGCGACAAATGAACAGGTTCATGGGTATTACATTGCTTCTGCCATGGGCTCTGGTTCTCAGCCTTTTATTAGTATCCTCACCCGTCACGGCCTTTGAAGATGATGAAGGCTGTTTGTTGTGCCACAAATACCCCAAGATGGGACGCATAACCGAGGATGGCGCCCGTCGTTCCTACTATGTCATGCCGCACGTATTTGGCAATACGGTCCATCGCAACGTACCCTGCACGGATTGTCATACCTATATTAAACAATTGCCTCATCGGGAAGTGAAAGAAGGGGTGAAATGTAATACAGAATGTCACTCTGTCAAGAATCCTGCCACAGGCAAGAATTTCAGCCATAAGCCAATATACGAGAAATATAAACAAAGCTCACATGCTCGCCCCAAGCTTGCCACTGGACACGATCAGGATAAACCTTATTGTGTTACCTGCCATCGTAACCCTGTTTATGATCCCAGTGAGGTCGGACCACCCAAACGTATTACTGATCGCTGTGTGATCTGTCACGAAGATGATGAGTTTGTAAAAGACTGGTATAAACATACCAGCCGCCGAATCAATGAAGTCAGACGCAGTTCAAGTGAAATTATCCAGCTTTGTTCCTCCTGTCATGGTGACAAACGGCTGGTTGAGCGTCATCTTAAAGCGGCTAAAAAAGAAGGCCGGGAACTGGGTCGTAAATATGCGGATGCTGTCGAGTCCTATCAGGACAGTTTCCACGGCAAGGTAACAAAATATGGTTTCACCAAGGCGGCAAACTGTCTCGATTGTCATGCCGATGCTACAAATTATTTCCTTAATGTCCATCTGTTACGCCCTTCACGGGATAAGATGTCACCGGTGCACAAGGATCAACGCCTGAGGACCTGCCAGCGTTGTCACGAAAATGCTGATCAAAATTATGCACAACTGGATCCGCACCCAAGTAAAAAGCTGCATGATAATCCCTTTGCCTACTACGCAGATCTGATTTATGGCTGGGTAGGTGATATTGTGTTTGTACTGCTGATTGCATTGGCCGCATTTGAAACGGTAGGCCGTAAGCGGGACGGAGTAGGGTGGCGTCTGAAGCAGGGCTCTTCCTGGTGGGGACGCAGTAAGCGTGGCCGGGATCGTATTAAGTAAACATAGATAAAAGGGTAAACGAGTAAATTGTTATGAAATTATCGGATGAAGCGCGCCAGGTTCTTGAAAACTCAATGCGTATCAACAATACCAGTGATGCTGATCGCAGAGAGATAGAAGATGTGATTGGCAGAATGCCGGATGATCGCGTACTTCTATATAAGAATGTGGTGTCCAATCCTATTGGAGATCTACCACGCTATAATATTCATATTCGCATTCAGCACATGCTGACCTTCGTTACTTTCCTGATGCTCGCCTTTACCGGATTGCCGATTGCCTTCATAGAGCATTTTTGGGCGACCCCACTGAATTCCATGCTGGGAGGGGTTGATGTAACACGCGTGATTCATCGGACGCTTGCGGCGGCAATGATTTTTGCAATGGTTTATCATATTGCGAGCATCACCATTGGGGTAGTTGTCTCTGTTCGAAAAAAACGCTTTGAATTATTGCGTACTGTAATACCGACCATGAAGGATGCGCGTGATTTTAAGGCGGACATGTTGTATTTCGCCGGCAAAAGTATGCAGCGTCCTGAGATGGACAAATTTATGTATAAGCAAAAGCTGCATTATTTTGCGGCAGCATTTGGCAATATAGTAATGATTGTCTCTGGCTCATCATTTATATTCCCTGAATTTTGGGCAAGTATTTTACCGGTAAACATTGCCTCTTACTTTCAGGAAATGATGCGCCTCTCACATCCACATGAAGCCCTGCTGGCCCTACTCGTTATCGCCTTCTGGCACTGGTATAACGTCCATCTCGCGCCGGGGCGTTTCCCGATGCAATGGACTTTCTTGACAGGCAAGATTACCCGTGAGCATCAGATCGAAGAGCATTTCATGGAATACTTGCGTTGTCTTGTCGAAATTCCGGAGGAGCGAGCCTATATACTGGATTTGCTGGCTGCACGTGAACTGGATCAGCTGGATCAGGATAACGAATCACAGGTGACTTCGTAATATGATGAAGCCGATGACAAGCTGGCAGAAGGTAATAGCCTATTCATCTCTGGTATTTATACTGTTCTGGATGGTGTTTGGTGTTTTTACAATCTGGCTATATTTAACCGAATTATAAGAGATCGAGAGCGATGCACGGACTAGATACAACCACAACAGTTTTTGTTGTTCTAACAGTCATATTCTTTATGTTGTTTGGTATTGCGATCCTTGTCGTTATCGATCACAAGGCCAAAATCCCGGAAAGTTTCACCCGTGACCCTTTCAGTATTTCAGGGATGCGTCGTGACCACCCCATGATTGGTTTTTTGACAACACTCATTCTTGGTGCGATTATTTTTGCGTTGTTGTTTGAGTTAACCATGGCGTTTAGTTCCAAGCTCGGGTTTTTTAAGGAAAAGGAAAAACCGAAAATTCTGCAAAAACTTACTGAACAGCGTTTTAGTGAAAAAATGCGCCATTTTCATAATGAGCCGGAAGAAGATTTGGTTAATATGGGCAAAAAACCAGCCTGCTTTTATTGTCATGGCGACTACCCACATTCCAAACAACGCATGATTCGTACACTATTAAATATGCATACCCAGTTTATCGGTTGTATGACCTGTCATAATGACCCGCGTAAAATAGATGAAAAAAGCCTGAGCTTTTACTGGCTTAATTATTCGGGGATCACGGTTAAGGGTCCACCCTATGGTACCAGTATTGATCGCAAGACTGGATTTCTGGTCGATACGGATAATTTTTATTCTAAAGTGGTTGCCTATACATCACGTAATGGTAAAAACGAGTTACTGGAAGTGACCGAAGATTCCCCGGACGTGAAGGAATTTATTCAGGTTCGTGAGAAGCTTTCTGATAAAGATCGCGAGTCGGTTAAAAAAGCATTTCATAAGATCGTCAGCCCCAAAGGGCGCTTTTGTACTCGCTGCCATACCAATGAAAAGAAAAGTTACCTGCCTTTCAGAAAACTGGGTTTTTCTGACAGGCGTGTATCAGATTTAACAAATCTGAATATTGTAGGAATCGTACAAAAATACCGGCAGTTTTATATGCCAAACCTGTTTAAATCCAATGTTTCGATACCTGATGTTAATACCCTGGTTGGAGAAGAAGACAAAAGTGCCACCACTACCAAGAAAAAGGGCAAGGATCCGGGTGCCTGGTGGCGATAGTATTTGTCTTAATGCCTGGCCTCTGACAGGAGACAGGCAATGAAAAATTTTCTCAACATTTGGGGTTTATCACTTGCTCTCACCTGCATACCAGTCGTTGTAGATGCAGTCGAGCCTGTCCCGCTACATCAAATCAAACACCTCTTTGATATAGGTGGCCCTGATAAGGATGTGCTCTCCCTGCCCAGTGATGTGGCCGTGGATAAAAATCGTATCTATATTGTTGATGGCGGCAATCATCGGGTACGTGTCTTTAATAAAGAAGGCGGACATGAGTTTAGTATTGGCAAAAAGGGCATTGCCAATGGTGAATTTCGTGGACCAGTTGGCATCGATGTTGACTCTAAGGGTCGCATCTATGTGGCTGATACCGGCAATCACCGAGTTCAGATCTTCGACCAGGCCGGTAAATTCCTGACTACAATAAATACTTCCAACAAACAACGTGAATTAATTCGTCCCATTGATGTGGCGGTGGATATACGCAGCGAATCGTTTTACATCACGGGAAATAATAACCATAAGTTGATGAGATTCAGTTTTTCCGGCTACCTGCTTGATGAGTGGGGCGGTAACGGAATTGAGGAGGGATATTTTCGATATCCTGCTACTTTGGCACTGCTGAAGGATAGACGGATTGCGGTAGTTGATGTGCTGAATACCCGGGTGCAGGTATTCACCAAGCAAGGAAAGATTTCCTTGCAGGTTGGTGAATGGGGAGTACTGCCCGGACAGTTATTCCGGCCCAAGGGTGTTGCCATCGATGGACAAGGACGATTCTATGTGACAGACAGTTATATGAATTTGGTGCAGGTTTATACCGATGGTGGTCGTTTCCAGTATG
>Ga0224506_10002247_pt1 | contig 13228 bp, 7 predicted proteins | sample SF_Jan12_sed_USG_2_FD_169108 | JGI IMG/M metagenome (GOLD analysis project Ga0224506, IMG submission 169108) | Sediment microbial communities from San Francisco Bay, California, United States - SF_Jan12_sed_USGS_8_1 | ecosystem: Environmental > Aquatic > Marine > Sediment | place: USA... | reverse complement strand
GCCAATGTTTGGTTTGCCCGGTGCCTCGGAATCGTTATGACAACCTGTGCAGCCATCAATGATGCCTTGATGCGTAAAGTTTGCTGGCGTCCAGGCACGAGTACTATGACAATAATAACAATCTAGGCTCGTTTGCACATGACCAGTCAAGGGCTTGCCGGGTGCATCCACTGTGTTGTGACAAGATTGGCAATTATCAACAATACCATCATGACTGAAACGTGCCGGCGTCCATGCGACTGTACTATGACAGCGCACACAATCCAAAGTGGTTTGCACATGACCAGTAAGAGGTTTGCCTTCTACTTCTACATTGTTATGACAGGATGTGCAGTCATCAATAATACCCACGTGACTAAAATTTGCCGGTGTCCATTTCACCGTGTTATGGCAGGCATCACAATCCAAGGTCGTTTTCACATGACCTTGTAATGGCTGGCCTTTCGCATTGGAGCCATTATGACAGGAACGACAATTGTCAGAAGCATTGACATGATTAAAATTCGCGGGAGTCCATGCTAAATAATTATGGCAAACATCACATTGTACTTGAGTCACAATATGCTGCTGCCCCTTACCAGGCGCAGTACGATTGTCATGACAAACATCACAAGCAGTGACTAGCAGATTATGCTTAACTGCAACAGGTGTCCACGAATTAGGGAAATGACATGCATCACAGTTTTCACTGCTACGTACATGATTTGTATGTTTATCATCACGATGACAATCATTACACTGCCCGTTTAAATTTGTATGATTAACGTTTGCAGGTATCCATGCACGAGTGCTATGACAATCATCACAGGCACTAATGCCAACATTAATATGATCTCGATCCGTCCCCCGTGCTTGTATCCCATTATGACAGCGCACACATTGGCCCACCTGTACATCATCATGACTAAAACGTGCGGGCGTCCAGGCAAAGGTATTGTGACATTCACTGCACTCGGCTTGGGTCACGATATGGCGATCATTTTTACCAGTAGCCGCAATGTTATTGTGACAGGAACGGCAACTTCCGCGCACCGCATTATGATCTATACGTGCCGGTGTCCATGCAAGCGTACCATGACACGCCTGACAATCATTATCGACGCGAATATGATTGCGCGGCTTTCCGTTTTTCTGGCCACTGCCATGACATTTAACACAACGCCCCTTCATTGACGCATGATCAACCACCACGGTTTGCCAACTGATAACCGTATGACAGTTATCACACACTTGGTTACTACTCACATGGCCACGACTTTTGCCCGGCGCACGTACATTGTTATGACATGAGCGGCAGCGTTTTGGCGTGCCTTTAAAATTACCATTAACATGACAGGCTTCACATTGCACAGCGCGATGCTGTCCACTCAAAGGATAACCTGTAGTGAAATGATCAAAGCGAAAATTTTGCGCCTGTGTTAATTGACTCACACTCAACAAAAACAACAATATCCATAGTCGTTCCATATCCGTATCCTTACTCAAATAGTTCTGGCGCCACCGACTCACGTCCAAGATTCAATTCGTCAAAACCTTTTTCGTTATGGCAACGCTGGCATAAACGTCCAAATTGTCCATCATGCGTATCATCACCGCGGTGACAATGAAAGCATTGACCGCTCAAATCAATTTCGTTGATTGCTTTTGTTTTATGGCATAAATCACAAGCGATGTTTTTATGTTTGCCACGCAAACTGAAATCTGTTTGCTGATTATGATTAAAACGCCACGCCTTCCAGTCCTGCACGTTATGGCAGCGCTCACAACTTAGGGTTAAGGTTTTTTTATGTGCATCATCTTTTTCATGACAGGTACGACACACTGTTTTTACCGAACTATATTGTTTATTGGTATGACACTCTTCGCAGGTCAATCCTTCGTGCGCGCCCACCAAGGGGAACTTAGTCAAGCCGTGATCAAACGCAACCTCACTTGACCACGACTTGGTATCATGACACTCATCGCATTGACTGCCATGACGGCTCTTATGAATATCTTTGTGCTGATGACAGGCGACACACTCGACACTGGCCGGGTTATTATATAAATGTCCGACATGGCAACGATTACAAATAACTTTTTCATGTTTACCTGTTAATTTAAAATCGGTTTTTTCATGATCGAATTTATAATCACTCCACTTTTTCTCGCCGTGACAGTCATGACATTTTTTACCGTACTGAGCTTTGTGTACATCGGTGTTTTGATGGCATTCAATACAATGCCCTTTATGTTTTTCCTTATAGGGGTTTTTTTTATGACATTGACTGCAAAACAAGTTTTTATGAACATAACGCAATTTAAAATCGGTTTGTTTGTCGTGATCGAACTTGGTGTTCTCCCAGCCACTGACCTGATGGCATTTTTCACATTTGTCACCAAACACTCCTTCATGCTTATCATCTAGTGGATGACAGGCATAACAGGATTTCGGCGTCGCTCGATACAGATTTTGAGGATGGCAATCCTGACAACCAACACCGGCGTGTTTGCCTTCTAATTTGAATTTTGTTTGCTTATGATCAAACACCACTTTGCGCCACTGGTTTTCCGAATGACAGGTATGGCACACCCGACCTAAGCGTTTCTCGTGCACATCCTGTTTTTGATGACAATCAAAACATTCATGTTTAGCCTTGCGATAGGGCTGATTTTTTTTATGACATTGAGCACAAGGCGCTTGCCGATGCTGTCCACGCAACTGAAAGTCGGTGTACTGATGATCAAAGGTATGCTCGTCGAATAACACCAATTGTGACTCCCGCCCTTTGTGCTCCTGATGACAATCCTGACATTGTTTGCCCTTCATGATGGGCCAACGTCCGTGCAAACCGGTATTGTCCGCCAAGTCTTTTTTTATATTTTCATGATCATGACAGGCAACACACAAATCGTCTTGACCGGTTTTTTTAAATCGTTTATGACATTGGTTGCAGTCTTTTTCATATTTCTGATGTGCTTGATGCAATGGCCCTGGCATTAAGGCTTTTTCAAATTGATCAAATAAATCTGCGCTCAGCGGCGAACTCACCATAAGCAACACTATCCATAAAATAAATCCATGTCGGTGAATTCTCATACAACACATTTAATACATATGCACCGCAACGACATGCACCACGCCGCTCACAAACAATAAAATCAGCAACGGCACGTGCGCATGGCGCCAAAAATAAAAAATTCGTTCATAGACAGAAAACTGCAACAACTTGCGCAAATAAAACAAGTACTGCGTTAAATCTCGTTTGAGCACACGTTTCTGATGACGGTACAAACGCCGATTGAACTGATCGGAGCGGCGTAATTGTTGGCCAAGTTGCGCCCGCACCTGACGCCATAACCACCATGCCTGAATACGAAAAAACACCAGGGCTTGAAGAGCGCTCCAAAACCCTCGGCAGGCCTGCAAACGGGTTTGCTCAAAACCCTGGGGAAGATAATTCAATAAGGTTTGGTGTTTTTGACTTTCAAACAATTCGCGTAACGTTTGAAAGTCGGCCTTGGTGTGATTAATGGCGAAATGAATGCGTGTATAAAAATAACGACCGACCACACCACTGAGAAAAACCAGGCTCATGGAAACGAGTGCGACACCACCATTAATCGAACCAATAAAGAAAGCGGAATGGACCAGAACCAATAATGGCCCCAGAATACCGAACACAATATGCGTCCGCAAAGCCTTGGCTAACCAGCCAGACCTGCGTAAACGCCCTTGGTGCTTGATAATGCCGTAGCTAAAAGCAAACAACATCATGATGCCACCGGTCATACCTAAGTAATAACCAAAACCCTCTTCTGGGACATAATAACGCTCATCCCAAAACTGGCGCCCCGTGAGGAAAATGCCCACATACAAGCCTAATAAGGCGAGAGAGGTCCATATATCGCGATAACGTCCGAGCGATGCAAGGTTTTGTCGCGAGGTTTTGTTCAGTTTTTGCTGTTGGGCAGAAGAGACAGCTTGCTCATTTGCAAGCGGGTTTACTACTATGTCTGTCATTTGATTATCCGTTTATATTCCATATTGTTGTGACTATAAATTATTATGTTTATTATTTTTCAATAAGTTATATTTTTCCTTGATCGAGATAAGCTTTATTTTACCGTTTTTGCCTAAAAAGGCATTAGGGTTGCAAATGCTTAAATCCCATACAGCTTATCACGCATTAACATGATACCATTATTGGGATTTTATTCCCAAACTTTAAATTGCAATAACAAGGCCTAACTCAACACTAACGAATAACTGATTGATTTTTATGGATATTACAATAAGCGGGTGGTGGTATTTTGCTTTATTTGTCGTTTTTTTAGCATGGGCCCGATACCGAACAAAACGTTTAAAAAAAGTAAAAATACCTTTTCAAGCCAATAGTCTGGTTTTAAGTTCGTTTAACTTGCCAAATATTCACCCAGTTATTAATGACACACAATGCATCGGCTGTGGCTCCTGCGCACGCGCCTGTCCTGAGCAAAATGTGATAGCCATTATTCATGATAAAGCTCGTTTAATTAATGCGAGTCAATGCTTGGGTCATGGTGCATGTGTCAATGCCTGCCCTATGGGTGCTATTCATTTAGCATTTGATCGATCCACTCGGGGAAATCAACTACCTCAGCTCAACCCTCAATTTGAATCAGAAATTCCAGGCTTGTTTATCGTGGGGGAACTCGCCGGCATGGGACTCATACGCAATGCCATGGAACAGGCCAAACAAGCCATTAACAATATACGTATGCGCAATTACGAACGACTCGAGCATCATTATGATGTGCTAATTATCGGCGCTGGCCCCGCCGGTCTTGCCGCAAGTATTTGCGCTGATCACTTTAGTTTAAGTTACATCACACTCGAACAAGCCCCTCCAGGCGAAGCCGTCGCCCATTTTCCACGACAACACTTGTCCAGTGCCCACAGTGTCAGCCTACCTAAAATTGGGAAAATTCAATTTGGCGATTTAAGCAAATCCACCTTGGTGAATTTATGGCGCAAACTGGAACGCGAAACCAAGGTTCGCATTCGTTATCGTGAAACCGTGGAAAAAATCATACCGCAGAATAAAGGGTTTGTAATTAAAACCAATTTATCCAGTTATCGCTGCATGAACGTTCTTCTCGCTGCCGGTCGCGGGGGTAGCCCACGCAAGCTCAATATTCCCGGTGAACACTTAACAAAAGTTGTTTACCAACTGGATAAACCACGTCAGTATGCCAATCAACACGTAGCGGTTGTCGGCGCTACAAATGAGGCCGTGGAAACCGCACTAAAAATCGCACAATTAAACATAAGCAATGTCAGCTTGATCTATTCCGCCGAAACTCTTAGCAAAGTCAGCAAATTCTTAATAACACAACTTATACAAGCCGAACAAATTGCGCGCATCAAAATTTTCCCGAATAGCCAAGTTACAGAAATCAAATCCCAATATATTTGTCTATTGCAAAAACAACAGTTTTTCCAACTGAAAAATCAGATTGTTATTGTTTGTCTGGGTAGGACATCAAGCTCAAAATTACTACATGATCTAAAACTATGTGACATTGACAAACCCAATGTTGCCTGATCAACCCAAGCCCCATCCCCCACCAAATTTTTTCAACAGCATTGTTATAGCGGGTTTAATGTTTGGTATAAGTTGCCGTTAACCAACAAGCTAGGACTTCAATTGAAGGTTAAATTCCCAGCAAAACAGTAATTTTTTCTGTTTTCATTGTGAAGTTTAAACTCATTGGTTGAAATTTTTGAATAATGAAACATGGCCAAATTAGCACTCAATAGCAAACTAACCCGTTGGATTTGCAACTTCAGTTTGCGCCAAAAACTATTTTCGCTCATTGGGCTCTTGAGTGTCGGCTTCGTATTGGTTTTTGTTTTTAGTGCGTATGCGCTTTACCACACCACGGAAACCATTCAAAAAGTACGTGAGCAGGCGCAAATACGTATTGAAATGGCAACCCAAGTGGCGTTTTCAATTCAAAAACTCAATTTATCCCAAGCTCAACTCATTGCCACGGATGATCGTGCCAGTGCTCGCGCATACGCCGTAGAAGCGATTAAATCTGCAAGCCTGGTGGAAGAAAACCTAGCGTTACTCGCGCAGAACATTGGCAGTGATGATCCACTGCTAACTCAGTTACAAGAGAATTTATTTGCGATTAAAGATTCCCGCATGCAACTAATTCGTTTAGCACGTGCCAATGAGGATGAAGCTGCGCTTGCACTCGCTAGCGAAATCGAACAAAACTTATTGCAAATTGAAGTTCTATCCAATGGTTTAATCAATGCGCAACGCATTTGGGTCGATGATTTAATCGCTGAACAAACCCGCATGGAATTCACACAAGTTTTCTTTTTCGGCATCATCAGCGCAGCAATAATTGTGATTGTCATATTATTCGCCGTTTTAATTATTAATTTGTCCATCAGGCAAATGCACAGCCTGGAAGATTCCATGAATTTACTCGCTAGAGGCGATTTAACACTTAAACTAGAACATGGCGGTGACGATGAAATTGGACAAATGCTCAATGCCATGAAATCAACCGTTGAACGCCTGAATTTGCTGGTGGGCAATATTAGCACGAGCGCCACGCTACTGGGCAACCAAGCCGGTCGTCTTGAAGAGACCTCAATAATTATTCAAGACTCATCCACTAATTTGCATCAGCAAGTAACCCAGGCTAATGAATTTGCCAATAATATGAAACACGCATCGGAAGAGGCGGCAGCTCAGTTAAAAGATGCAGACGACCATGCCATCGAAACCGCAAGTACCGCTAATCAAGTGGCCGCAGAAATTAATGAAACAGCCAGTAATTTTCGCCGTTTTCAAAACGATTTAACCCAAACCGTTCAAGCCACCCAGGAATTATCCTCTGCGGCAATTTCAGTCACGGAAATTACAAATACAATTATGGGCATTGCCGAACAAACCAATCTATTGGCTTTAAATGCCGCCATTGAAGCAGCGCGGGCGGGCGAACAAGGTAGAGGCTTTGCCGTGGTTGCAGACGAAGTCAGACAACTCGCCACCCGTGCTGACAGCGCGAGTAAAGAAATTTCCGAATTAATTTCGTCGATTAATCAGAAAATAGAACATACGGTTACAATTTTGGAAAAAACCACTACTGACGCGAATTCAAATATTGACCGGCTACAAAACGTCGCTGACTCCACCTCAAACAATGAGGAACGCGCCAACAATATGCGTCGGCAAATGAATCGCGCCGTGGAAGTGATTAGTGAACAACAACAGCTATTAGATAATATACTTGAAAAACTGAACACCGTGTTTCTCACCAGCGAAGCCAATAATAAGGAAGCACACGCCATTGGTGAACTGTCTACGATTTTGCAAAATGCAGCCGTGGATTTACATCAAGCCGTCAACACATTCAAACTCGATTAAATTTTTAAAAAGAAAACAGGCTTCGGGTTTTATTTTCTTCTAATAGTTTTGCAATTGCCTCATGCTGCTTAGCTTTTGCCAAACTCAACGCGGTATCGCCTGTTTTACTTTTAATATGGGTTTTTGCGTCATGTTTTAATAAGGCATGCACCACATCGAAAAAACCATTTGATGCCGCCATCATAATCGGTGTCACCCGCATATTATTTTCACTATCAACATTCACTTGGGTGAGTAAAAACTCAGTCAAGGAAAGATATCCATTCGCCGCTGCAAGATGCAATAAAGTATTTTCATTTTCACCACGTTGCTGTAGATTTATACGCGCAGCAGCCAGTTTTTTCACCACTGACTCATGCCCATAATTGATCGCCACCATAACCGGTGTTAAACCTTTTGCATCCGCTTGATCCATATTCAATCGAGCGCTTTTTAATTCTGAGATCAACTCTGCTCGACCATGACGAGCCGCCAACCATACCAGGTTTTGCTGATCCTGATTTTCCCAGTAAACACTCGCGCCTTGTTGCATAAGCTGCCGTGCGAGCTCACTATAACCATTAATAATTGCCAACGACAGCGCCGAATCCATGGTCTTGTTCTGTAAAAATGTTAGTTTGGGTTTGTAGCGCAACAAAAGTGTTGCTACCACTTCCTGGCGGGAAACAATCGCCAACATTAACGCGGACCGATTTAAATTATCAAGCAAATCAATATTGGCGCCGGCCTTCAACAAATTTTGCACCACGTCACTGTGACCATTCTCCGCAGCCAGCATTAACGCACTTTGGCCTCGCTTATTTTGCGAATCAATATTAATTTTTTGTTGCGATAACAGAGAAACAATCTCCTCATAGCCTCTCCATGCAGCCAACATCAACGGCGTCATACCTTCATCATCACTACCAGAAATTTGTGCTGGCTCTTTTCCCAAAATCTGCTTGACCAAACTGACTCGTCCTTCCCAACTAGCGCGCATGATCTGATTCCATTGCGGGTACAAACTGCTGCGACGCTCGAGCTCAACCGAACTTTTCATTTGCTTTAAGGCATTACTCGTTGCTTTACGTTTAGACGCTAACATTCGTGTTGCACCGGCTTTTAGTAATAACGATTCTATGTCTTTATTTTTACTTAAATCAATCGCAGCGAAGCCTTGGCGATTGCGTTGATTAACATCCGCGCCGGCATCAATCAAAAGACGACAAATTCCTGCTGCACCACGTTCCGCTGCAAGCATTAATGCTGTAGAAGACATGGCATTCTCTTTGTTTATATCTACATTTTGTTTAATTAATTGATTAACAATTTGTTTATTCGAATATTTGGCTGCAAACATCAATGCATTCCACGACTGCGAATTGAGCAAATTCACATCAGCACCTTCGACCAGCAATAACATTGCAACATCGTGATGTTGCTTGGCAATAGCCAACATCAATGCGGTTTCGCCATAATCATTTTGGTGATTGATTTGACTGTGCTTTTTCAATAGCAATTGCACCGTCTTTACTTGCCCCAATTGAGCAGCATGCAATAGTGCCGTCCAACCTCGCTCATCGGGCATATCCACGGTGAGCATTTGTTTCACTAAAAGGTGAACAATAAGATCTTGCTGTACACGAATCGCGTCAATCAATAATTGTGCTTGCACTTCGCGATTTGGCATTTCGTTTTTTAGCAGTCGCAATAATACTTGAAAACGTTTTTGCTGCATCAGTCGCAAATAAACCGAAATGCCATGCTCATCAGCAAGGCTTGCATTGGCACCACGCATAATTAGATAGTCAACCAATTCCATATTGTTGTTCAACGCTGCATAATAGAGAGCCGTTTGTTTGGTATTATCCTGTTGATCAAGATTAGCGCCATGTTCAAGCAACCTTCTCGCAACAATATTGTTATCCTGCATGGCGGCTTCGATTAAAGCACTGCGTTGAGCATGATCAATAAGATGAGTGTCAGCCCTAGCCTCAAGCAAAATTTCCGTAATGTCTTTAAGACCCAGGCGCGCCGCAATATGTAAGGCGCTCTCACCCAGTTTGTTTTGGTAATTCACATCCGCTTGTTTGCGCACCAATAGTTTTACGGCATCGCTAAATTGATAACGCACGGCTAACATCAACACCGAGTCAAACTGCACGTTAATGGCATGATTCAAATCACTTTCCAGTTTCAAATTATTGATTACCGCGGACAAGTCCTTATTTTTAATTGCTGCCACTAGGTTTTGCAAAATTCCAGATTGTTGTGCGCGAGATGATGCATTGCGAGGTGCTTGATCAAACGCATCGAGATCCGCTAGTTTGGCTTGCGCCGATTCTAAACCGCCTTGCGCGGCTCGTTGAAACCAATGTCGAGCCTGATGAAAATCTTTGTTAGTTCCCCAGCCATTTTCATACATCAGCCCTAGATTCATCTGCGCTTGAGTGTGATTGGCTTTTGCGGCTTTAGTCACCCAATAAAATGCCTTCTTATCATTTTTTTTCACGCCTTTGCCCTGACGGTAAAGTCTCGACACGCTGAACTGAGCTGCTATTTGCCCACCCCGTGCGGCTTTTATCAGCCAATTGAAGGCCTGGTGAAAATCCTTTTCGAGTCCGTGACCTTTGCGATACGCTTCACCCAGGCGCCATTGCGCTTCAGGTATTTTTTGTTTGGCTAATTCCCGCCACATTAAAATCGCTTTAGCATAATCGCCCGATTCATATGCTTGGGCCGCTTGCTCCAGCTTTACTTCTTTTGCGCTCACTGTCGTAAAAAACAAACAGCTAAGCGCTATTAAAAACACAGGTAAAATCTTTGGATTACGTAGAATAGGCAATGGATTCTTCATTTTACAAGGCATAACATGCAAATATATTGCTGTTAATAGCATAAGCCAGGCCAGCTAGCGAGGGACACTTAAACAGTTCAGGTACCGCTACGAATAAGCATGGAGCAGAATGACTTATTGTTGAGTGTTCTTCTCATCATTAAGCATTAAACGTAAGAGCGAAATCAATACTTCCTGCGGCATGCGACTTAACACCGGGTCCGCTTTAATTTCATCGGCATACGATTGCAAACGAGCATGCGCACCAATAGCCTGATCGACCAAATGCTCCATGCGTTTTACTTGTTGAAAATCGATTCTGGGTTTTTGCTGAGAGCCGGGAAACTCCACAATATTACTCATTATTCCCTCCGGAGCGAACGATATTATTACTTGACTTTTTTGTGTTTTTATATTTTAAACAAATCTGACTATAACATAGGCGTATGCCAGTTCCTATAGATGTAAATAAAATAAATGATTAATCCCTAGTAATTTAGTCTGGAAGTTTTTTTTGTTTATGCTAATGTATTAGTAAGGACTTGCTAATCTTGAATCTAAGAGAGCCAGGGGCAGCGTGTGGGGTGGGAAGGAGCATTAAGGGTGGAAAGTTCACGACGAGTCATCTAAAAAATTATTCAAAACCGTCGTTTTTCACCTGCTCCCTTTCCGATTAACTTATTGCACCAAGGTATTCATTTCTAGAATCGGCAACATAATCGCCAAGACGATTAATAAAACCGTTCCACCCATGACTACAATCATAATCGGCTCGAACAAACTAATAAGTGTGCCTAATAATCCTTCGACTTCGCGTTCCTGATTTTGCGCTGCGCGTTCGAGCATTTCTTCCAAGTTCCCACTGGATTCACCACTGGCGATCAAATGAATCGTCATCGGAGGAAATATTTTTTCTGCATCCAGCGCGGCAAAAATGGTTGCGCCTTCACGGACTTTTTTCGCAGCGTTATTCACGCCACGTCGCATGGGTAAATTGACCAATACCTGCCCGGCAATGCGCATAGCATCCAACACTGGAACACCGCTGACGGAAAGTATGGCTAGGGTGCTAGTAAAACGACCGGTATTCATGCCGCGGGTAAGCTTTGATACTAACGGCAGTTTTAAAAATATTTCATGCACTCTATAGCGTGGGCCTTCCAGTTTCATTAAATAAGAAAAACCCAGCACACCCAGCCCAATAAGAATAACTAAGGCGAAACCCCATGCGGCAATAAAATCGCTGATGGCAATCAAGGCAACGGTTAAAAAAGGCAGTTGACCACCAGTAGTTTCAAACATGGTCACCACTTTTGGCACAACCACGGCTAACATAATGACAATGACCGAGATCGCAACAATTGTTACGAGTATTGGATAGATCAACGCCTGGCTGAGTTTTTGTCGCATAATTTGGCGACTTTCTGTGTAATCGGCGAGTCGCTCTAATACGATATTAATATGTCCAGATTGCTCACCAGCTTCGACGGTGGAGCGATATAATTCGTCGAACACATGTGGGTAATCATTAAACGCATTGGCTAAGGTATGCCCTTCTAGTACCCTTGAACGCACACCCATAATCATGGACTTCATACGGGGCTTGTCGGTTTGCTCCGATACGGCTTTTAGTGCTTCCTCTACGGGTATGCCTGAACCAACTAGGGTTGATAGTTGACGTGTCACCAAAGTAAGATCGGCAGAACTAACGCCTTTAAATAAGGAAAACTGCTTTTGTTGACGCTGTTCTTTGAGGTGGACTTCTTCAACGGACAAGGGCGTCCAGCCTTTTTCGCGCAACATTTGACGTACTTGGCGCGCGGTATCACCTTCGATAACACCTTTGGTTTCTTTGCCTTTGTCGTTTAAGACAACATATTCGAATGCACTCATGCTTGATTAAACCTAACCTTCACGAGTCACACGCAACACTTCTTCCAACGAGGTGTCACCAGCCAACACTCGACGCATGCCGTCTTGGCGAATACTATCGGATGCTTTGCGTGCATACGCTTCCATGGCTTGTTCACTAGCACCTTCGTGAATCATATTACGAATATTGTCATCAATTTCGATGACCTCATAAATGCCGGTTCGACCACGATAACCCAGGTGCGCACAATGATCGCAACCCCTGGGCCCAAAAATCGTGACTCGCTCCTCAGACTTGACGCCAAGAATTTTCCGATCAGCATCACTAACAGGAAATGGTTGCTTGCAATCAGGGCATAGTAAACGCACAAGACGCTGCGCCACCACACCAATTAAGCTAGAGGATAATAAAAACGGTTCCACACCCATATCACGCAATCGTGTGACTGCGCCAACAGCCGTGTTGGTATGTAACGTCGACAATACCAAGTGACCGGTTAAACTCGCTTGCACGGCTATTTCAGCCGTTTCCAAATCACGAATTTCACCTACCATTACCACATCGGGATCCTGCCGCAGAATAGCGCGTAATCCGCGGGCAAATGTCATATCGACTTTGGTATTTACATTGGTTTGACCAACACCATCCATGTAATACTCGATAGGATCTTCCACGGTCATGATATTACGCTTGCGGTCGTTCAAACGGGTTAATACCGCATAGAGGCTGGTTGTTTTTCCTGAGCCTGTAGGGCCCGTCACCAATACAATCCCATGTGGTTTACTGATAATTCGAGTCATGGACTGAAAATCTGTATGAGACATACCGAGCTGCTCCAAGTCCATACGCCCGGCTTGCTTGTCAAGTAAACGCATAACCACGCGCTCACCATGACCCGATGGCATAGTCGAAACCCGTACATCAACGGCTCGACCGGCAATTTTTAAAGAAATCCGCCCATCTTGTGGGATACGCTTTTCTGCAATATCGAGTTTCGACATAACTTTAATACGCGAAACCAGCAGTGGTGTTATAGCGCGACTTTGCTCAAGAATTTCCTGCAATACACCGTCAACACGAAAACGCACGACTAGGCGGTTTTCAAAGGGTTCTATATGAATATCCGAA
>Ga0224506_10002244_pt1 | contig 13231 bp, 17 predicted proteins | sample SF_Jan12_sed_USG_2_FD_169108 | JGI IMG/M metagenome (GOLD analysis project Ga0224506, IMG submission 169108) | Sediment microbial communities from San Francisco Bay, California, United States - SF_Jan12_sed_USGS_8_1 | ecosystem: Environmental > Aquatic > Marine > Sediment | place: USA... | reverse complement strand
TACGAAAAAACCCATGCCTCAAAGCACTCATCCACAACACCACCTCACTCAACCCGCCTCCTAACCCAACCATCCCCGCTCTTCTTCATAACCTCCACCAAACCAACCCTAACATAATCCCCATCCTCAACATTAAAAAGCTCCCTCAGACGCTTAGGAACCGTAACCTTACCACCCTTAAAAACCCTAACCACAAACTCCTCCACAACAACCACCAAACAACAAAAAACAACAAAACACACTTAAAAGTTACTCACACCTAAAACGCAAAATTAAACACCACCAAAAAACAAAAAACAACAAAAAACAACTAAAAACCACCAAACCAAAAAAACAAAAACCACCAAAAAGAAGAACCAAACCATGAACAACAACACACCGGACAAACCAAAAGGCCTAGTCGCATTCGACGTAGAAGGCGTCCTACTCCCCAAAAGACGCTACATAATCTTCGAAGCAACCAGAAAGCTCGGACTCCCAAAATTCCTAAAGATCATAATCCTCGGCCTCCTCTACGAAACCGGCCTACTACCCCTCGAGACCGCCCTAAAAAGAATCTTCAAACACTTCAAAGGACACACCATCCAAGAACTACGTCACTACTATGAAGAAATGCCCCTACTCCCAAACACAGAGAAAGTCTTCGAACAACTGCACAAAGACGGATGGAAAACCGCCCTCATAAGCTCGGGCCTCCCAAACATTTTCATCCAAGAACTGGCAGCCAAGCTCAAAGCAGACCACGCCTTCGGAGTAAAACTCAAAACAGCCAACGGCAAATTCACAGGCCAAATCGAAGGCGAAGTCATAAAAAAGAAAGGCAAAGCAACCGTTCTCAAACAAATACTGAACCGCGAACACATGCACCCGGAAAACTGCATCCTAGTCGCCGACGACAGAAACAACCTACAAATGTTCCCCCACGCCAACCTCAAAATAGGCTACAACCCAGACTTCATACTAACCGCCAAATCAGACCACATCATAACCGGAAACCTAACCGAAATCCTACCAATCATAACCAAAACAAGACACGAAAAACCCAGACCAACGCTTTCAAGAAACCAAATCATCCGCGGAACCATCCACCTAAGCGGGTTCACAGTGCCCTTCATATGCACCTATCTTCTCAACCGCCACCTTGTAGCCCTCATAATATCTCTCACAACGCTCCTCTACATCATATCCGAACTCACCAGAATAATGGGAAGAAACTTTCCAATCCTCACCTCGATAACATCACGGGCCGCCGTCAAACTGGAACCATACGAATTCGCAACCGCCCCAATCTTCTACGCTCTCGGCATAATACTCTCATTAACAATCTTTCCGCCAGCCGCCGGATACGCCTCGATAGCCATACTCACACTAGGCGACGGCTCAGCAACCCTCTTCGGCAAAAAACTCGGAAAAACACGCTTCCCATTCAACAAGGCCAAAAACCTCGAAGGCTCAATCCTCGGATTCACCATAGCCTTCCTAGGAGCAACCCTCTTCATAGAGCCCATCAGAGCACTCATAAGCGCTGCAGCCGGAATGCTCACCGAGTGCCTCCCCACACCAATCAACGACAACCTAATCATCCCCCTAATCGCAGGCACTATATTAACCCTAACCCTCGTGTAGCCCTCACATCGCCAGAATACCGCTGTTCATCCTCAGAAGCAGCATCTGGCCATGTCCTAACCAAAACCATTAATGCGAAGGCACCAAGAAAACCAGAAACACCGAGACTAACCACTGGATCTCAAAAACTTATTTCCCGTCCGAAATTAATGTTCTTACGAAGCCTCTGTTCCACTTATTATTATGTCGAAGCCGAAGTCTGTAATCTCGCTGACACCTGACGAAACCGAAAGAGTCAACACAGCTTGAACAACAGATCCAGAATTCAGCACATAACTTTCACGGGCCCAACTCAATGTCATATAGCTTGAAGCCGACGCAGGACTCCAATTCTCAGTTGCCATACCCAACAAGACAGGCAAACTGCCCTCGTTCTTGATGTAAATCGTCTTATCTACGCTTGCACCAGGCTCTAAAGCTCCCCAATCAATAGATAATACCATATTGGTGCAACTACTATCCCAATATACGCCTACACCAACAGCACTCACGTTCCCATAGTTAGAAATCGTTCGCGTCGCAACAAGAACACCGAAAGCACTCACAACCATTCCCATCGCAGCGATCGCCAAAACCGTTCCTATAGTGATTTTCTGCATAGCCATTGTACACACCGGCATAAACCATATCGTAAGTCTTAATAAAGATTACTGATCACCAGAGCTACAGAAATACACAACAACATTACGGACGGAATCCACAAAAAACTGCCTAAGAAGAAGTTACCACTTGAGGGTCAAACAGCTCCCATGAAATCCTGAATAACGCATACGAAGCGTCGACAGCCATTCCGCCAGCAAAACGAGCCGGCGACTGCTCGACACCCAACCACAACTATAAACCTTATTAGATCGTTCCAGTTCCCTTGGCTACAACAGGAGGAAAACACGTCGTTCGCTGTCGGCCATCTTGCATCCGGGTACATCTTCAGCAAGGCTTCAGCAAAACTGCTGAAGACAAAGCTCAACATTCCACTAGTCCTCACCCTTTCAGTCATTCCAGACATTGACATCTTCTTGAGTTCGTTCGTTGAACATCGCGGTCCGACTCACTCACTCATAATGGCACTCATAGCGTTCATTCCCATCTTCGCCGTTTATCACAAAAAAGCGACACCATATCTGATAGCTTTGATTCAACATTCCCTAGTAGGCGACTATGTAACAGGTCCAACCCAACTGCTATGGCCCATAACAACGCAATCTTACGGGATAGGCATAGACATCGTAACCCAAACAAACGTGACAATTGAACTCCTGATTTTTCTCGCGGCAACGGTCATAATGGTAAAAACCAGAGACGCAGCCACACTCCTCCAGCCACACAAATCAAACCTAAACCTAACCCTATCCATACCAACATTCACAGCACTACTACCAACATTCATAAGCTTTCCATCATACGTACCTCCGCTCCTGATAGTCCCCCACCTGGTCTACATTTTCATATTCTCGGCATCCATAATCATTGACCTCCGGAAAGTCCTCAAAAAGCGCGCGCTTAGAAACAGCAACAAACTTACAAAATCTTAAAGGTTTCGAAACAACCGAAATCCCCACCTAATAACCTAACAGGCGAAATCAACATGAGAGAAGGACAAAAAGGCAAAATGCTCCCTATAAAAAGTATGAATCATAGCCTACGCCGGTCTCTCCCGGGTACCCTTCAAGGCTTATTATAAACTTCGCTTTTGTTTTATTAGCCATGAACCGTCGCATGTTGAAGTGTTCAAATAGCTTAAGCCTTCTCTACATGTTCCAAACTTGATGCCATAGTTTTTAGCTAACAGACTCAATTTTTTAATTAATCCTAACCTCAATTCCTTTGGTAAGTAAGTGGTTCTGCCGAGTTTTTCGCCTTTTTCAAGATAGAGTGGCCTCAGTTTTTCCGCTGTTTTCGGCATCAACACACTGAATCTTCGCCAGTTATCTGGCTTGATCTTGTAAGTTGAGCTTGTAACATGCCTGACACCTATTGAAGCAAGAGTCTTAATCAGATTCTCAGGATTATCATTCACAAAAGGTATTACGGGATCTACACGTACGGATATTGGAATGCCTTTTTCAACAAGGATTTCAGCGGTTCTTATGCGTTCCGTTGAAGAGGGAGCATGAGGCTCAAGAATCCTTGAGATGTTACCGTTGTCTGTTGTAATTGTCAAAGTGACCATTGAAGGAACTTTCTTCAAAAAGTCTACGTCTCTGACCACAAGACTTGACTTAGTGACTATCTGAAACTTGCAATCATGTCGAGACAAGATCTCTAAACATCTTCGCATTAAGCCTGTTTTGGCTTCCAAGTTCGGATAAGGGTCTGAAGAGTTAGCTATCGATATTAATTCGCCTCTGAGTTTCGCTGCTTCTTTCTTAAGTCTCAGAATCAGGTCTTTTTTAGGTCTGCACCTGAAGAACTTTGGAATGAAACCTGAGGCGTAACAGTAAACGCAAGCGTAATCACATCCAGTGTAAGGGTTAAAGGTTAATTTAGGCGGACAGGTGCAGAGCTTGGAACGCCAAGGGTCAAACTTTGAAATCAAGTTCACAACATAGTCACTACCGCTACCATAAACTCAACATCAACAAAAACTATTCGCTTGTTTCATCTCAGCAAAAGCGAAAACACCATGCATAGACCTTCTCCACCGCTCATATCGCCCAGACACTGCATTAGCCCGACATCTCAGGCGGTTGGGGGCCGCAGGCTGAACCGGTCAGCCGAAGCCTTCCGGCTTACACCCCGGCTCCATCAAACCCATCTTCTATGGGAGCCCTCGTCCCGTTAGCCAAGCTGTTGCCAGCCCAGCGTTTATGGGGAATGGCTGCCTATTTTCGGGAGAGGCTTCGGGCTTAGATGCTTTCAGCCCTTATCCTCAGCGGCGTGGCTGCCCGGCATCTGCCCTGTCGGACAACCGGTTAACTAGTGGCCACAACGTCCCGTTCCTCTCGTACTAGGGACCCTTTCCCCTCAGGCAGCCAGCACTCCCAGCAGATAAAGTCCGACCTGTCTCACGACGGTCTAAACCCAGCTCACGTTCCCTTTTAATAGGCGAGCAGCCTCACCCTTGGCCCCTTATGCAGGGCCAGGATAGGAAGAGCCGACATCGAGGTACCAAGCCGCGGGGTCGATAGGGACTCTCGCCCGCGACGAGCCTGTTATCCCCGGGGTAATTTTTCTGACACATCCAGCCCCCACCAAGGGGGACATGGATGATCGCTAAGCCCGGCTTTCGCCTCTGCATCCCTTAATGTGGAGGATCCAGTCAGGCCGGCTTTTGCCCTTGCACTCTACGACGGGTTTCTGTCCCGTCTGAGCCGACCTTAGGGCGCCCTTGATATTTTTTCGAGGGCGTGCCGCCCCAGCCAAACTGCCCACCAACCGTTGTTTCAGCGCCGAAGCGCTGGTAAGAAACACGGTTGCAAAAGGACGGTGTTCCATTGTCGCCTACCCCAGTTCCCTGAGAAACCAGGATCAAACGGCTCCCGTCTACACTCTGCATCCACAGCCGTATTCCAGCGGCAGGCTGCAGTAAAACTCCACGGGGACTTCTTTTCCCGCTGGGAGTTCGTGGACTGTTCGTCCACGTTACGTGGGTTCACCGGGTACCAAGCGGGGACAGCGGGGCCCTCGTTGATCCATTCATGCACGTCGGAACTTACCCGACAAGGCATTTGGCTACCTTGAGAGAGTCAGAGTTACTCCCGGCGTTTGCAGGCCCTTAGCCCGGTTGAACCCAGGTTTCAGGTACCTGTACTGGCCAGGATTCAGAAGCCGTTCACACGCTTTCGCGCTTGCGGCTTCCTATGTTTTTATTAAACAGTCGGGACCCCCTTGCCACTGCGACCTGCTGTTCCAGTCAGAGACCAAAACTGCAGGCACCCCTTATACCGAAGGTACAGGACTAATTTGCCGAATTCCCTCGCTTGGCGTGTACCCGACACGCCTTAGGTTTCTCGCCTAGGGACACCTGTGTCGGTTCTAGGTACGGGCACGAAGAATCCTTCTTAACACCCTTTTCAATGACTCCAGAAATCAGCTGAACCGCCCTAAAACGGACGGCTATTCCCGCTTTCACCTGGTTCTCGCCATTACGGCACTCCCCAGGCTTATACGGTTAAACAAGGCGACAACCTTGCTCAACCTACCCCGAAGCGTCAGGCGTTAAGCTTGCGTCGCCGCAATCGTACCTTCGTGGTTCCGGAATTTTAACCGGATTCCCTTTCGACATGGTCGGTTAGGCCATGCCTTAGGACCGACTTACCCCCGGCTGACGACGCGTTGCCGGGGAACCCTGGCCCTTTCGGCGGAGGGGATTCTCACCCCTCTTTGCTGTTACTACCACCGGGATCTGCAATCCTGAACCGGTCCACTGGACCTCACGGCCCAGCTTCTGCCCAGTCAGGACGCCCTCCTACCGACGCAGCGCTAAGCTGCGCCCTGAGGTATCGGCGGCTGGCTTAGCCCCGTCAATTTTCGGGGCCATAAGCCTCGGCTGGTGAGCTGTTACGCTTTCTTTAAAGGGTGGCTGCTTCTAAGCCTACCTCCCAGCTGTCTAAGGCTTATGACGCCCTTCTGTTTGACATTTAGCCAGCACTTTGGGGCCTTAACCTCAGTCTGGGTTGTCCCCCTCTCGGTCCAGGAGCTTACCCCCTGTAACCCGTCTCCCAGGGTCTACGGCGCCGATGAATTCGGAGTTTGAGAGGAAAGCGGGGTCTTTCGACTCCTTACTTCCCAATCAGTGCTCTACCCCACCGGCTTCCTCGCCCGGGACTGGGCTGCGACCCACTTCGGAGGGAACTAGCTATCACCGGGCTAGATTGGTCTTTAGCCCCTAACCCCAGGTCTGGGGAACGAATTGCACGTCAGCACCCTTTCGGGCCTCCACTAGGCTTTCGCCTGGCTTCGCCCTGCCCAGGGCTAGATCGCCCGGTTTCTAGTCTCACAGCCGTGACTCCAAGCCCTTTCAGACTCCGCGCCTCACCAGCTCAAGAGCTGGCTGTGCGCATGTTGGTTTCCCTACGCCTACGGGCTTCCAGACCCTTAGGCTTGCCACAGCCGTGAACTCCCCGGCCCGTGTTTCTAGACGGAACGTGCAACCCTGGTCCCCCTCCCTCGTACTGCCGCCTCACGGCGGTTTCCTTTGGGAGGGATCTACCCTTCCGGGCTGCACACGTCTGTAACCGTCTGGTTTCAGGCACTTTTCACCCCCCTTCCGGGGTGCTTTTCAACTTTCTGTCACCGTACTAGTGCGCTATCGGTCTTGAGACGTATTTAGTCTTGGAAGTCGGTGCCTTCCAACTTCCCGCACCCAAACCAGGGTACGGTACTCTGGGACACCAGCTCAACTCCTTCCAGTTTACGCTTACGGGGCTTTCACCCTCTATGGCGGGCCTTTCCAAGCCACTTCAGCTTCACCAGGGAGAAGGAAGCCGGACCCATAACTCTACATCCCCCGTGAGTCTTCCCCATGGGGTTCGGTTTGGACTTTTCCCTTTTCGCTCGCTGTTACTAAGGGAATCCCATTTGGTTTCTTTTCCTCCCCCTACTAAGATGCTTCCGTTCGGGGGGTTCCCGCCCCCATCTGGGGGCACCACGGTTCCGAAGAACCGCGGTAGGAGGTCCCATTCAGGAATCCCCAGTTCTAAAGCTGCATACGCTTACCTGGGGCTCTTTCGCGGCTGGCTGCGCCCTTCTTCAGCGCTCAAGCCGAGCCATCCACCAGACGGCGTAACATGTCGGGCCTTGTGGCAGTATCTGTTTGGCGTTTGCGGTGAACCTTGGCCTATGCATGGTGTCATTATGAGCCGTTAAGCTCACTTTCACCCTTCACTCATCATTGTTGATGGCGAGTTGCATCTACTTTATGGCTTGTAGCAAGTCACCAAAATACTTCTGAAGCGGTTCTCGCAGATATAAGTATTACGTCGCAGATAATAAGTGTTGTTGATTATAAGGATTTAAAAGGTAAACGTATTAATTTATTATGCATGCAAAGGCAAAATAAAAATAAGGATAGTGGAGAGTTGAAAACTCAACGAGTTGTATCCTCAGGGGGAGTGATTTTCAGAACGGTTAATGGCCAGTTTGAGGTGGCGTTGATTTCTAGAGGGAAGGTTTGGTGTTTACCTAAAGGCTTGATTGAACAAGGTGAAACGACCGAAGAGACAGCTTTGAGAGAAGTTAAAGAGGAAACAGGTTTAGAAGGTGAAATCTTTAAGAAAATTGGCGAAATCAGTTACAATTTCTTTAGAGGAAAACGTTATCTCAAAAAGGTCCATTTTTACCTTCTAAAACACATCGGGGGCTCAGTAAGTAATCACGATTTTGAAGCAGATAGAGTTAAGTGGTTTCCTATTTCAGAAGCCTTTCAGGTTTTGACTTATGTTAATGAAAGAAGAATCCTGAGAAAGGCGGAAGAGATGCTGAAAAGGGAAACCAATCTTTAGCTTAGTTAGCGAATATTTTTATTTTTGATGTTAGGATTCCTATTAGTTGTGTGCCTCGGTAGCTCAGCCTGGTAGAGCAACGGCCTTGTAAGCCGTAGGTCGCGGGATCGATGCCCGCCCGAGGCTCTATTTTACGGGTTTTTGTTGAAAGATTCTGTCTGTGGATGGGTCTAGCCCCCCTTATGTATAGGGTGTAATAAATTCTAGTACATTGTATTATGGAGGTGTGTTTTTGGAGGTTTTCAATTGTTAAATTGTAGACCACCTATCGTTTTTGTGTTGTTGCGCGTTTCTTATGGAGAGTTTACGGAGATAGCTCCTCTACAATTCTTATGTATCACCATTAGTTGGAGCCAATTATGTCTATAAGTGACGTGTAAACAGGTTTAATCCATTTGATGAGTATTAGCTAGAAACCGCATAGCTTATTTTGTTTGATGACTAACAGCATCTTGGTGTGTTATGTTTTGCGTGAGTTTGTTTTGTATTCGCGTAAGGGCAGAACAGATTCAAAATTCAAGAGCTTGCGTGAGGCTGGCAGATTAGACCTAGTGCATGAATGTATTGAAGCTAGCCTATTTGTATCTCATGGAATCCGCAGAAACGTTGTTTTCCATGCATTATTAAGCGGTCCACCATCCCCGCCCTTACATTTACACATTGATGGTGCAACACTCAGAAATGTATACACAGATCAGGAAACTTGGAAGGAGATTCTCAGGAAAGTCTTGTCGGGGAAGCCGCATCCAGGCATAAGTATTGACAAAACGAGTTTTGAGGCTCTGTTAAAGGCGAAAGCTAATAAAGCTCCTATTTATGTTCTTGAAGAAGACGGAAAAGACGTTTTGGAGGTTAATATAGGCGAGAATTCAGTTTTCGTTTTGGGAGACCATAAAGGGTTGCCGAAGAAGGTTGAAGGTTTCGCTTTGCGCTATGGTGAAAAGGTCTCGCTTGGAAAGCAGCCGTACTTGGCAGCTTCATGCATAACTATCATAAACTACCTTTTAGACAGAAGAGCTATAATCTAAAACTAACGGAAGAGCGAAGTGAAGTTTATATTTTAGTTTTCTCCTTTTTACTTGCGGTTTTAATGCTCTATGGGGTGACATGTTTATGGCGTCTATTAAAGAATTGCCGACGCGTCCGGCAACCAGATTTGAAAGAATCGGTGCCCACACTCACATTAAGGGTCTAGGATTAGATGAAAACTTGAAAGCTGTCAGAATAAAGGATGGGATGGTTGGTCAGGAAAGGGCTAGAGAAGCTGCCGGTCTTGTTATTCAAATGATAAAGGAGGGAAAGTTGAGCGGTAAAACTGTAATTCTTGCAGGCCCTCCTGGAACAGGGAAGACAGCCATTGCTGTGGCAGTATCCAAGGAATTAGGCGAAAATATACCGTTCATTCAGATGAGTGGAAGTGAAATATACAGTGGCGAACGCAAGAGGACAGAGATCCTTATTCAGGCTATAAGAAAATGTATTGGCGTGGAGATTCATGAGTTGCGCAAAGTCTACGAAGGAGAGCTTACCAGCATGGACATAAGAACTGCTCCTCATCCCTATAATCCTTACCAAAAGGTTCCGGAAAGCATCAGGCTTACACTGAAAACTCAGGGTGAAGAAAAGACCATCGAAGCAGGGTCAAGCATAGCTCAGCAAATTATCCAGCAGAATATATCAGAAGGACATGTAATACAGATTGACGCTGAAAGTGGAAGAGTAGTTAACCTTGGCATAAGTATGGAAAGCACTAAAGGAAAAACATTCGACATAGACACTAGGAAAAAAATCCCTCGCCCTAAAGGCAACGTGCTAAAAGAGAAAGAATTCGTTTACACTTTAACCTTAGCAGATATGGACGAAATTAATGCCCGCCAAAGATTAGGAGGAGGAATTTTCTCCCTTTTTATGGGAGGCACAGCAACCAAAGAAATAGACACTGAAGTCCGCACAGCCGTGGATGAAGCGGTTAAAAAAATGGTTGACGAAGAAAAGGCTTTCATTCATCCAGGCGTCTTGTTCATTGATGACTCACACCTTCTAGATTTGGAAGCCTTCAGCTTCTTGGGTAGAGCTATCGAAAGCGAGCTTGTGCCCATAATCATCTTAGCCACGAATCGAGGCGTCACTACCATCCGAGGCACCGACGTCAAAAGTCCCATGGGCTTCCCTCTCGACCTCGTTGACCGCTCAGTAATCATCGGAACTGAAGATTACAATGCCGATAGCATTCGCGAAATCCTAAAAATACGATCCAAAGAGGAGAAAATAAACATTAAAGAAAACGCGCTAGAAAAGATCACAGAAGTTGGAGTTAACACCTCTCTACGATACTCAGTTCAACTGCTGAGTCTAGCTGCTCAAAACTCCAAAAGTGCCAAACACAAAGATGTTACAATTGAAGATGTGGAACGAGTCAGCAAGCTCTTCATGGATGTCTCTGAAGTCACACAACACCTCAAAAAATACGAAGATAAAATGATGATTCACTGATACGCTATGTACATACGCTTAATCTTTATTTAAACGTAAAAACCCTTTAATCTCCACATCTCTTTTCTCTAAGAATTGTGATTATCATGCCGGAGCGTAAACATAAGCGCGAACCAGAAAGCCTTATCGAATTAGACTCTGAAGAATTGGGGTTCGTTTTGGAGCCAACACAGATTGAAGTCGGCTCAGGATACACGATTTCCGTAAGTTATGACGAAAATGAAAAACCAGTAGTTGACGTGAAAACTTACGGAGAAGTTGACTTCACCAAGCTACGAAGAGAGATTGAACGGGCGTTTCCAAACGCTCAAATACGACAGATAAATCAAACAAGCTCAGTAACGATTGTCAAGAAGCGTAAGAGGAAATACCCAGATAGAAAGAAATAGCCCTGCAGAATTTTCGCCCAAAATCCTAAATCACGAACCGAGATTACAACAAAAGCCATCACTTCCACATATAAATTTTCCTTCAGAAAGTGCAGAAACTAACATGCAACATAGAACTTTTCGGCAACTAAAAAAAGCTGTGAATTCGACTAGTTTTTAAGCAGCAACATATCTGTCGCTTAGGGAAAAGCTGAAAAAGCCTCAACAAAGTGCATCACATTCTTACTCTTCTAACATGTTCCCCCGTCATGTGAATCTGAGTCCCACAGTCTGGACATTTTTTATCTTCAGTTATCAAATATTTTAGTATGTAACATCCGTATCTTCTAACGAGTTTTTCTCCGCAGTCTGGACAGTACGTGTCCTCATGCTTATGTCCAGAAACGTTTCCAATGTATGGATACTGCACTCCAGCCTTCTTCGCCATTTCATAAGCTTTCTCCAAAGTTTCCACCTTCGTCGGCGGATTGTTGAATTTGTAAGCTGGAAAATAACGGGTAAAATGCAGCGGAGTTTCTGGTCCAGCCTCTTTCAAATGCTTTTCAATAACCCATCGTAAAGTTTCCTCATCATCATTGACGTTTCTAACCACCAGATTGACGATTTCAACGTGTATTCCCAATTTTCTTGCTTCTCGGGCGTTTCTCCAAATCTTCTCCACATCAGCTCCTCCACAATATTTCTTGTAGGTTTCACCGTTGCCTTTTATGTCGATTTTAAGCCCATCCAGCCCAGCTTCAAAAAGTGCCTTAAGAGTTTCTAAGGTCATGTAGCCGTTTGAAACATAACAGCAGTATTTTATTCCCTTAGCCTTACCTGACCTGAAAAGCGGAATTGTCCATTCAGACAAAAGCGTGGGTTCTTGAAAGCTTGCACATAAGCCAGCGTCACCGCTGTAGATGGCTAGTTCCGCAACCTTTTCGGGCGGACAATAAATTGCCTTAGCTGGTTGAGGTTCAACCTTCGAGAGATGGAAATTTTGACACCAGACGCAGTCTAGGTCACAGGACCATGTTGAAAATGTGAGGGCTGTTGAACCAGGCCAATAATGGAAAAACGGTTTAACCTCTATGGGGCGACTTTGAATAGCGCTTATGTCACCATAAACAAGCGTGTACAGTTTGCCATCTATGTTTATTCTCGTTTTGCAGAATCCCTTGGAATCTTGCAGTATCTCACATCTTCTTTCGCAAAGGCTACATCTAACCATACCATCCAGTAGCTTTTCATAAAAAAGTGCCTCTCGAACCGTTGGATAGGCTGTTAACTCAGACATCAGCATTCGATAATAAGTAAGTTTACTCCTGAATTAAATCCTAACACTTTTGAAGTGCTCCCAGCCCCGCGGCTCAATGACGCGTCTTTCCCCATCAATTTCTAAAAGAACAAGCTTTTCAGCGGTTACCTTCCCTATCGGCAAGAGTTTTCCACCAACTTTTTCAACAGCCTTTTCAGCCTTTTTCCAAAGTCTAGGTTTCACTGTTAGGACGAGCTCGTATTCTTCTCCGCCGTAAAGCGTCAATTCCAATGGGTCTAGCTCGTTGATTGTAGCAAATCTTTCCACCTCTTTGGCTGTTGGAAGCCTGTTAATTAGGAAGCCTACGTTGCTTGCTTTTGCAATTTCATAAAGGCTCCATGCCAAGCCGTCGCTTGAATCGATGGACGCTGTGATGGCTCTTGTTCGGCTTAAGGCTAGCCCCTCCTTCAGTCGGGCATGCGGCATCAAAACTGACTCAACAAGAGTTTTGCGGATTTTTTGTGGTGCTTTAAGACAGTCGATTAGAATTTTTAAGCCAGCTGAGGTTTTACCGAAGAAGCCAGTAACTGCCGCAAGGTCTCCGGGTTTCGCTCCACTACGTAGCATCAACAGGTTCTTTTTCGCTATCCCAAAAAGTGAAAGGCTGATCAAAAGGTCTGAAGCTTCGTTCGTGTCTCCACCAATAATGTATGCGTTGTATCCGCGTGCCCCAGCATTTAACCCCTCTCCAATTTCCTCTATGTCCTTTCTAGTCAGTTTTCTTGGAAGTCCAAGTGAGACGAGAATTACTAGGGGCTTTGCACCTTTCGCTGCGAAATCGCTGACGTTCATGACAACAGCTTTGCGAGCAGCCTGCCAAAGACTCATACTTGGCGGAACATCCGTTTTATCAACAAGCATATCTGTCTTTAAGACTGCAAGGTTGCCGTTTCCAACATCGTATGCAGACACGTCATCGCCGAAAGGTATGGGCATTTTCGGCATTATGTCTAGACGACTTTGTATAACTTCGATTATTTTCC
>Ga0224506_10002243_pt1 | contig 13247 bp, 17 predicted proteins | sample SF_Jan12_sed_USG_2_FD_169108 | JGI IMG/M metagenome (GOLD analysis project Ga0224506, IMG submission 169108) | Sediment microbial communities from San Francisco Bay, California, United States - SF_Jan12_sed_USGS_8_1 | ecosystem: Environmental > Aquatic > Marine > Sediment | place: USA... | reverse complement strand
GCTTTTCCAATACGTCTGCCGGATGTGTCTCTACCGCGTGGCCTATACGATTCTCACACCCCTCCCCGGAACCGATCTCTACGCCGAGAACCTGGATAGCTTTGCCATCCGCGATACGGATTATTTCGATTTTGTTCATTCCATCCTGCCCACCAAGCTCGACCGCAGGGAATTCTACTCCCTCTATGCGGAGCTCTATAGAAAGACGTATTCTCTGAAGAGATATTTCCATTCAGCGGCTGGTTCGTTCCGCTCCCTATGGGGAAGGCCAGGGAATATGGCGAGATATAAATCCGACAGAATCTCATTATTCAGAATTTTCCTCATCAACACCTTTGGACTTCCCTGGTATCTGAAAGTAAGGAATTTTTACAAGTCTGAGCCGATCATGGTGTACTCCGGTTCCCCTTAAAAATCTTGATTTTACTTTTAGGCCTGAGTCAATTTTATTGATTCTTTCATAAGAAGTATTTTGAGTGGGATTTCTGGGATCATCCTGTTGGCTATGGTCCCTACCGTTATGTGCGTCATGTGTCCAACACCCTGTTAGAGGCTAATCCTGATTATTTCCTTGGCAAACCTAAGATCGAAGGGACAGTGTTCATTCGCGTCACATGGGGGTTAGTCTGCATTTTCTCTTTTCCATCTAATTTATTAGAATTTCATATCAAAAATCCCTATCACCCAAAGCCCCCTTTCTATCCCGGGAGTGGTGAAGTCTCTCATCGATACTTACTTTGGAGTTCTCCCCAAAGATTGGAGCCAAATATACCTAGAACGTGACAGGAAAGCATTAGAAGAAGATAAAGACCGTATCGCTAGGATTAAGGAAAAAATCCCCATAACAGGAAAGACAACCCCCACACCAAAGCTCGAAGACTTCACAGGGTGCTATGGCGGTCCCATGTACGGAGATGCCGTTGTCACCTTAGAAAAAGATAAGCTGGTGTTGAATTTCCTTCCTTCGCCCGTATTTATTTCCGACCTCACTCACATGTGCTATGACACCTTTCTGCTCAAACTGAGAAATAAATTCTCTTTTATTCCTCATGGCATCGGAACGGTTCAATTTCTCCGGGATAAGGATGGAAAGGTAGTAGAAATGACGGTGGATATCCCCAATCATGACTTTTTCTTTACAGAACTTGAGTTCAAGAAAAAAAATGTAAACAATGACCCCGGAATTGCTGAGGTAGAGGATGCCCACAGTAGGCTGCCTGGATTTGGAGATTAAGAGCTATAAAAAACCTCTGAAAGAGATACCAAATTTAAATAAATTTCGTCGTTTTTATCTGACCTAAATTATGCAGCTTTTGGTTTACATACAAAGAGCGCCGCATTGTAAACAAGTAAAACAACTGCACTCAACCAGTGGAACCAGCCTGTTGTCGATTCAATAAAGTGAAAGAGGACAATAGAAATAATCACAAAAGCGGCTGTGATGATTGCTGCATTGATTATAGCGATGTTTTTTTCAGGATCCTTTAAAGCGAGAAGAAACAACACCGCCCAACCCAATGGGAAGATTCCGTACAGACGGAGGAAAAATCCCTGGGTTTCCATAAGGGACAATGAAGCAAGAAGACTCTCAGGTGCAAGAGAAAAGGTAAGAAACCAGAGGAAAAATAAGACAATCCCAATCCACAAAAGAAGCTTGACGCAACCTAGATTTTTTGCCATTTAGCTCCCCTCCTTTAAAAAAAAATATGGATTTGTTTTTAAAAATATACTTATAAAATTAAATTGTCAATAAAAAGATGGCAAATATTTAGCGTTGCTGGAAGAGGGCCAAAATACAAATTTATCGGAAAAAAAATAAAAACATTGACATTTTATTTTCAATAATTTATTTATTATGTATATTTTATCGCCAAAGCCAAGAGGAGACTCCGATGATCAAGAACGATATTGCTCTCACTATCGAGAAGGAATCAGAATTCAACAGGACCAAAGCATTGCAGATGGTGGAAAAAGTCCTGGAATCGTTAAAAGATGCTCTTGAGAACGATGAAAAGATCGAAATCCGGGGGTTTGCCAGCTTCAAGGTGGTCTCCAAAAAAACTGGATTTGGCAGAGATATAAGACGAAAAAAACAAATCAAGATTAAGGAAGGAAGACGTATAAAATTCAGGCCCGGCCAAGAACTCAAGAACCTCTAACATGAAGACATGTCCGTTCTAGCCCTTCTTGTACCAGAAATTTGTTAACTCCTTCATGAGCAAATACAAATCCAAGCCTTTCCCACGGGATAAAATAAAAACATATCCCCTTCGGTCAAGAAGGAGTAAAGTCAGCATCGAGGATTTTTCTCGGCCCTTTTCACCCAAACAGGAGTTTCGCCGATTCGTAGAAAGCCTTCCCGATATTTTAGCAGGGAAGGAGTTCAAGGATTTCCTTTCCCTTATGGGAAGAGCTAAGAAGAAGGGTAAGGCCATCATCTTCGCCCTCGGAGCCCATGTTATTAAGGTAGGATTGAATCCTGTGATCATTAACCTGATGGAGGAGGGGTGGATCACAGGACTTGCCTTGAACGGAGCAGGAATCATCCATGATTTTGAGATTGCATTAGCAGGGCACACCTCAGAAGATGTCGGTGATCAAATTAAAGACGGTCAGTTTGGAATGGCAGAAGAAACAGGTGATCTGTTGAACAAGGCCATCAACTCTTTAAAAAAGAAAGATATGGGATTAGGTGAGGGAGTGGGAGAATTGATCGCCCATTCTAATTTTCCCCATAAGGATTTGAGTGTGTTGGGTGCGGCCTACAGACTTAACATTCCAACCACCATTCATGTGGCTATCGGGACCGATATCATTCATTTTCACCCTTTGGCTAATGGGGAGTCCATTGGGAAAGCCTCTTTAAGAGATTTTTTCCTTTTCTGCTCGCTTCTGGAGGATCTCGATGGAGGAGGAGTCTTTGTCAATATTGGATCTGCGGTGATTCTTCCAGAGGTTTTTCTTAAAGGTGTTTCTTATGTCAGGAACAGAGGAGTCCTTCTCGATGATTTCTCAACAGCCGTGTTTGATTTCAACCAACATTATCGACCTTACCAGAACGTGGTGAAAAGGCCTCTGGGAAAAAAGGGAAGAGGCTTTTATTTTATCGGACATCACGAGATCATGATTCCCCTTCTTGCTGCCTCACTTCGGTCTATACCGAATAATAAGTAAAGAACACTAAAATTCTAACATCATGTTCTACCATCCCTCTTTTGTGAGGTTTTGAGTTCGTAGTCGATCATGAGGTTTCTGAAGACTTGCTCTGCCTGTTCCACTGTCTGCACGATAGGGCCAGAAGTGTTGATGATATAATCAGCAACCATTAATTTATCTTCTTGAGGCATCTGGCTATTTATCTTCTTTTGGGCCTCATCTTGAGTTATGTTGTCTCTCTGCATCAGTCTTTTCAACTGCGTCTCCCTGTCGCAGAAAACGACAACGACTTTGTCGAAGAAGTCTGTGAAGCCGGCTTCGATCGTTAACGCTGCCACAGATACAAAGATTTTGTGCTTCCTCTCATCCCGGAGTTTTTGGATGATTTCTTTTTTCTTCTTCATCACTAGGGGATGAATGAGACTGTTGAGAAAAAGTCTTTCCTCTTTATCGGCAAAAACGACAGCTCCCAAAGCATTCCGATTTATGGTTTTATCCGGATTAAGGATTTTTGCGCCATAACGGGCTACGATGGATTCCCATACTGGCTTTTCAGGTTCCATGAGCTGATGGGCTGCGGTGTCCGCCTCATGGATGTAACAGCCGAGCTGCATAAGGACTTCGGCCACCACAGATTTTCCTGTGGCAATTCCCCCAGTTAAGGCGACAAGAAGCATGATGAAATCGAAGGTTTAAGTTTTTCGTCTGAGAGCTTTTTCAGTTATTTTTCCGTGATGAATTTGAATCTTTTGCTGAACCGGATGGCTACGCCCTGCTTTTTTCTCTTCTTGTTGGCTTTTTCGAGACGTACCGTGAGTCCTCCCAATTGGAGCTTGACTTTTTTATCTGGGCTTAATTCACTCGGGATTTCGATAACCAGATTCAACTTTGAACCCACAGTCACTCCTGATTCGAGACAGAAATAAGCGCCTGTGGAACTTATGTTTTCGAGGAAGGTTTTCTCCTTGAAAGATTTTCCTTCTACCTGAGCAGGCAGGGGAAGCTCAAAACGCCATTCATTACGCCGGTCGATGGCAATATCAGGAGGAACCGAGGTTTTCTTCTTTGCTCTCTTTTTGACTTTTGGTTTCGAAGCTGATGTTTTTGTCATATTTTCCTCTCGAATATCTCCGAAGGACTAAAACAGAGCAGAGTTGATAGCGTACAAAGCGAGCTGAAGCCGGCTGTGTGTATCGAGTTTTGCATAAATGCTTTTGATGTGGGACCGAACAGTATTCTTGCTTATGAACATAGCTTCTGCAATCTCATCATTGCTCTTTCCTTGACCAATCAACCGGAGAACCTGAAATTCTGTAGGAGTGAGCTGATCAAGAGTTTTTTCCTTGAGGTCTCGTCCGACAACCGAAATGATGCGATCCATGATGCTGCTCATCTTGTCACGGGGAAGCCATATCTCGCCTTTGTGGATAACGCGGATGGCATCGCCCAACTGATTCGAGGGATCATTCAGATCGAAGTACCCTCTAACTCCTGTGTTCATCAAGCTGACGATTTCTTCTTGAGAAGGGATATTCCCCAAGAGCATGAGTTGAGATGATGGATGGGTTTTAGAAAGCTCTCTGATCGCTTTGCATATTTCACGGATGTTGGGCAAAGGTTCTGATTTTGCGAAAAGAATCACATAAGGCTTTAAGGTTTTGATGGATTCGAGAAACGATTCAATCGTACTCTTTTCAATGTTGATGACTTCGATGTCTGTTGAAGATTCCAAGGCTCTCAAGATCCCAGAAAGGATGAGGTCAGATGGGCAATAGATCAGAACTTTGATCTTTCTTTCGGCTGCAACCGAAACTTTCTTTTTGTTCATAGTGTCCTTTGTTTTCATTACCCCTTTTTTGTTGCTTTTCTCATTTATCTTTAATTTAACGGTATGTTATAAAAACAGGAATTTAATGTCAAGAAAAGAGTTTGAGAGAGGTGAGGAAATATAACCCCCTCAAGTTTTATTCAGAAGGTCTGATTTTGAAGGCTCTTTCCAGTTGCATGGATACAAGCTGGCTGTTTTTATTATTTGTGTTGCCTTGGACTAGAACAACTTTTCCAGAAACCATCAAGTTGAGTCGGTTCTCAAGAATGATAGTTTTGGGAATTTGGAGGGATAGATGAAGAGGGGTTCCGATCAAGACTTTTGACTTCAACCAAAAAAGGGCGTTTTGTGCACTGATCGACAGGATTTTTGTATCCTCGTTGAATTCCTCCCCTTTATCGTCAATGCCAGACACCAAAGTAGGAAGAGAGAGCTCGAAAGATCGCTCTCTCTTCGAGACTTTGGTAGCGCCTTGGATGGAGGATTTATGTGCTTGTGTTGATATTCTCATTTTGGATTGGATTGTGCCAGATGTTTCAATCATGATCAATCGCTCTTGCAGATGAATTACGGGGTGATTTTTTTTAAATTTATATCATCGAAAAAGGCTAACACCTTTTTACGAGAATTTGGACTCGTCCTTTTTTATGATGTATTTATTTTCAAATTTGAGAGAAACCCGGTGACGGGAGTCCTGATCCTTCGGAGCCTCGACAAAAACGACATGTCCTTTGATGATGAGCTTCAAGTCCTTTTCATCTGACAGTTTTGGAGGAAGATCAATAACAAGCCTTAATTCGCTTCCCACAGAAACGGGATTGGCCATCCAAAATGAGGAACCATTATGACTGATGTAGGAGAGGACGGTATTCTCATTAAAAGGGTTTCCGAAAACATCTCTTCCCTCGATTAGGGTATGAAGAGGAATATTGAACCCTTGCTCATCGTATCCGAGTTCGTTGATGTCGATTGATGCGAATTTTTTAGCCATGCTTGCTTCCTTTTCCTTTTTATGGCAACGCTAAGGTGCCACAATTTTTTTAGGGGGTCAATCACCCTTTTGGATGAATTAGGAGGTGAGATTTTGCTATTCCTCCTAATCCCCCTGTCACCCCTGTTGAGATTAGCTATTTCTATGTTTTTGATATTCCCATATTTTCCTATATTTTCCGAAAAATTCTGTAGAAAGTCGTCATAAAGTCGACATTTATTTCATTGACAAGATGGATGATAAGTTCTACCCTTTTTAATGAAAAGGGAGGTAAGGATGACAAGTTTTGGTTGGATATGTCCTTTTTGCCATCATAGCGCAACTATTAATTCGGACGATTATACACAAGAAAGGACTCTGCTTGCAATACCTAATGAAGAAGGCTCTCGTATAGCGATAACAAGATTTATAGTTTGTCCAAATCCAAAATGTAAGCAATTTGCTCTTGATGTTCATTTATATGATACTTATGAGCAAATAAGAGGCGGAGAAAGGGAGATACAAAAAAAATAGGTAGTAAAATCTTGGAATCTTTTTCCGTCCCCTTCAGGAGCAAAACAATTTCCTTGTTATATTCCAAAAGCAATACGTGAAGATTACGAGGAAGCATTTTTAATTAAAGACATCAGTCCAAAAGCATCTGCTACACTGTCAAGACGTTGCTTACAGGGAATGATAAGAGATTTTTGGAAGGTAAAGGAAAAAAATCTTTATGAGGAAATTGAGGCAATAAAAAATAAAGTAGAATCCCAAACATTGAAAGCTATTGATTCTGTAAGAGAGGTGGGTAATATTGGTGCACATATGCAGAAGGATGTTAATTTGATAATTGAAATAGAGCCAAATGAAGCTGAACTGTTGATTAATTTAAACGAAATTTTAATGAAGGATTGGTACATAAACAGGCATGAAAGAGAAGAGACATTAAAGAAGATTATAGAAATAGGGAGGGAGAAAAAAAGCCAAAAGAAAACCAAAAAAGATTAGACACATGAATTTTATAAAAAGGGGGGACAAAATGAGCGAAAAAGACACGCTTAAAAAAATTGAATTTTTTTAAAAGAAAAAAAAGAGAAAGATATGTTTGAAAAAAATTGAGACTTTTCATGAAGAGAGAATAAAGAAAATAGAAAAAAATGAGGTTTCGATATCTCTGAAGGAAGGGGCGAAAGTTGTGCTTCATCTAATTCCAGTAAATTCTTTCTATACTCAAAAGCACCATGATCTATCACGTTTTCATAGGATTTTAGAACTAGAGCTGTTAAGAGGTCACACGCCTTCCCAAACCTATAATTTTGACGGCTTGCTTAATTTTCAAGGTGATATGGAATGTGAGTCTTTTGGTTATGTTCAATTATTCACAAATGGAACAATTGAAGCAGTCGGAGTGTATCCATTTGGGCCAGAGGAAAGAACCGATATGAAGTCCTTGCCAATATATAGAGTAGAAGAGGACATAGTAGAAAAGTTAGAAAAATATCTTTTATTTCAAAAAGAGGAATTAGCAGTTGAACTACCTTTAGTTTTTTACTTGTCTCTATTGGAAGTTAAAGAGTGTATGATTTTTATTCGTGAAATGGTTATATATGAATTTGAGCACGCTCGTAATTTTGATGCAGACATTTTAAATTTCCCAAAAATACTTATAGATAATTTCGATGTTGATCCCAAAGTGATATTAAAAACGACTTTTGATCGATTATGGAATGCTTCAAGCCATCCGAGGTCTTTCCACTATAATGACAAAGGAGAATGGGAAGAGAAATAAAATCTAATTTACGAATGCTTTTATTTCATGGTCCGATATACCAAATCCCGACCGAATGCCTTGCTTTTCTTTTCACACCCTTGGAAGATTTATAAAACATCTATATAAGGGGAATTTTGCCTTTGGATTTTAACTTTTGTGATGAAAGGATGGATATATCAAGCTCAAAGGACTTAAAATCCCTCGTAGGTTATCCTACATGCCGGTTCGAGTCCGGCCCTCGGCACCATTCCTGCCTCCAACGCCTTTGAATTGAGTTAATTACAACAAGGAAACCAAACTAAACCAAAACAAACGTAGAAAAACAAATTTGTTCTATTTTTAGTAAATTCTTGGAGGAATACGGAAGAGGTGATCGAATAGATCGAAGTTATATATTAAATTTGGGATGAGTGTCTTTACAAAGATCCGAAATTAAACCCAACACCCACTCCTATGATCCATCGGTTCGCCTTGTAAGCAGCAGGAAACTCAGTAAGAGTTGACGTACAGCTCGGAGAAAATCCATATTGATAATATATATCAAAAGAAAATCCCCCAATCCTTTCATCCCTCATATAAACCGAGAACAGTGGACCTTCATAGCCAATGCCAAGGGACAATATATTGGTATCTAAATCGGGAAAAACTGGATGGAGCATCTGACCATCGGCGGCACTTTTTTGATAGGTGTAACCGGCTCTAAAAGCTATAAAATCACTAAGATAATACTCAGTGCCGAACATGATGCGCCAGGTGTTTCTCAAATTGAGATCAACCCCCTGCCTGGCATAGTCTGGCCTAAATCCATAGAAATCTTCGAACTCCTCATAGAATTGGGGATTGAGATTGAATTCCCAATGTTTTATCTCGCTCATCTCATTCCACTGAATGTCCAGCTGAAAATTCAGGTTCTTCGCTGGCGAATACATAAACCCTAAAACGAATTCCTGAGGCATTGTAAGGGCTGAGGTCACTTCCTGGTTCATGAAGAAGGGCGGTTCCCAATAATCGCGGTAATTGAAGTGGTTCAATCCTTCCAAGTCCAGTTTTACCTTGGGCTGGTATCTTCCTCCTATCTGGAGATTGTCGCTAATCCTTATTAGTATACCGGTAACAAAACCTATGCCTTTTCCGCTGACTTTGGATTTACTAGCAACGTCTATCTCTGAAGCAGATTCTATCCCATGAAAAAAAGAAATTCTGTCGTATAACCAGATAACATCAGAGAAGATGAAGTCCATTCCAACTCCAACCGCAAGATTGTTTGAAATCTTAACCGCGAGGACAGGGCGAATATAATAAGAATTCAATTTTGAGATAATCGACAAGGAGTGTCCTGCCCAAGGATCCAGCGATTCGGGCCATTTGGTTTCCATCGAGTTGGGAGTAAATCCTCCAATGCCGAAGCCGATTCTATCTTTGATATTCAAGGAAATAAAGTGGGATCCACGGAACTGAAAGGGAGTGCTTTCAAATGGTTTTGGTGATCCTGGATATTCTGCCGTTAATCTCAGCTTGAGAAAATAGATATTTGTTTTAAGCCTGATTCCTGATAAAAAAGCTAGCCCAGCCGGGTTGTAAAAAACGGCCGAAGAATCATCCACGCGTGCAACGAAGGCTCCGCCTAGAGTAGCCGCTCTTGCACCGAGTTCAAAATTCCTGAATCCAGATGCTTCAAGATAGCAGGAACCCGAAATCACAAAGAGCGCTGCGAATAAAATATTTGTCTTTTTTCCCATAGGCAGGCCTCCCTAAAAAAATTTTGTCTTTAGATGTAAAATTTTAGTATCTTGACCATTCAGCTACAATAAAATCGGAAAAGATCTCATGAGATCAGAGGGAACTTTAACATTTCCTTTTTATGCTGCTTGCTATAAATTCCATCCAGTTATGCCTAATTTCATTTTATCAGAAATAAATCATAATATCTCGCAATATTCAAACATATAATGTCATGTTCCACTGTTTTAAGAGCAATAAACATGCCAAAATTATCCCTTGGAATATTCAAACGCATTTTAAAAAATGTGTATCATTATTTAACACTTAATGTTCGCATCTGAACAGAAATAAATATTCCCCATATCAACACTACAAAAGAGTATATCCGGGATTCCTTCGGTTTATAATTCATTCCCAATACAGTGTTCTGTAAAATAGAGGGATTTATTCGCATATTTGGAACTAACGAGTCGCTATTCAGTCTAATATTCATCGCTTTTCTTTAAAATCCAAGGACTAGAGATACCTGTCCTTCTGGTTGCATTGAAAAGTAACTCATTGCAATGAACAACATCGAAATCGATTGATCCTGGATACTATCTCGGCGAATAGCTCCTTTTTTATAGCGACCTCTGCCATTTGAAACGTTATATACCTGCTGTGTTTTAGAACTTTAGCCCCGATCTTTATAAGTTTCACAAGCAGGCTTCGAAGTGACCAATGCTTTATCTTTCTTGGAAGAACCAGACGCCGCAGAAAATTGCCCAGATTATAGGCCAGGACAAACAAACCTAATCTAACCTGATTCGAGAGGAAATGTTTGCATGAAAGCCGCGTCCAGCTGAGAGCATACTTCCCTTCCTTTATCCACTGCTCAACAATCCCTCGTTTATTGTAGAATTGAACTACACCCTCTGCCTCAGCACTCATATTTGTTACGATAAAACCTACTCTCGGGAACAAATCTCCCTGGTGCCACTCAATTTTCGCCACAACACGGTGCCTCTTATGCCAAGAAGCCGCTCGGTACTTGAAATCATGAAACCACACAACCGGTTTGAATGATTTATGGGGTGAATTTCGGCGCGCATTCCTAATCCTCTTCTCACCCCTGTAAATTTGGCACTTTTTTTCTATAATTTTGAGCCGGACTTCAAAAAGTCTGATCCTTAATTTTCTGCAAATTGACAAAAAAAACAGCAATGGCTAGAATGGCAAAAGATTTCATCGGTGGAGTAAGATGTGAGCAAAGATGAACGTTTAGTCACACAGTTAACACTCAAAAGTGAGGATTTCTCGCGATGGTATGTCGAGGTTATCAAAAAGGCTGAATTGGCTGATTACGCTCCCATGAAGGGGATGATGGTCATAAGACCCTATGGGTATGCTATTTGGGAGAACATACAGCTCCTTCTTGATAAAAGAATCAAGGAATCAGGTCATGTTAACGCCTATTTTCCCCTCTTTATTCCAGAAACCTTTCTCCAGAAGGAAACCGAGCATCTTGAGGGTTTTTCGCCTGAAGTCGCATGGGTAACCCAGGGAGGGACCGAGGAACTGGAGGAAAGATTAGCGGTGCGCCCCACTTCTGAGGCCATCATCGGAAACATGTACTCCAAGTGGATCAAATCATGGAGGGATTTGCCTGTTCTGATCAATCAGTGGGCGAATATCGTCCGTTGGGAAAAGGTAACACGGCCGTTTTTGCGGACAACAGAATTTTTGTGGCAGGAAGGGCATACAGCTCATGAAACCTTTGAGGAGGCTCAGGATGAGACTCTAAAGATTCTTGGTATGTACAAGGAATTTGTGGAGTCCGAGTTGGCCATTCCCGTGGTTTCCGGTAAAAAAAGCGAAAGAGAGAAATTTGCTGGCGCTTTAGAAACCTATGCCATCGAAGCCTTGATGTCGGACGGAAAAGCCCTGCAGATGGGAACCTCTCACAACCTTGGCCAGCACTTTTCCAAGGTTTTCAATATCCGTTTTGAAGACCGAGACCAAAAACTCCAGCATGTGTGGCAGACGTCGTGGGGTGTGTCCACACGACTGGTGGGGGCAGTGATCATGGCCCATGGTGACGATTCAGGTCTCATGTTTCCTCCCCGTATCGCTCCGACTCAGATTGTGATCATCCCGATTTCTATAGGAAATTGGAAAGAAGAAGTCTTGCCAACAGCACAAAAGTTGGAAAAGATGTTAAGACAAGAAGGCTGGAGAGTCAAGCTGGATGCCAGAAAAGAGTTTACGCCCGGATGGAAGTATTCCGAGTATGAGATGCGGGGTGTGCCTCTGAGGATTGAGATCGGCCCTAGGGATATCCAGAAGAATCAGGTGGTGGTTGTCAGACGTGATACGATGAGCAAGGAATCGATAGGTCTGGATTCTTTGATAAACAGTATTCCTCAGGTTTTGGATGATGTTCAAAGCACATTGTTTGAGAAAGCCTTCAAGTTCCAAGAAGAAAATACCCACAAGGTCGACAATTACGAAGATTTTAAATCTGTCTTGGAGTCAAAGAGGGGACTTATCAAGACCTTTTGGTGTGGTGGACAGGAGTGCGAGGACAAGATCAAAGAGGAGACTATGGCGACAATTCGAGTTATCCCCCTCGAACAGGACAAAAAGGGCAAATGTGTCCTCTGTAAGGCCGAATCGGATAAATGGGTGTATTTTGCCCGTGCCTACTGAATTTGAACTTTTTTCCCTTCTGTTATATCATCCAGTTATCGGACGAATCAGCAAAGATCTACAAACCTCGAGTTGATTTTGAGAAAGAAGGACTTTGAGAAACAAAAAGAAAGGATGGTGTGTGCCCAACTCCAATCACGGGGGATCAAAAATCAGGAAATCCTGGATGCCATGAGAAAAGTCCCTCGTCATGAATTTGTTCCTCATAATATGATCCCCTATGCCTATAACGATGAGCCCCTCCCTATAGGTGAAGGACAGACGATTTCTCAACCTTACATCGTGGCCTACATGACCGAGGCTCTCGAACTGAAAGGGAGCGACCGTGTTTTAGAAATTGGCACTGGCTCAGGGTATCAAACAGCCATTCTGGCTGAAATAGTCAAAGAGGTCTTCACGGTGGAGTTGATAAGTGTGCTTTCCAAAAAGGCTCAAGAGAATTTGGAAAAATTGAAATACACGAATATTTCTTTTAAAATCGGGGACGGAACATATGGCTGGAAGGAACATGAGCCTTACGACGCCATCATGGTTACGGCTGCGCCTGATAAGCTGCCACAAATGTTAGAGGACCAGTTGAAAGTAGGGGGGAGGATGATCATTCCCGTAGGGTCAGCCATTCAAGAGTTGGTACTTGTGATCCGCGGGAAGAGGAAGTCCAAAAAGAAGAAACTCCTACCAGTGCGTTTTGTCCCGCTCATATCGACACATTAGAGGAATCAAAAACAGATGAAACGTTTACTCCATATGGGAAAAAAGGACTCTATCTTTTTCGTCTTTGCAATGTCCCTTATAGTTTTTGTTCACGCTACACCTTCGTCCGATAAATTTGTTAAAGTTTACTTCCCAGATGGAGATTCTGTGACCGCTGAGCTTGCTGTTACGCTCGAGGAGAGAGCGAGGGGGCTTATGTTCAGGAAAAAGCTAGATTTTGACCAAGGAATGCTTTTTATATTCGATGAAGAAGATGTTCATTCCTTCTGGATGAAGAACATGGTTATCTCTCTCGACATCCTCTGGCTGAATGGGGAAAAGAGAATAGTGCATATCGAACGCAGCGTCCCTCCTTGTCAAGAAGATCCCTGTCCATCATACGCCTCGAAAGTCCCTGC
>Ga0224506_10002240_pt1 | contig 13257 bp, 11 predicted proteins | sample SF_Jan12_sed_USG_2_FD_169108 | JGI IMG/M metagenome (GOLD analysis project Ga0224506, IMG submission 169108) | Sediment microbial communities from San Francisco Bay, California, United States - SF_Jan12_sed_USGS_8_1 | ecosystem: Environmental > Aquatic > Marine > Sediment | place: USA... | reverse complement strand
GGACACTGGATGCGTTCCGGAGTCAACCCGGTTGAAGCACTCCGCCTGCTGAAGGGCCGGATCAAGGATGTCCACCTCAAGGACCTGAATGAGTTCGGGACAAAGGATGCTTATGACGTTCCCTTCGGCTCAGGAAAAGCCAATATTCACGACATCCTTGCCGAGCTGACTCTTCAGGATTTTCGTGGCTATCTGGCCGTTGAGCATGAAAATCCCAAAGAAGTCGATAATCCATCTCCTCCCGTAAAAAAGGGAATCGAATACATCAAGAGCATCACCTATTACCAGGATTATGAGGAAATTCTGGGATGGAGCTGGGGAAGATACAGCAAGCATGGCTGGAATCATTACGGCCCCGGTTATTTCATGCTTGATGAAAAAACAGGAGTATTGAAAGGCCAGGGAGGAATGGGCCTTCTCTGGTACAGTCGGATGAAATACGCAGATTTCATTTTAGACCTGGAATTCAAATGCGAAGATGAACAGACAAATTCCGGTATCTTCCTCAGGGTCCCGGACATGCCGACGAGCGATGACTACATCTATCACTCATTTGAGATCCAGATCAATGACGGCGGAAAAGGAATCCATAAGACAGCCGCGGTCTATGATGCTGAGGCGCCCCGCCTGGATGCGTTCAAAAAGTCGGGGGAATGGAATCATATGAAGATTACCTTTCAAGGAAAGCAGATAAAGGTTGAACTGAACGGTACGCTGGTGCTTGACTGGAAGGCTGAACCCCGTGGAAAGGTAAAAGATTTTGCAGCAGAAGGATACGTAGGGCTGCAGAACCATGACAGCCGCTCTCCGATTTACTTCAGGAATATCTTTATCAAAGAATTGAAATAGGCATCCTGAATGCCTATTTTTGCTCATCTCTCAATATAAGAATATGGAGTAAAGGCAGTCTAAAATGGCCCGTTTTGAAGATTTTGTGAAGGTTTTGGGAAGAACAAAAAAATTCCAGAAAGGTGAGGTGCTGTTCAGTGCCCAGGAAAAAGCAGACGGCTTTTATTACGTTGAATCCGGAGAGATCCGGGTCTTCAAAATGGATGAAAACGGGAGGGAGATCGAAGTGGTGCGTCTGGAGCCCGGTGAATTCTTGGGTGAAGCCATAGTTTTTGTTTCCTCTCAATTTCCGTTCTTTGCTCAGGCTGTAAAGGATTCGCAGGTCTTGTTCTTTGACAAGAATGATATTCTGCGGGGTATGGATAGAGATCCTTTGATCGCCAAATTCTTTGTCCGTTTGCTCGCCAAAAAATGCGTGATTTTAAGCCAAAAAATAGAGTCTCTCGGCCTCCAAACTGTAAGACAGAGGTTGATCCATTACTTGATCTCCAATTGTTCTGGTGAGCAGCGATGCGTCGTTGAATTGACTATAAAGAAAGTTGATCTGGCGAAAATCCTGGGGACAATCTCCGAGACACTCTCCCGCAACCTTAAACAGATGCAGGAGGAAGGGCTTGTCGAGGTCAGAGGAAACAGTATCCGAGTCCTGGACTGTTGCCGGATGCGCTCAGAGCTGTCAGCCTGACTCTTTGCCTGCTGTAAAGTTTTAATCCCCCAAAAAAATATCCTTTTTTGACGATCGGGTGATATGCATCGCGGCTTGCCGCGGGGAACCGATCGTCGGGGGATCCAAGGGAGTATGTCCCCTTGGTCGCAGGGAGTGGGTTCATGCCCCGCCCGAGAAGGGGAGGCAGAGAGCGGAAGCGAGCGTTGGAAGGGGGAAGTCAGTTCCCCCTCCAAGTTGACTTAAGTCAAGGAATTCTTCCAGCCAAGGACTTATTATGGATTCAGAAGATTGGAAAGGAGAGATTGACATGGCAAAAAGAAAGATCATAGAAATCGATAGGGATAAATGCAACGGATGCGGGCTGTGTACCGAAGCCTGTGCTGAAGGCGCGCTGGTCCTTGATGAGGAAAACAAGGCTGTCCTGGTCAAGGAGATCTACTGCGATGGGATGGGTGCCTGCTTGGATGTGTGCCCTACTGATGCGTTAAAAATCATAGAGAGAGAAAGTGAAGGCTACGATGCTCAGGCTGCATATCAGTACATCTTGAAAACGCGGGGGAAAGAAGCGGCAGCGTATGTCCATGGAATCGAGAAGAAGAACCAGGCCCAGCATAAGAGAGAATCGGCGGCAGCCTGTCATACACCTGCGGGTTGTCCTGGAAGCATAGCCCGGGAGATTCAAAGACCTTCCTCATCTGTCTTGGGCAGGACCGTTTCAGGCAGCTCAGAACTGTCCCAATGGCCGATACAACTTCATCTTGTTTCTCCATATGCTCCGTACTTTAATGAAAGCGACCTCTTGATTGCTGCCGATTGCACGGCTTTTGCTCTGGGAAGTTTTCATCAAGACCTGCTCAAAGGGAAAAAGCTGGTCATTGCCTGCCCAAAGCTGGATGATACTTCCGGTTATGTGGAGAAGATCGTTGAGATCCTCAGGAACAACACAGTCTACTCTCTGACAGTGGCGATCATGACCGTCCCTTGCTGTTCGGGTCTATACAGGATTGTGGAACGCGCTGTCGAAGCTTCCGGGATCAACATCAACATCAAGAAGGTCGTCATAGGCATAGATGGACAGATCGTTTCTTGAATTCCTCCTTCCGGGCTCCAGGATTGGGGTTAAAGCCTTTTCTTAAAGAATTTTTTTGAAAAGGCTCATACTGAAAGGCTTTTTCTGGTCTTTTCAAGGATATTCCCTTGCATCTTGAAGAGCAGGTGGCAGTCGCTTTTATAAAAACAGTTTTTAAAATGAAAACCTGCCTGTATGAAAAAAAATAAAAGAATCTTGCTTATTTTTTTAGAATATCAGATAATTTAACAACCTTGAGCGTTCACTTCTTTTAATCCAAACTAAGAGCGGTGTTTCGTTTGAGGAGAATTTTATATTTTTTGAGGTGAGACATGACAGTTCAAATTTATGTTGGAAACTTGAACTACAGAATGACAGAGGATGCTCTTCGAGAGCTGTTCGAGCAGTACGGTGAGGTTGTATCTGCGAAGATCGTCAAAGACCGGTTCTCAGGCAGAGCGAAAGGTTTCGGTTTTGTAGAAATGGCGAATAAAGATGAGGGCGAGGCCGCAATTCAGAAACTTAACGATAGTGAAGTGGAAGGCCGGAACATTCGAGTCAATTTCGCCAGGCCGAGAAACGATTAAGGGCATTGATTTTCCAATAAGAGAGATTATTATCGCGAAAAAAGTCAAAAAGGGAGATACTATCAGAGTCCACCACAGAGGAAAGCTAGAGGATGGCAAGGAGTTTGATTCTTCTTTGAACAGGGAGCCGCTTCAGTTTGAAGTTGGAGCAGGAAGTGTGATTAGGGGATTTGAAGATGCGATGATCGGTTTAGAGCAGGGCGAGAAAAAAACTGTGGAGGTTCCACCTGAAAAAGCCTATGGTGATCGTGATGATAACCTCATCATCGAAATGCCGCAGAAAAGCGTTCCCGAGGAGATAACTCCAGAAGTGGGGATGAGGCTTCAGCTGGTTAATCAACAGGGTCAGGCAGTGCCGGTTATGATAACCGAAGTGCTTGAAGAGTCGATTAGGTTGGATGCCAATCATCCGCTTGCGGGCAAGACTCTGGTCTTTGATATCGAACTTATGGAGATAATCTAAAAAGCCGAACTGAGCTTATCACAGCATTTGATGAGTTGATTGTCGAGTCAAACAGACCCCCCTTTGTTTTCTGTGTCATCAGTGAGATTTTCTTCATACTTTTAGAAGAAAGAACTTACTCCCAAGAAAATAATTGGATGAGTTATCAGAAGTCTCTACTTGTTTAAACGGATAACTTCATATTCGTCTCTTTCAGAGTCGGTTGGTGTTTAATGCCGAGTTCCGGCTTTTTTTATGATTGAATACTGAGGTAGATTCATGATTCAATGGATTGACAGTGGAGGTGGAAGATGAAAAAAGTCACTGACCTTGAGCTCAGTCCTGGAGCCATGCTGCGAATGGGATATGCCGCGGTTGACGCAGCCGTGGATCATATCAAAAATCTGCCTGAAGCTCCCCGTTCCAACCTGGATGACAGCATAGAAATCGCAAAATCTTTGCGCGAGCCACCTCCTGAGAAAGGCACAGATTTTGAGACTTTGCTCGATTTCATCATGAAAAAGGTGATCCCGGTCTCGATCAACACACCCCATCCCGCGTATATGGGATTTATCCCTGGAGGAGGCCTTTACCCTTCAGCGGTTGCCGATTTCCTGGGAGCGGCTACAAATCGCTTTACCGGAGCCTGGTTCGCAGCTCCGGCTGCGGCCCGACTGGAGGCGAATGTGCTGGAGTGGTTCAGCCAGTGGATGGGTTATCCCAATTCAGCACGGGGAATACTGACGAGCGGCGGCTCTTTAGCCAATTTCAGCGCCGTGGTGACGGCGAGGAAGCATCTTCTCGAAGATGATATCAGCAAGGGAATCATCTATGCTTCAGATCAGACTCATCACTGCGTGTTGAAAGTTGCTCTCCTGGCGGGAATACCCGAGCCCAATATCCGCTTGCTTCCGGTGGACAGGAATTTCCGGGCCATTCCCGAGATGTTTGAAAGAGCGGTAAAGACTGACTTGAGAAAAGGGATGAAGCCGTTCCTTCTTGTCGGTAATGCCGGAACGACCAACTCTGGTGCGGTCGATCCTTTGCCTGACTTGGCGGATATTGCGAAGAGACACAACCTCTGGTATCACATCGATGCTGCATATGGGGGCTTTTTCTACCTCTGCAAAAAAGGCAAGAAGATCCTCAAAGGACTCAATCTTTCCGATTCTCTTGTCCTCGACCCTCATAAGGGCCTGTTTTTACCTTATGGTTCAGGGTGCCTGCTGGTCAAAGATGGTGAGATTCTCCGTTCCGCTCATATGCTGACCGCCGAGTATTTGATGGATACAACCACGCCTGAAAGAGAGGTAAGCGCAACAGAGTATTCGCCGGAACTGACGCGTTCATACCGGGGCCTCCGGGTCTGGCTTCCCCTGAAATTATTCGGAGTAGATGCCTTCCGAGAGAACCTTTCGGAGAAGTTGCAGCTGACACAATGGATGTATAAACGCTTTCTCGATGAGCCCGGCTTTGAGTGCATGGCTGTTCCTGACCTTACGGTCATCGCCTTTCGATATCGTCCGAAAAAAGGAGAGGTGGAGGATTTCAACCGGAAGTTGCTGGCGTATATCGTCAAGAGCAAGAAGCTTTTTCTCTCCAGCACCTTGCTCAACGGGGAGTTTGTCATCCGCGTCTGCATACTCAGTTTCAGGACGCATCAGGCAGAGGTGGAAGAAGCTTTCGAGATAATCAGCAAGGCCGCGAAAAGACTGGATAAAACCTGAGACTATCTTAATGGATCGGCGTAAATTCCTAGGCTCAACCTTTGGCCTGAGCGTATTTGCGCTTATTGGGAATCCTTTCTTTTCTCTTGCTTTTTCAAGGCAAAAGGAGAATTCAAATGAAAAACGGGAAAGGGAAGCGGAAACAAGCGAGGCCTTTTCCCGAATCATCCGGCGAGCCCTGAAAGAGGAATGGGAGTCACTTCCTATCGGCCAGTGTATGGGGGAAATAGGCATAATGCTTATCGGGACAGAGTATGTGGCGGGCACGCTTGAAGGTAAAGGCCCGGAAATCTGCCGGGTGGACTTAACAGGCCTGGACTGTGTCACTTTCTTTGAAAACGCACTATGTCTGGCAAGGATCATAAAAAAGGGAAGGACGAACTTCGCTGACTTCATAGAGGAACTCACCTATACTCGTTACAGGAAGGGAATCCTGACCGATTATACCTCGCGCCTCCATTACACTTCCGATTGGATCTACGATAACGAAAAGAAAAAAGTAATTAAGGACATCACCAGGGATATTGGCGGACAGAAATTTCCAGTAGAGGTTTCATTCATGTCCAGGAATCCCCAGTATTATCCGGCGCTTATGGAGTTTCCAGAGTTTATCACGACCATAGCTGGGATTGAGCAGGAGATCAACCGAAGAGAGCACTGGTTCATCCCCCCAAAAAAAATTCGGAAAGCCCAAACATATCTTCAAACGGGAGACATCATAGCCGTGGCCACAAACAAGAAAGGTCTGGATTATGCCCACACAGGACTTGTTTTTGGGGATAAGAAAGGAAGGATTAAGCTCCTCCACGCCTCCTTAAAACAGAAAAAGGTGCTCCTGGATACGGAGCTCTATAGATATATCCAATCCGTTGAGACTCACATCGGGATTACAGTCGCCCGGCCGTGTTCAGTCTCACATCCTAAAGAACTGAAGCATGATCATCCCGATTACAGCTGCCATGATGAGGTAATAGGTCATGGGGATGAGCGTTTTCCGGATAAGCAGCCCCTCCCTTCCGAGCAAACCGACAACCGCTGAGGCAGCAACGACATTATGGACACAGATCATGTTCCCGGCTGCGCCTCCGACAGTCTGAAGGGCCATGATAACTCCTGGAACTGTTCCTGTCTTCAGAGCTGTAGCAAACTGAAAAAGAGAGAACATCATGTTGCTGAAGGTATTGCTGCCAGCGATAAACGCGCCCATGGCGCCTATGACCGCGGCAAAAGCGGTCCATCCCTTGCCGATTAGCGCGGCTGCAGCGTTCGCCAGGACCACCGGCATCTTATCCAGCCCATCTGAGATACCGCTGTTGATAAAGACTTTGACCATGGGCACGGCAAAACCGAGAGCGATGGTCGGTCCGAGAAGGGTTCGGAACGAACGCTGGACGGCCTTGCCAGCCTGTCTGAGCGTTATTTTTTGAATGAAGAGGGTGGCCAGAACCACAACCAGAAACAGAAAACCTGGCAGATAAAGGAATTGGAAGCTGGTGTCGATAGACGTTCCAAAGATGCCTTTCCACTCTAATGAGACCGAAGCCAGGATTTTCTTCAAAGGATTCAGGAGGCGGCTCAGAAGAAGAAGGAGGGCAACCAGAGCGTAAGGAAGCCAGGCCCTGAGGATGCTCATTTTCGGCTGTTCCGGCTGATCGTACTTCATCGTATGGCCCACCCATTCTTGGGGCCAGCTGTTTTCAGGCGGAAAATCCCATATTTTTTTCGGGATGAGAAATCCTGATTTAGCCAGGGGAATAACGAGGAGAAGCCCGAGCAGGGACCCGAATAGAGAAGGAAACTCAGGTCCCAGGAATATTCCGGTCAGCATATAGGGGACAGTGAAGCAGAGCCCCGCGAAAAGGGCAAAGGGAAAGACGGACAGACCTTCTGTCCAGCTTTTTCTTTTGCCGAAGAAACGGGTCATCATCACCACCAGGATCAGGGGGATCAGAGTCCCTGTGATTCCGTGAATGATCGCCACCTTGCTTCCGACAGTTTTCAAATAATGCGCAAAGTCCATATTCAGTCCGGTGATATAATTGGAAACTTCGATTTGGCCGCTTAATCCTGAATGAACACCGATCAAGATAGGTGTGCCGATGGCTCCGAACGAGACGCATGTGCTCTGGATGATCAAAGCCACCATGACCGCAGCCATAGCCGGAAAGCCGATAGCCACCAGCAGGGGAGCAGCCACAGCAGCGGGTGTTCCAAACCCAGCCGAGGCTTCGATGAAGGAGCCGAAAAGGAAGGCGATGATGATCGCTTGGACGCGGCGGTCGGGAGATACAAGGAACATACTGCCCCGGATGGCGAATATGGCCCCGCTTTTCTCCTGCAGGTTTAACAGAAGAATGGCACCCAATACAATATAGAGGATCGAAGCAGCCGTTATCAGACCGTCCAAGGTGGCCGCTGCCAACTGGATGAAAGGGACTTTCCAGACAAAAAAAGCCAGAAGGCAGGTGATGACATAGGCTACAGGCATGGCCTTAGTGGCTGGCCATCGGAAGAGAACGATGAGTCCGAAAACAGTTAAAATCGGAAGAATAGCGAGAAACGCCAGTATTCCTAAGCTCATTCAGAGAATCCTTTATCTCGGCTTTAAATAAGACTTTTTCATGGTACATATCTGCTCAAAAGACTGAATTGAGCAAATGCCCTGATTTTATAAAACACGAACCCTCGGATGTCAAATTGATTTTAAATAAGAAAGACTCTCATTGATTCCAGATTTTCATTCTTTTAGTGTTTATATAAATTTAAATGTTCTCTGGCAATATGAGTCTATCTTATTGTACTCTATTATTCAGTCTATCTTCGGCTTATTATTTGAATTATGATCATTTTGGCGAACAGCTATTTTCCCAGCCGCAACTCAGATTTGGTCTTTATTTCTTTCAGTTTTATGGAAGGATATTATTCCAAAAAATACTTTCGATTAAATTTTTAATATTACTCTGGAGCAGTTCATAGAAAAGGAAGGGAGGAATATCAATTGAAAAAACTCTACATGAGGATGAGCTTTATTCTTGTGCTGGCATTGTCATTATTGGCTGCACACTCGTGTGTAGGATTTTCAAAAAAAGAAGAAAAGTCCCGATTAAGCATAAATGCGATGAGTTTTAATATTCGATATGACAATCCGGGAGATGGGGATAATGTCTGGAACAATAGAAAGGATATGGTGGCCGAAACCGTCCGTTTTCATAATATCGATATTGCCGGGTTTCAGGAAGTCCTGCACAACCAGTTGGAAGACCTCAAGGCTAGCCTCCCGGAATACGGCTGTTTCGGAGTGGGCAGGGATGATGGGCTGAAAAAAGGGGAGTACACTCCGGTTTTTTATCTGAAAAGCCGGTTTGATGTCCTCAATCAATCGACTTTCTGGCTGTCTGAGACTCCTGAAGTCCCGGGAAAGCTGGGATGGGATGCGGCCTGTCCCCGTATCGTCACCTGGGGAAAATTCAAAGAAGAATCAACCAAAACAATCTTTTTTGTCTTTAATACTCATTTCGATCATGTCAGCGAGACAGCGCGAAGCAAGAGCGCTGAGTTCATTCTCAAAAAAATAGATGAGCTGGCCGAAAGTCATCCTGTAATCCTGACCGGTGATTTTAACTGCAGATCAGACGACCATCCTTATGTCATCCTGACAAATGATCGAGGAGGGATTCGCAGGCTGTCCGATGCTTTCTATATTTCCCAGAGAAAACCATATGGCTCGACGCAAACATACAATGGATTCAAAGATGAGATTATACCGGAGTATCGTATCGATTTTATTTTCGTCCGTGACATCAAACAGATTTTGCGGCACGGAGTGATCTCTGAGAAATGGGATGGACGGTTTGTCTCTGACCATTATCCTGTGATGGCAGAGGTATCACTCTCTAAATGAAGATAGAGAGATTTTTTTCCTCCTTTCCATAAAACAGCCAAATCCAGGTTTGCCTTTTTTAATCAGAGATATTATATTCAGGCAATGGAATTACACTGGAGATGAGTTAAAAATTATGATATTGGGATTAGCCGAGATATATAACACAGATAGGCTCTGACGCGTTCGAAGTGCAGAAAAAAAAGGTTCAAAAGAGATCCATTTCATCCATCGTTGACGCACTCGAGTCCTACGATGGCTGCGAGGTGGATGTCCGGCTTACCAGGGATAGAGTTTTTGTCCTTTTTCATGATGCGGAGTATGAAGGACGCCGGCTGTTCCAGACAGATCATAAAGATATAGACGGTATTCAGACCCTTGAGGAGTTGCTCCATCATCCTCGCGTGCTCAGTTTGGTCAATGATTTCGGCAAGACACTCTGGATAGAGATTAAAGAGGACACGACATTAGGCCTGAAAAAAGACCTTTTCTTGTCTAAAGATACAGCCGAAAGACTCAGGCAGCAATTGGAAAGCTCAGAGCTTCGGTTAGACAACATCCGTATCATCTCATTCGCTTCAGAGATCCTGAAGTACATCAAGGGGATCCGAACCCTCAGGATAGTTCCTTACATTTTTACGGCAACGGATTATTTCTTTCCTTTTTACAACCTTAAAACCATATGGCATATGGTTGTGTCTCTTCGCCGGCATATTCAGGATACGAAGAGTATGGAGATCGGAGGTCTTCTTTTCTCTAAGCTATTTTTGCGCGGTTTTTTTTCTCTGCTTCAGCCTTCAATCGAGCAAATCAAAAGCTGGGAGAGTGATGATTTTATGCTGGGGACAGAAGCGCAGACATTTGAGGAAGAAAAGGCCTTCAAAGAGATGGTGGTCATCACTGATTATAGAGGAGAACGTAAAAGCGGAAGAGGTAAGAATGCCGGGCCTCTCATCTGTCATCGAGGGCTGTGAAAAGGAAAATTAAAAGCTCTCTCTTGAGTTAAAAAAAGCCAGGAGAGAGAATAGACTTTACAGAGAGAATCATGGCTGAACCAAAGCCTTTTCCTCGAGTCAAGCTTATCTGCGGGATCATCTCCTCTGAGGAGCGTTTTTTTAAGAAAGCAGAGGAGCATCTGGTCAGGCTTTACGGCCCTCTGGATTTGAGTAGTCCTTTTTTTCCGTTCGATTTCACCGATTATTACGAAAAACAGATGGGCAAAGACCTGAAAAGGCAGTTCTTAAGCTTTGTTCGCCTCGTGTCTCCGGAAACGCTCAGTGAAATCAAGATCCGAATGAATGCTTTGGAAGAAGAGATCAGGGAAGAGATGGAGCAAACCCGGAGAATTGTCAACATCGACCCGGGCTATCTGACAGCCTCGGCTTTGATCATGGCTACTGCCAAAGATTTTGCTCACCGGATACCTCTTCAGAATGGGATCTTTGCCCACCTGGAGTTGTTGTTCGGAAAGAACGAGGTCAGGATCTTGGGCTGGACCTACCCGGATTATAAAACCGAGGGATATCAGAAATTCTTCCTGGATGTCCGACGGATCTATTTCTCCCAGGTCCAAAAATAATCTGGATCAAGATCAGCAATCTTTGTTAGTCTGATGAGTGGGTGGTTGAAGAGGAAACAGGGATGAATGGTGGTTCAGCTTCCGTGTTTTTTTAGTCTTCTTCGTCGATTTCGAGGCCGGATATTTCACGTAACTTTTCCACAATTTCCGGGAGCTCCTTCAACACGAGATCGATATCCTCTTCTGTGTTGAACCGCCCCAGGGACATCCGGATACAGGAGCGGGCCACTTCAGGCTTGAGCCCGATGGCGCTGAGGACGTGGGAGACATCCTCCGCGCCTTCACTGCAGGCGGAGCCGGTCGAAACATAGATCCCTTTGGTGGCCAGAGCCAGAAGAACGGCTTCAGCCTCCAGCCCGAGGAAAGCGAAGTTTAAGGTTCCTTTTATTCTGTTTTTCTCATGGCCGTTGAATTTCACCCTGGGAATGTTGTCTTCAATCCCCTTTTTCAGCTTCTCTGCCAGCCTTTCGACCTGCTTTTTATCCCTGTCTCCTCTTTCTCTCAATACCCGCACAGCTTCTCCGAGTCCGATGATCCCGACCGTGTTCTCCGTTCCTGCTCTCATCTCCCGTTCCTGGTGCCCGCCGTAGATCAAAGGCCAGATGTTTGTCCCTTTACGGATGTAGAGTGCGCCGACTCCTTTTGGTCCGTATATTTTGTGAGCGGATATGGAAAGCAGGTCCACTCCCAGCTTATTGACGCTAACATCTATCTTTCCGAAAGACTGGACGGCATCGGTATGAACCAGGATCCCTCTGGCCTTGGCGACCTTGCAGACTTCTTCAATGGGCTGGATGGTTCCGATCTCGTTGTTAGCCTGCATGATCGAGATGAGAGCGGTTTGGGGAGTGATCGCATCTTTTAAAAAGTCGAGGTAGATCGTCCCGTATTTGTCGACCGGAATGTAGGTGATTTTGACGCCTTTTTTCTCGAGATAGTGGGCGGTCTCGATGATTGCCGGGTGCTCAATGGCAGAAATGATAACCTCGTTCTTTTCAGGAAAGGCATCGAGAACACCGCGGATGGCGAAGTTGTCTGCCTCGGTCCCGGACCCGGTGAACACGATTTCTGTCCTCCCGGCGCCCAAAGCTTTGGCAACCATTTCGCGGGCTTCGGTGATCATCTCTTTGACCTGCCTGCCGATGGGGTAGAGGGTGGAAGGATTGCCGAAGTGCTCTTTGAGGAAATTCGACATCTTCTCGGCAACCGCAGGGTCGACCGGAGTTGTCGCGTTGTTATCCAGATAGACCAATCATATACCTCTTTTCTCTGATTTTATTCATCCAAAGGGTTCATCACCAGACCGGACTTGAGTTTGGGGAAGAAATCGGTCGATTTGTGGGGCATCAGCTCTCCATTCTCGACCACCTCTCTGATTTGATGAAGGGAGACGGGCTTAAGCAGAAAGATCATCTGAAACTCTTCCTGAATCACCTTCTGGATCCCTTCATCAAGATTTCGAATATAACTCACGTTTTCCTCTTGAGAGAACGTTCCTGTGGATAGGGTCTCGAGCTTGTCGATGATGAGTGCATGGAGGATGGCCACGTCCAGATATTTCCACTGCCTTGACCTGGCTTCGGTAATCTCTCTGTCGAGAACATCCTCGGACTTCAGGCGGAGAATGAGAGACTTTTTAAGCTCGGGAACAAAAGCGGCGAAGGTATGATTGCCGTTCAGGACTTGCTCCTGAACTCTCTCCAGGACTTCATTATCAGATGTATCTGACCAGTCGACTTCAGAGATATCAAAGGAAGGGCCAAGAATGTCTTTGAGCCCTTGTTCGGAGAGCCTGTCCAGTCCTTTTACCAGCCTGTAAGTGGGAAGGATCACCAGGCCCGGGTCATCAAGCCGGAAAAGCGTCATCATGATATAGTTGAAAGGCTCCGTCCCCTCGGCTCCTCCCGATTCTTCGCTCTTATATTTCTGATAGTTCAGGGATGTTTCGTAACGATGATGGCCGTCGGCAATGATCAACACCTTATCCGCCATGGCCTCCTGAATTGCCTGGATGTCCTCTCTGTCTTTTATGATCCACAGCGTATGATGAAAGTTTTCCTCGTCTCTAACATCAGCTCCCAGCTCAGCCTTGGATAATGCCTTTTTTACAGACTTAGAAACCCTGTTATCATCATCATTGTAAAGAAGGAAGATCTGTCCGGTGTTGGTGTTGGTCGCTTTCAGGAGGTTGAGCCTGTCCGCCTTGTGCTTGGGGAAGGTTTTTTCGTGAGGAAGGACTTTTCGTGAAGAAAACTCCTCCAGTTTGACTCTTGAGATGAGGCCTATCCTTTTTTTCTGCTCGTTCTTCACCCGGAATTCCTGCTCATACAGATAGAGTGCTTCCTGGCTCTCCCGGAGGAGAATCCCTTTCTTTTCCCATAGGTTCAAATAGATGTTTGCTCTCTTGTACTTATCCTTTTCAGGATGCTCAGGATCGTCTTCTTTGCCCAGGATGAT
>Ga0224506_10002239_pt1 | contig 13258 bp, 12 predicted proteins | sample SF_Jan12_sed_USG_2_FD_169108 | JGI IMG/M metagenome (GOLD analysis project Ga0224506, IMG submission 169108) | Sediment microbial communities from San Francisco Bay, California, United States - SF_Jan12_sed_USGS_8_1 | ecosystem: Environmental > Aquatic > Marine > Sediment | place: USA... | reverse complement strand
ATTTTTCATTATCGTATTATTATTGATTAACTATGCTAGCCTTTATGGTCAAGATGAAGAAGTTATGGAAGATGCCACTATATTACTAAATTTCTTAGAAGAAGAGGACGGAGGAGTAATTGTGGCTACTGTAACAGATCAAAATGGATTACCGATAGAAGAACTAGATCTATTTTTCTATGTAAAGAGGACATTTAGCTTGTTACCCATTGGAGATGTTTTTAATACAACCGATGACGAAGGTGTTGTGGAGGTTAAATTTCCGAATGACCTCCCCGGAGATTCTGAAGGAAATGTTACAATAGTAGTTAAAATTATTGAATCTGATCTCTATAATGACCTCTCTATAGAGACCACAAAAAATTGGGGGATTCCAGTAAAAATTGATGACTCAGAAGAAAAAAGGTCGTTATGGGCAGCGGCTGCAAATGCACCTATTACCTTAGTTCTAATAGTAAGTGGTATGATTCTTGCAATTTGGTTTATAAATTGTTATATAATTTATATTTTATATAAAATCAGTAAAATAAAACCGGTTAATATTTAATTTACATATAATCCTAAATTCTAAAACCATGAAAAAACAATTGTTAATTATAAGTTCGGTTATTATAGGGAGTTTTATACTCTTATCCATGACCAATATGAAAACAGATACTCAAGAACCTTGGCCAGTACCTGCTAAATATAAAAAGATGGAAAATCCCTACGCGAAAGCAACAGATGGTGAAAATATTGGAAAAATATTATATGCAAAGCACTGTAAATCTTGTCATGGATCAAAGGGTAAAGGAGACGGGAAAAAAGCGGCCAGTATAGATACACCTATAGGTGATTTTACCGATGCTGCGTTTAAAAAACAGTCAGACGGAAGCTTGTATTATAAAACCTTTGTTGGAAGAGATGATATGCCAAGTTTTGATAAGAAAATTCCTGACAATGAAGAACAGTGGTTGCTTATTAATTATATAAAAAACTTATAGAAATAATTTAAAAACAGAAATATTAAGGCGGGAGTCAATAAAATTGACTCCTGCTTTTTTTATATAAAAGCATCGAATTTTATGTAAGCCAATCTTTAGGATTTTTAAGTACTTCTATTAATTCCTCTTCCTCTGTTCCCTTTTTAGGATGATGGTCATACACCCATTGTACCTTTGGAGGTAAGCTCATTAATATACTTTCTATTCTGCCATTTGTTTTTAAACCGAATAATGTGCCTTTATCGTGAACCAAATTGAATTCCACATACCTGCCTCGCCTAATTTCCTGCCAGTTCTTGTGGCTTGAGGCATAAGGCATATCTTTTCTATGCTCTACAATTGGCACATATGCTTCCAAAAAACTATTCCCAACTTCGGTAACAAAATTGAACCAATCATCCATTGTCATGCGCTCTGTGGCTTTGCAGTAATCGAAGAACAAGCCTCCAATACCTCTTGCCTCATTTCGATGGGCATTCCAGAAATAAGCATCACATTTATTCTTAAAGTCTAAATAAAAATCATCATTATGTTTATCACAAGCTTTTTTACACACCTGGTGAAAATGCTTTGCGTCTTCTTCAAACAAATAATAAGGCGTTAGATCCTGACCCCCACCAAACCATTGGTCGACAATATCTCCTTTCTTATCATACATTTCAAAATAACGCCAATTGGCATGTACCGTTGGTACCATTGGGTTTTTTGGATGAATTACTAAACTTAACCCACATGCAAAAAAATCAACTTCACCAACTTTGAAGTATGCCTGCATAGATTTCGGTAAAGCGCCATGAACAGCAGAAATGTTAACACCGCCTTTTTCAAATACCAAGCCGTCTTCAATTACCCTTGTTCTTCCCCCTCCTCCTTCAAGCCTTTCCCAAATATCTTCACGGAATGTAGCCTTTCCGTCTATTTCTTCAAGCTTCGAACAAATAGTGTTTTGTAGATTTTCGATATAACCGTAAAATTGATCTTTCATTTGTTTAGTCTGTAATATACACCAATAGTTTTGGATTGTCTTTTATGTCATCCTCCCATGTAACTTTTACACTTGTACTGAGTTTTTCGGTAAGATAATTTATCAAATAGTCGGTGTTAAGTTTATTTTGCCCATTATATAAATCCAAAAACAAGCTCCTGCCTACGTTATTATTATGTAGATCCATGGCTCTGGCCAGGGCTTTGTTCGGTGAGAACTCTTCATGCCAATCCGTAGTGATCTTTGCCCAAGTAACTGCTTTATCAATATCATTTCTCCACTTTACACACTCATTGCAAATAAGCATATTCCATAATGCATGTCTAAATGCATTTGCTTTTCCTGTTAAATGATGCGTTTTTGGATAGCGTTTCTCGGTAATATTATAACTTATAAAAGTAGCCCTAATAGTAGGCAAGAAATATAATGGCCTTTTAAAAAAAAGAATTCCAATACTTTTTAATTGAGTAAACTTTAAAGATCTTATTAATTTCCAAAAAGACATAAAGTTGTAACTATTTAGGCTTTGTATTCCTTCACGGCATCTATAAATGCTTTGGCATTATCTAAAGGAATATTTGGCAAAATACCATGACCTAAATTTACTATGTATTTGTCTTTACCAAACTCATTGATCATTTGAGTTACCATTTTCTTAATAAGTGCCGGTGGAGACAATAGTCTGGCCGGATCAAAATTTCCTTGTAAAGTTATATTTCCTCCGGTCAAATATCTTGCGTTCCTTGCGGAAATAGTCCAGTCAACACCTAAAGCAGAAGCATTAGATTTAGCCATTTCTCCTAATGCAAACCAACAACCCTTGCCGAAAGCAATTACAGGCGCATCGTCTTTTAAAGCTTCAATGATCTGATTGATATAATACCACGAAAATTCCTGATAATCTACAGGAGATAACATTCCGCCCCATGAATCAAAGATCTGAACAGCATTAACGCCAGCTTTTACTTTTTCCTTAAGATAGGCAATGGTTGTATCTGTAATTTTTTGCAATAATTGATGGGCGGCAGTTGGATTGGTAAAACATAATTCTTTCGCTTTATCGAATGTTTTACTGCCTTGCCCTTGTACGCAGTAACATAATATTGTCCATGGAGAACCGGCAAAACCTATTAATGGAATCTCATCATTCAGCATTTGCTTTGTTACTTTGATGGCATCCATCACATAGCCCAGTTCCTCATTAACATCAGGTACAATCACTGCATCTACATCTTTTTGTGTTCTTATTGGTTTTGGCAGCCAAGGCCCAACGCCTGATTTCATTTCTACCTCAATGTTCATTGCCTGCGGAACCACTAAAATATCAGAAAATAATATAGCAGCATCCATACCATATCTTCTTATGGGCTGTACTGTAATTTCACTGGCTAATTCGGGCGTACGACATCGTGTAAAAAAATCATATTTTTCACGAATGGCTATAAATTCAGGTAAATAACGTCCTGCCTGACGCATCATCCAAACAGGGGGACGCTCTACGGTCTCGCCTTTTAGTGCTTTTAAAAATAAATCGTTCTTCATCATTATATTTCTTTTGTCAATCCACAATTGCGCAGATTCTATTCTATCTTAATTAAGTATTCTTGTATAGTAGGAATAAAATTTATTTATTTTGAGAATTAGCAACAACCTGCATTGCCTTGTTTATGGCTTTAGTTGTCTTCTCAATATCCTTTTCTGTCAATGCAGAAGATAAAAACCAGGCTTCAAACTGAGATGGTGGTATGAAAACACCTTCTTTAATCAGCTCCCAGAAGAATATGGAAAATTGCTTTGTATCACAGTTCTGGGCATCGGCAAAATTAGATATAGGTTGACCTGAAAAGAAAGGATTGAGCATTGAGCCAAATTTATTAACAATAAGATCAACTTTATGTTTCTTAGCTGCCTCCAATAATATGACTTCTAGCATACAACCCAATTCATCAAATTTTTGATATGGATCTTGTCTTTTTAGTTCTTTTAAGGTTGCTATGCCTGCTGCCATCGCAATGGGATTTCCTGATAAAGTTCCCGCTTGATACATAGCTCCCAAAGGGGCTACCATTTCCATAATTTCATTTCTCGCTCCATAAGCCCCAACCGGAAAACCTCCGCCAATAACCTTACCCAAACAGGTAATATCAGCTTCAACGCCTAATAATTCTTGAGCTCCCCCGAATTTAGATCGAAAACCTGTCATTACTTCATCTGCTATCAACAATGCACCTTGATCACTTATATAATCTTTCAATTCTTTTAAAAAGTTCTCTTGAGGAAGTACAACTCCCATATTTCCGGCAATGGGCTCTATGATAACCGCAGCGATATCTTTATGCTTTTTAAAATGCGCCTTTACACTATCAAGATCGTTATAATATGCGATCAAGGTATTTTGAACAGCACCCTCGGGTACACCCATACTTCCCGGTAAACTTAATGTTGCCAATCCGGAACCTGCAGCTACCAGCAAGGCATCTGAATGGCCGTGATAACAACCCGAAAACTTGATGATCTTATCTTTACCCGTAAATGCACGCGCCAATCTTAATGCGCTCAAAACGGCTTCTGTTCCTGAATTTACAAAGCGTACTTTATCCATTCCCGTAAAGGCATCACAAACAATTTTTGCCAGTTTGATCTCATTTTTTGTAGAAGCCCCAAAAGAATAGCCATATCTTAATGCTTTCTGAATGGCTTTTTGAACTTTATTATGACGATGACCTAAGATCATCGGGCCATAAGACAAGACATAATCTACATAATCATTTGCATCAACATCTGTGATCCTACTGCCCTTGGCTTTTTTAATAAACAACGGATTACCACCTACAGATTTAAATGCCCTTACGGGAGAATTCACAGCGCCTACCAGGTGTTCTAAACCCTTTTTATATAATTTTTCTGATTTTTTAAAGCTCATAATTTTTTGCTTGTCTTCTTCGACATCGAGTGAGCAGATCTAATCTGTTCATAAAATGTCTAGTTCTAATTTTTTCTTAATAATCTGGCAACTTCCTTTGCAAAATAAGTAATGATAATATCTGCCCCTGCACGCTTCATAGACAATAAGCTTTCCATCATCACCCGCTCCCCATCGATCCATCCTTTTTCTGCGGCTGCTTTGATCATTGCATACTCTCCACTCACGTTATAACATGCTATTGGTTTATCAAAATTATCCTTTAACTCCCGAATAATATCCAAATAAGATAATGCCGGCTTAACCATCAATATATCTGCATCTTCGGCATCATCATAGGTAGCTTCACGCAATCCTTCTCTCCTATTTGCAGGATCCATCTGATAAGTTCGTCTATCACCAAAGGCTGGTGCTGAATCAGCAGCATCTCTAAAAGGACCGTAAAACGCTGAGGCATATTTAACCGAATAACCCATAATTGGTAAATTATAGTAACCTTCATCATCTAAAGCTTTTCGGATAGCAGCGATAGTTCCATCCATCATTCCTGAAGGTGCCACCATATCTACGCCAGCTCTGGCATGAGAAATAACTTGTTTGGTTATATTTGTTAAGGTGGCATCATTATCAACATCATTCTCATGAATTATTCCACAATGTCCATGGGAAGTATATTCACAAAAACAAACATCTGTAATCACATAAAGATCGGGGTAATTTTTTTTGATATACCGCACCGCTTCTTGCATAATACCCTTATCATTCCATGTTTCGGTACCCTCATCATCCTTATTTGTTGGTATCCCAAATAATAATACCGCCGGAATTCTAAGGTCGACAACCTCATCCAATTCTTTTGATAATTTATCCAAGGAAAGACGCTTGATACCTGGCATCGAAACGATCTCGGTGTAAATTCCCTTTCCTTCTTCAATAAATAATGGGTAAATTAAATCATCAACCGACAGTTTGGTTTCCCTTACGAGTCGGCGGATATTTTCTGTTTTGCGAAGTCTTCTAGTTCTTAACATAATGCAAATTAACTAATTCTATAACACTTTCTACCGATGGAACTTTAGATATCTGTACATTGGAAAAATGTTTTTTAGCCTCTGCGGCTGTAGTATCTCCAATACAAAAAGCAATTCCATCGGCTTTATTTTCTAATAAATAGCTTTTTACTGTAGAAGGGCTATAAAATAATATCCCTTCGATATTTTCATCTACTTTAGCAGGACTAAGCATGGCTTTATAGGCTTCTATCTCATGTACGGTAATATTATTCTCAGCTAATAACATTGGCATTTCATCTAATCTTTGATCGCCACAAAAAAATGTCACTTCACATTCACTTAAATTATCGATCAAATAATTCGCTAGTTTTTTGGCATTCTTTTCTGAGTGCTTAACTTTTCCGATGTTGGCTTCGATCAATTTTTTTGTTCTTCTACCGACGCAATAGATATTCTTAAATTTTAATTCGTCTGACGTAAAACTATTTAACAAAGATTCAACAGCATTTTTACTAGTGATGATCACATGTTCTATTTCCGATTTAATCTCTTTTGGTAAAATACGATTAAAACGAATTTTTAAAAAATCACTGTTTTCTACACCTATATCATTATTGAACAATTTTATTTGAGCTTTGGATAAATTTTTGGTTGAATAAACGGTCACTCTCTTTTCCAGCCCTTCATCTTCAGCCATCAATTGCTTTCCTCCTTTTTCGATGATCGTTCCCGAACAATATTTAGCAATCGTATGTTCTTCTCCTAATTTGGTAATTTTTTCGACCTCTATTTTTTTCTTTCCATCCTTACTAAATAATACGCCTTTAAAGTGCACCGATTCATCTTTAATTTGAGCCAAAGCCCCAATGGGCGCAGTACATCCACCTTCTAGTAGATTTAAAAAATTGCGCTCGATAGTTGTGCATATTTGGGTTTCCTCATCATTTAAATGGGCCACTGCTTCCCTAACATATTTATCTTCTTCTAAAGCTGTGATCATAATAGCTCCTTGGGCAGGAGCGGGTATCATCCAATTTAAACTTATGTGATTTTCAGGTAATACTTTGATCCTTTCTAGTCCGGCAGCGGCAAATATGGCACCGTTCCATTCATTATCTTTTAATTTTTGCAAGCGTGTATTGACATTACCCCTTAAGTCTACCACCTCATGCGTTGGATAGCGATGCAGCCATTGTGCCCTCCTACGCAAACTACCTGTAGCAATAACAGCTTCAGGATGAGACAGAAACTCAACATTGTCTTTAAAGACCAAAATATCATTATAATTGGCTCTTTTAAGTACTGCTGCTTGAATTATTCTTTCTGGCAACACAGTTGGCACATCTTTCAAGGAATGAACAGCGATATCTATTTCTCCATTTAACATGGCAATATCTAAATTTCTGGTAAAAACGCCTACTGTTCCCAATTCATATAAAGGCTTATCCAACACGAGGTCCCCTGTTGATTTTACCAACACTAATTCGGTTCGATAACCCAGGACTTCTAATGATTTTTGTACAGTTTCCGCTTGCCATAGTGCCAATTCACTATCGCGAGTACCTATTTTAATCGTTTTACTCATTCATTGAATTTTCTAACTGAAAAACTTTTGAGAAAAGTTCGATACTTGCGTCTGTTGAAGTGTTATTTTCTTTTAAATGATTGGCAAAATGCTTGGTGATCTTTTGAATGATCCTATCTGATAGTATTTCGGCTTGACTTTCATTAAAATCATGCGTTTTTTTACGCTGAAAATCAATTTCTTCAAATTTGATCTCTTCTAATTTATGTTTTAAAGCTTTAATTGCAGGTGCGAATTTTCGATTTTCAAGCCAAGAAATGAAATCTTTCTTAATGTCTTCAATTATTCTTTCCGCCTGGGGAATTTGTTCCTTTCTGTGCTCAATTGTTTCATCTGTTAATTGAGATAGGTAATCGAGGTGAATTAGTTTTACATTTGGTAAATGCAACACATTGTCCGATACATTCTTTGGGATGGACAAGTCTAATATTAATAATTCCTTATCTGAAAATATGATCTCTTTAGAAACAGTGGGACGACTCGCACCGGTGGCGACAATCAATACATCCGTATTACGTATTTCGGCTTGCAAACATGCATAGTCTTTAACAGTAACTTTACATTTTCCTGCAAGCTCTTCAGCCTTATCTTTAGTCCTATTTATTAAGGTTATATTTTTATTCTCAGTATGCTTGATTAAGTTATCGCACGTATTTCTGCCAATTTTCCCCGTACCAAATAATAAAATATTTTTATCAGAGATGTTTTCGACATTATTTAAAATATATTGAACAGAGGCAAAAGCAACAGAAGTAGCACCTGAAGAAATTTCGGTCTCATTCTTGATCCGCTTACTTGCTTGAATAACTGCATTGACTAAACGTTCGAAAAAGGTATCTACAAGATTGTATTTTTTAGAGAGTTTAAAGCCTTTTTTTATTTGGCTAATAATTTCAAAATCTCCTAAGATCTGACTATCCAAACCAGTACCTACTCTAAATAAATGACTTATAGCGTCATTATTTTTATAGACGTAAGCAACTTTTTGAAACTCCTCAACCGTTCCGTTTGAGTTATCACACAATAATTTTATAAGTTGAAATGGATGTTTGGCAAAACCATAAATTTCCGTTCTGTTACAAGTTGATATGGCAACAATTTCTTCAATACCATCTGCTGAAGCCTGTTCTAATACCTTATTCTTGGCATTTTCATCCAAATTAAACAATCCCCTTATCTCAGCGTTTGCTTTTTCATAGCTTAATCCAATACAATAAAAAGAATTATGTTTCTTAATGTGATAGCGCTCCATGTAGATCTAATATTGATACAAAATTATCATTAACTAATTTAAAAAAATAACGCCGGAAGAACTTTTAGTGTCGAATAAAAATTTTATTTTCTTTTTAATTCTAAAATTCTAAAAATATCTTACATTTGCCTAAATATAGGGTGTTACGTATTAATTTGATTGTAAAATTATTATTAATAAATTTAAAAAAACATGACAAATGTCATAAAAAATGTCGCAGAAGGTACTATAAATGACATTAAAATTGATGATGGCTTTTTTATATTAAAAATTCAAAATAATGGTCATGTCAAACAACAAGTGAAAAGGAAAATCGATAGTAGTTATATTCAATTTCATTTTTGTTTAAAAGGGACTTCAAAATTTAATTTTAACAATGGAAATTATAGCTTCGATGTATCGGAAGAACAGTCCTTATTATTATATAATCCGCAGCAAGATCTTCCTATTAATTTAGATCTAGAGCCTAAAACCTGGATTATATCTATCTTATTATCTATAAAATCTTTTCATTCACTATTTTCTCAGGAAGCGGATTACATCCATTTTTTAACAGATGATAATAAGGATAAAAAATACTATGATAATAAAAAAATTACACCGGCCATCGCTGTCGTGCTCAACCAAATCATGAATTTTAATATTCATCGCTCCATTGAAAAGCTATACTTAAAAGGTAAAACCTATGAGTTACTTAGCCTCTATTTCAACCATGGTGGCGATGCGGATATTGAACAATGCCCATTCTTAGTAGATGAAAAAAACGTATTAAAAATTAGACAGGCCAAGGATATTATCATTACCAGAATGACAGAGCCACCAAGCTTACAAGAATTGGCTAATGAGATTGGATTATCGTTAAAGAAATTGAAAGAGGGTTTTAAACAGATCTATGGCGATTCTGTATACAGTTTTTTGTTTGACTACAAAATGGAATACGCCCGCAAACTGCTCGAAAGCAATCAATTTAATGTTAACGAAGTTGGTTTAAAAGTAGGCTATAGTACAGCAAGTCATTTTATTGCTGCTTTCAAAAAGAAATATGGAACTACCCCAAAAAAATACAATCAATAAGAATTCAACATTAAATGAAAAAAGGAATACTGCTCGTTAATTTAGGCTCACCCGATAGTACAAAAGTAAAAGATGTTCGAAGATATTTAGATGAGTTCTTAATGGACGAACGAGTAATCGATATACCGTATTGGAAACGTTTTCTATTGATTAAAGGAATTATTTTAAATACCAGACCCAAAAAATCGGCCGCTGCCTATAAGAAGATATGGTGGAAGGAAGGGTCTCCATTGGTGGTCATTTCTGAAAGATTTACGAAAAAAATCAGTAAAAAAATAGATATTCCGGTTGCCCTTGGAATGCGATATGGCACCATGAGCATTGAAAAAGGGTTTCAACAACTCAAGAATCTTGGAGTTAAAAAGGTTTTATTAATTCCGCTTTATCCACACTATGCCATGTCTTCGTATGAGACCGTTGTTGTAAAAGCTGAAAAAGTGCTGCAAAAATCTTTTGCTGAAATGAAGATGGACGTTTTACCAGTGTTTTATAATAGCCAAGATTATATTAATGTAATGAGTGCTAATTTAAAACGGCACCTCGAAGGATATAAACATGATCATATTTTATTTTCATATCACGGCATCCCCGAAAGGCATATTTTAAAATCAGATTCTACCAATTCCCATTGCAAAATTGATGGAACTTGTTGTAATACCAAATCAATTGCCCATAAAACTTGTTACAGGCATCAATGCCTTGAAACTACCAAATTAATGGCAAAAGCCTTAAAATTAAAACCTGGTACCTATAGTGACTCTTTTCAATCACGCCTGTTAAAAGATCCTTGGTTAAAACCATATACCGATTTCGAACTAGAGCGTTTACCGAAAGAAGGGGTTAAAAAATTAGCCGTTATTACTCCTGCCTTTGTTGCCGATTGCCTTGAAACCTTAGAAGAAATTGCCATGGAAGGAAAAGAAGAATTTTTAGAAGCCGGAGGAGAAACCTACAAGCATATACCATGTTTAAATGATAACGATGACTGGGTTGATGTTACGATAAAGTGGGCAAAAGATTGGCAATCGAATAACCTTTAGAAGCATAACTACTTTGGAATATTTATATGTTAAATCATTACATATTATTTTTGTAACTGCTTGGTTTGCAGGACTTTTTTATATAATACGACTATTTATCTATTATAAAGAGGCAGAAGAAAAACCTGAGATCGAGAAGAACATTCTCATTAAACAATACAAATTAATGATCAAGCGTCTATGGTATATTATTACCTGGCCATCGGCTGTATTAGCCACAATTTTTGCTGTTTGGTTATTGATATTACAACCTTTTTGGCTGGAAGCAACCTGGATGATCATAAAATTAGGTTTCGTTCTGGCGCTATTCGCATATCACTGGTCTTGCCAAGTGATGTATAATCAAATTGAAAAAGGATATTTGAAATATTCTTCCTTTGCTTTAAGGGTTTGGAATGAAGTGGCTACAATCATCTTATTTGCATGTGTCTTTCTGGTAATATTAAAAAATACCTTAGGTTGGATCTTTGGAGTGGTTGGCATCGTTGGGGTCTCTGTAGTATTAATGCTCGGCATTAAACTTTATAAAAATCTGAGAGCTAAACGAAGTTGGGAGGATAATTAAATCAGAATTCAATTTTTAAGAACACCACATTATGATATAAATCATACTCTAATCGTTATGATACTTTTAAATTTGTTTCTTGAATTAAAAGTATCATATGAAAAGTTTACTATTGGGTAATGAAGCACTGGCGCAGGGCAGCATAGATGCCGGCCTTTCCGGGGTCTATGCTTATCCGGGAACACCTTCTACCGAAATTACAGAATATATTCAAAAATCGAAGCTCGCTAAGGAGCTGAACATTCATACTTCATGGTCTGTTAACGAAAAAACGGCCATGGAAGCCGCGTTGGGAATGTCGTATACAGGTAAGAGATCAATGGTAGTTATGAAACATGTGGGTTTAAACGTGGCTTCAGATGTTTTTATGAATATGGCAGTATCCGGAATCAATGGCGGACTCGTGGTTGTCGTTGCAGATGACCCTTCTATGCATTCTTCACAAAATGAACAAGATTCAAGATTTTATGGAAAATTTGCCATGATCCCGATACTGGAACCTTCGAATCAACAAGAAGCCTATAATATTATGCACTATGCTTTTGATCTTTCTGAAGATTTAAAGTTACCGGTATTGTTGAGAATGGTAACACGTCTATCGCACTCGCGGGCAGGTGTTATTCTAAAGGAAAGGCGTGCTCAAAATGGAATTCAGCTTCCGGTTGACACTTCAAGATTCGCCTTACTTCCGATGAATGCAAGAAAACAATTCGATCAATTGATAAATAAAAAAAATCTTTTGATCGAACATTCCGAAAATTCTATTCTCAATAGATTAAAGCTCAGTGAAGATAGAACCCTAGGGATAATTGCCTGTGGTTTAGCGTATAACTATGTAATGGAAAATATAGGCGATAGTGAATCTTATTATTCGATATTAAAAATTTCACAATATCCATTGCCGAAAGAAAAAATAAAAGAACTCTATCGTCACTGCGATAAAATTTTAGTTGTAGAAGAAGGTTATCCGGTAGTAGAAGAATTATTGCACAACTATTTTGATGAAAATGATAAAATCAAAGGGAAATTAACCGGAGATATTCCTTTAACTGGTGAATTGAACCCTAATACGGTTGGTAAAGCTCTAGGAATTTTTCAAAGTGGTTCAAAAACAATTCCACCAATCGTAGCTCCAAGGCCACCACAATTATGTGAAGGATGTGGTCATACTGACCTTTTTAATACTATAAACGCTTTGATCCCCGAAATAGGCAATAAAAATGTTTTTGGAGATATTGGTTGTTATGCACTTGGTGCACTGCCGCCATTAAATACCATTAACACACTCATAGATATGGGTGCTTCGATAACCATGGCCAAAGGGGCAGCTGATGCCGGTCTGGAAAATGCTATTGCCGTTATTGGCGATTCGACTTTTACCCATTCGGGTATGACCGGATTACTCGATGCGGTTTTTGAAAATTCACCAATAACAGTCATAATTTCTGATAATTCAGCAATTGCAATGACAGGCGCACAAGAATCAAGTGCTGTGGGCCGGTTACATAATATCTGTTTGGGAATTGGTATTCATCCGGATCATCTTAAAACGATGATTCCACTAAAGAAAAACCATGAAAAAAATGTGGAATTATTACGTAATGAGTTACAATATAAAGGGGTATCTGTTATCATTTCTGAAAGGCCATGTGTTAGATTGTCCAGAGATAAAAAAGAGGAAATTAAAGCTAAAATCGCATCATTAAGTTAAAATAATCGCATGAAAACAAATATTATATTATCAGGTGTTGGTGGACAGGGTATTTTAACTATCGCTGCCGTGCTTGATACCGCTGCACTTAGTGAAAATCTACATATCAAGCAATCGGAAGTTCACG
>Ga0224506_10002238_pt1 | contig 13266 bp, 6 predicted proteins | sample SF_Jan12_sed_USG_2_FD_169108 | JGI IMG/M metagenome (GOLD analysis project Ga0224506, IMG submission 169108) | Sediment microbial communities from San Francisco Bay, California, United States - SF_Jan12_sed_USGS_8_1 | ecosystem: Environmental > Aquatic > Marine > Sediment | place: USA... | reverse complement strand
TTAAAGGTATAAAAGGACTGGCAGGTTTCAAACTCGATGATGCGCTATCAGAAAACGTTCTTTATAGCCAGACCTAAGTTTTTAACATACAAAATACCCTAAAAAACTATAAACCTGAATAATTCATAAATGCGCGTAATGTATTCAAAAGCCTTTAAAGAGGGACTTTGTCTTGTAATAGAATATTTATGAATTATTCAGGTAAAGACTATCTTTGCGGTTTCATAATACCTGATCATTCGCTGAGCAATGTATAAAATCAACAAGACATCCTTCATAGTTGCATTTTTTTTCGCACTGGCTCACACCTTTTCCGGGTGTCACAAAGTTCCTGATGCCAATACCCTTTTCACATTAATGCCAAACGACTACACCAATATCCACTTCAATAATCAACTGAAAACATACGGCAAATTTAACCTCATCGAATACCTATACTACTATGATGGAGGGGGTGTGGCCATCGGTGATATCAACAATGATGGCCTTCCCGATATTTTTTTCACAGCCAATGAATTGCCGAATAAACTCTATCTGAATAAGGGTGATTTTCAATTTGACGACATCACCTCAACTGCCAGCGTTGCCGGATTAAAAGGATGGACCACGGGTGTTTCCATGGCCGATGTGAATGGGGATGGGCTGATTGACATCTATGTCTCACAACTGGGCAATTACAAGGAAATAAAAGGGGTTAACCAGCTCTACATCAATAATGGCGATCTGACCTTCACCGAAAAAGCCAAAGAATACGGCCTCGACTTTGTGGGCTTTTCCACCCAGGCCAGTTTTTTCGACTATGACAATGACGGCGACCTGGATATGTACCTCCTAAACCACAGTGTACACAGACAAAGTGCTTATGGATTTTCCACTTTGAGAAATGAGAAAGACCCCCTGGCAGGAGACCGGCTCTACCGCAACGATTCTGAAGGTACGAAATCAAAATTTACAGATGTAACAGCCCAAGCCGGAATATATTCCAGTTATATTGGCTACGGGCTGGGTGTTACGGCCTCAGACATCAACAAAGACGGCTGCATCGATATTTTTATCTCTAATGATTTCCATGAAAACGACTACCTGTACATCAATAATTGTGATGGCACCTTTTCAGAAAAAATTGAACAGTCACTGGCCCATACAAGTCGGTCGTCCATGGGCAACGACCTGGCCGATTTTAACAATGACGGCTGGCTGGATTTAATCATTGTAGATATGCTTCCGGAAAAGGAGTATATCCTGAAGAAAACGGCCGGTGAAGATGCCATGGATCTGGCAAACATGAAGCTCAACTACGGCTACCATACGCAGCTCACCCGAAATACCCTTCAACTCAATAATGGCAACGGCACCTTCAGTGATATCGCCCAGTTATCCGGCATTTACGCGACAGACTGGAGCTGGACCCCTCTTTTTGCCGACCTGGATAATGATGGGTATAAAGACCTGATCGTCACCAATGGCATTTACAAACGACCAAACAACCTGGACTATGCCCGGTACCTCACCACAATGAAACCTTTCATGAATGATACATCCATGATTGATGCCGTAAACCAAAATCTACTGGACAGCATGCCCAGCGACCACCTTCCTAACTATTATTATCAAAACAATGGAGACCTGACTTTCACCGATCAGGCCGAAAAATGGGGGCTCGGTCAGCCTGTCTTTTCTAATGGGGCTGCTTATGCAGACCTGGACAATGACGGCGACCTCGATATTGTACTCAACAACATCAATCAGGAAGCTTTTATTTATCGTAACAATACAGAGACCTTTAATAAAAATAATTACCTGAGGGTCAAACTCGCAGGTACTGGGAAAAATACCCGTGGCTTTGGGGCCAAAATCACCCTACATGTTGATGGAAAAATATTCTATCAGGAGCAGATGCCAATACGGGGCTTCCAGTCTTCCGTTGATGATGTATTACATTTCGGACTGGGCCAATATACCTCCATAGACTCCCTTGTTGTACAATGGAACAATGGCAAGTCACAATTAATAATCAACCCGGAGCTCAACAAACTGATTACACTTAATGGGCAGGAAGCCGAAATGAAAAGGAAAGTGCAGGCTACTGTACCCACACTATTCACTACTTCTGATCAATTACCCGCAATTGATTACCAACACCACGAAAATTCATTTGATGATTTCCGGTATCAACGACAAATACCGCATAAGCTCTCGGAACAAGGGCCTAAAATGGCTGTTGGCGATGTGAATAACGATGGCCTGGAAGATTTTTTTGTGGGAGGTGCCAAAGGACAGCCCGGTGCCGTTTATTTCCAAAATCAGCATGGGCAATTTACACTTTCCAGGCAGCCTGCACTGGAAAACGATAAGAACACAGAAGATGTCGAAGCCGTATTCTTCCTGGCTAACGCCGATGCCTACCCCGATCTTTATGTTGTAAGTGGGGGCAATGAATGGGATCCATCGGGTGAATTGTTAAAAGACAGGCTTTATCTCAATGATGGAAAAGGTCTGTTTATTAAAATGAAGGCTGCCCTTCCTGAAAATATGGCAGCGAACGGATCATGCGTGGCTCCCTCCGATTTTGATCAGGACGGCGACACCGACCTCTTTGTAGGCAGCCGGTCTGTGGCCAATGATTACACACTCACTCCCGAAAGTTTCCTGTTGGAAAATAACGGAAAGGGAATATTTACCATAGCAACCAGGGAACGGGCTCCCGGATTGGCAGAAGTTGGTATGGTCACCGATGCCCTTTGGACGGACACCAATCAGGACGGGCTTCCTGATCTCGTAGTGGTGGGTGAATGGATGCCTGTTTCCCTGTTTCAAAATAAGGACGGCCACCTGACTGACGTAACAGCACATACAGGACTGGCCAAAAGCAACGGATGGTGGAATACGGTGGTAGCTCACGATATGGATGGTGATGGCGATGAGGACCTCATTGCCGGTAATCTGGGCCTTAATGCTAAAATAAAAGCCAGTGAAAAAGAACCGGCCACCCTTTATATGGGTGATTTTGACAATAATGGTTATTCAGATCAGATCCTTTGTTTTTATAAAGAACACCGGAATATTCCTTTTATTACCCGCGATGAGCTCCTCAATCAAATACCCGGCCTGATCGGAAAATATGCTACTTACGAAGATTATTCACACGTCACCTCCATCAAAAATATTCTGGAACCGGCACAATTGAGCAAAGCCACTTTAAGGGAAGCCCATACCTTTGAAACAGCCTATATAGAAAACCTGGGTGATGGGCAGTTTCAAAAAAGGGCCTTACCCATAGAAGCCCAAATATCTGCCGTTTTTTCCATACTGGCACAGGACTATGATGGAGATGGCGTGAAAGACCTTCTGCTAGCCGGAAATCGCTATGCCTCAGCAACAAACTTTGGGCCTTACGATGCCAGCTATGGCCTTTTGCTTAAAGGTGATGGCCAGGGGGATTTTATTGCAATCACTCCACTAATCAGCGGGTTTTCAGTAAAAGGACAAGTAAGAGACCTCAAACAACTGACACTGGCCGATGGGCGGCAACTCATATTGTCTGCACGCAACAACGATCGCCTGAAAATTTTTGAATTGAATAAAAAGACAAATGAACCATAAAATAAAATATTTAATACTTCTTACAGGGCTGGCCCTTTCTTTCACTGCCTGTAAAGACAAGGGTATCAGCGAAGAAAAAACAACGGCTATGTCCTATACTGACGTCACCAGCGATGTCGGCATGAACTTCAAATACACTTTCGGCGACACCACCTATGAGAACATCCTGGAGAGCAGTGGATCTGGTGTTTCCGTTATCGACTTTGATAACGATGGCGACATGGATCTCTATATGCTGAATGGCACCTATCTTGAAGGGATCAGCGATGATGACGGAATGGTCTTTGCCAATACTCCCAACAGGCTTTTCAGCAACAATGGAGATGGCACTTTCACTGATGTTACAGGCAGTGCAGGTGTGGGTGATACCCATTGGAGCATGGCCGCCGCTACCGTAGACTTTGATAATGATAATGACACGGACATCTACCTGCTCAACTACGGCCCCAATGTTTTTTACCTCAACAACGGAGACGGTACTTTTACCGATATAGCGGACAGCCTTGGCCTGGTTGGGCCTGATTCCCTCAATGGTTACCCCACCTGGAGTGTAAGCGCTGCCTTCTGGGATTATAACAGCGATGGCGCACTTGATGTCATGTTGGGCAACTTCCTCGCGTTTGACCCGGCCTATTTTTCACCTTCTGCACCTGACATGATGCCCCACCCTGCTGAATATAAGGGCCAGGCCTCCCTGCTTTACCAACAACAAGCCGATGGTTCCTTCACTGATGTGACCAAGCAAACGGGCTTTTACTACCCCGATTCCAAGTGCATGGGGCTTACCGTGTTTGATTACGACCATGATGGCGACATGGATTTATTTCAGGGCAATGACCACCAGGAAAATTTCCTTTTTCAAAATGACGGCGCAGGGAACTTCAAAGAGGTTGGCAAAACCAGCGGGGTAGTTGTTAATGACCAGGGACACCCTACCGGGTCTATGCATGGCACCATCGGCGATGTAGATGGAGACGGACTGGCAGACCTGCTGGTGACTGACCTGAAATACGGTGCCCTATACCGCAATGCCGGCAAGGGGCTTTTTGAGGACATCACCGCGCGCAGTGGTGTAGCCCGTGAGTTTGCCGGTAAGGGCGAATGGTATGCCGCCCTGTTTGATTATGACAACGATGGCGACCTGGACATCTTTTCCGCCAATGGCACTGCAGAAGAACTCATCGTTCAGCTCCCGCTACTCCTGGAAAATGACGGCAAAGGAAACTTTAAAAACGTTGGCCCTGAAGTAAGTGACTATTTCACTACAAAACGATCAGGAAGAGGCGGTGCAGTGCTGGACTATGACAATGACGGCGACCTTGACATTGTCGTTTCGCACCTTGACGGAGCGGGGGATGCCGTGTTGTTACGAAATGATGGCAGCAATAAAAACCACTGGCTGGGCCTGGAGCTCAAAGGAAAAAACGGCGCAGCTTCCGCCATCGGAGCCACTGTCACTGTTTATATGGGAGACATGAAGCTGGTCCGGGTAAACCAATGGGGCAACGGGTATATGGGATTCAACGATCCCCGGGTGCATTTTGGCCTTGGACAGCATGAAAAAGTGGATAAGGTTGAAGTACTTTGGGCTGATGGTGACACCACTGTTTTGGAGGGTGTAGAAGTGGACAGGTATATGGAAATCAAACAATAATTTTCACCTAAAGCATGATATGTCTGCGGCGCCACATCAAATACATTTTAGTGCCTGTCCATAACGTGAGCATTTTGGCGCCACCAGAGGCCTCCATAAAATTGCTTTTAAAATCCCGTGGCCGGATTCCGATCATTATCGGGAAAGGGCACTAATTATCCAGTTTTACTTTCAATGGCCCTCCGCTGGAAACAAAACTCCCCCCTACTTCATCCAGGTTTACATCCAGTTCATCGGAGGTATCAATACCTGAAATATTCACATCAAGATCATCAGAAGTGTCTATGCCGGAAATGTTTACATCCATTTCATCGGACGTTCTTATGCCCACGATAGTCACATCCATTCTATCCATAGGATTTATTCTCACTGTAATGCTCCCGTCTGCATTGAGGGGCACCAGGCCGTAAACCACTTCATTTTCTACTTTCTCATCGGCGTAGGCACGCGGAAAGATATCCAGTTGGGACAAAGTAAGCACCACCAGGCAAATAGCAATGATGGTGAGCAGGGTTTTGGTGTATTGGTCTGTTTTCATGACTTTTTCAATTTCAACTAACATTTTTTAAATTCAATTTTAACAGATATAACATCTCATTAAAAATGTTTTCAAAAAATGAGCCAAAGAGGGATTAAAACAGTAAAATAAATAGAATAATCTCAAGGCGTTCACTAATTACTATTACATATGGGCATCACATTTTAAAATTAAAGGTTATACAATTGTCCAAGTACATCAATAGAAGTGTATTAAAAGAAAAAGTGTTTTTCCACCCCGGTGGGGCGGGAAAACACTTTTTCTTTTAACACCTAAAATATATGCATATGGATTTTGGGCACTTACTGTTTCATAAAGCGGCTATAACTTATTTGCTTATGATCATCCACCAAACGCAATAGATAGGCCCCATTTTTTAGTCCAATGTCACTTATTTTCAGTTCGAAAATATTTACTCCTTTTGATAATGGTTGATACCCCTGATAAACTACCTTACCACTCAAATCAACCACCTGATAGTCCAATTCTGTTCCATCAACATTGACATACTCTACTTTTAAAAAGTGACGAACGGGGTTGGGGTATAGCGTAACCGACACTCTGCTTGCACTCTCAACATCCTCAGTAGTCAGTTTATTGAAGTTATCGTTATTGCCTTTGCCAGAAAAAACTACAATTGACCCTCCTGCAATGTCTGTAGAAGCAGCCTGGTCGTCAGCAACACCTCGTTCATTATCATAGACTATCACCTCAGTATATTTGTCCCAGATTTTTATGCGGAACTTGTCTGGAGATTCTTTACCCAGATAACTCCCGTCCTGCGCAGTGATCATAAACCCATATTCACCAGAATTATTTATTGTTCCAACGCCCTTAAATTTTGCATTTTCACCGGCGACTACCAACCATTCATATATATCACTATGAAAATTCAAATCGCCCGCTTTGAACTGGAACTGAGCATTACCAACTGGTACCGAAGTACCTTTCTTGTATTTGGAAACAAAACCAAAATTAGCTTTTCCTACTGCGTCAGGGTATTCTGTTGAGGCCCCAACCGGTGAATTAATAAAACCTCCTCCTGTAACAAAACCTCCGTATGGATCATAAGCGACCACATATTGATACACCAGGACAGCTTCCTCTCCACATATATCTGTTACAATTAAACTAACAGTATATACGCCGGGAACAATATAAGCATGAGTACCAGATACACTTAAAACACCGGATGACACATCAATATCATCATAAAGGCCATCACCCCAATCAAAGCGAGCATTTATAGCATTGTCGTCATTGAAAGAACCCGAGGCAGAAAAAATCGTATTGATTTTTACCGGATCAACTGAGGAGGACACATTGCTTACGACAGGCATTTCATTTGTAATGGTTACTATTGCCGTTTCAATTGCCGTGTTTCCATTGATATCTGTACCTGTCATCTCAACCTGATTTTCACCGATATCGCCACAGGTGAAAACCGTTTTACTCAGTGTTAAATCCCTGATACCACAATTATCATAACTTCCATCATCAATATCCTGCACACTGATTACAACCTGACCTGTTATACCCATTTGTATGACAATGTCCCTGGTTATAATTATCGGGGCCACATTATCTTCCACTGTCACAACCGCCTCTGTTTTGGAAACATTATCGTTGACATCGGTTACCGTCAGAATTACCGTATTCGGCCCTACATTAGCACAGGTAAAGGCATCTATATCCAATACCAGTGAAGCTATACCACAGGCATCGGTACTGCCTGCATCGATATCAGCAGGAGTAATTAAAGCATTTCCTGCTCCATCCAACTGCACCGTAATGTCCTGGGCCAGGGCCACAGGGGCCACTTTGTCCTCCACAGTTACTACAGCCTCTGCCGTTGAAATATTTCCATTCACATCGGTCACCGTCAGTATTACCGTGTTCGGCCCTACATTAGTACAGGTAAAGGCCTCTGTATCCAATGCAAGTGAGGCTATCCCACATGCATCAGTACTGCCTGCATCGATATCAGTAGTGGTTATTACTGCATTTCCCGTTGCGTCCAGTTGCACAGTAATGTCACGGGCAAGCGCAACAGGGGCCACATTATCTTCTACCGTTACCACGGCCTGGGCAGTTGAAATATTACCGTTGACATCGGTTACAGTAAGTATTATCGTGTTCGGCCCTACATTAGCACAGGTTAAAGCATCAACATCCAATGCAAGGGAGGATATACCACACGCATCGGTACTTCCTGCATCGATATCAGCGGGGGTTATTAAAGCATTTCCTGAATCATCCAACTGCACCGTAATGCCCTTGGTCAGAGCAACTGGGGCCACTTTGTCCTCTACAGTTACTATTGCCTCTGCCGTTGAAATATTGCCGTTAACATCGGTTACCATCAGTACTACCGAATTTGGCCCTACATTAGCACAGGTAAAAGCATCAACATCCAATGCAAGGGAGGCTATACCACAGGCATCTGTACTGCCTGCATCGATATCAGCAGTCGTGATTATTGCATTTCCCGTTTCATCCAGTTGCACTGTAATGTCTTTTGTAAGGGCCTCTGGTGCCACATTATCTTCTACCGTTACCACAGCCTGTACGGTGGAAATATTTCCATTTGCATCGGTCACGGTCAATACTACCGTGTTAGGCCCTATATTGACACAGGTGAATACATCTCTATCCAATGCAAGAGAAGCTATGCCACAGGCATCGGTACTGCCTGCGTCAACATCAGCGGGGATAATCATCCCATTTCCTGATGCATCCAACTGCACAGTAATGTCCTGGGCCAGGGCCACCGGCGCCACTTTGTCTTCTACTGTCACCACAGCCGGCGCCGTTGAAATATTGCCATTCACATCGGTCACAGTAAGTATTACCGGATTCGCTCCTATATGATTACAGTTAAAAGCAGTTTCATCCAAAGCCCTGGATGCAATACCACAGGCATCAGTACTGCCCGCATCAATATCAGCGGCGGTAATCACTGCATTGCCCGTCGCGTCCAGTTGTATTGTAATGTCGTTTGTCAGGACCACAGGGGCCACAGGATCCACTATGGTAACCAGCGCAGTTGCTGTAGAAATATTTCCATGGGCATCAAGTGCCGATAAAGTCACTTCATTTTCTCCTATATTTGAACAGTTAAAGCGGTCTATATCAATGGAAAGGGCACCTTCCAGTGCCATAGCACAATTATCGCTGGTTCCGTTATCAACCATTGCAGGCGAAATAACAGCATTACCTGTTTCATCCAACTCTACGGTAATATTTTTTATCGAAACGGTTGGGGCTTCTTGATCAACAACCGTAACGGTAAAGCTTTGGTCAGCGCTGTTTCCACATTCATCGGTAGCGGTTACAGTCACCAGGGTTTCTCCTAAAGCAAACTCGGAACCCGATGCAATACCGTAAGTCAACGTGACCACACCACAACCATCGGTAGCTGTAATCTCTGGATAGGTTACAAAAGCCGTACAAGCACCCGTTTCGGTGGGTACCTCCAAAACCGCCAAAGGAACACCTGTAATCGTTGGCGGCGATGTGTCGGTTATGGCAACGGTCTGCTCCATGGTAGCGGTATTGCCGGCAGCATCTGTAGCGATCCAGCTCCGCAATAAGCTGTAGTTTCCGGAACAGTCTCCCTCTGATCTGGTTTCTGCGAATACCACTTCAAGCGGACCGTCTTTTTCATCCAGTGCCGTAATGGTTGCTGGTAATGGTACATCCTCGCATGATACCGAAACATCAGCAACTATTTCGCTAAACGCCGGCGGGGTGATGTCAGGGGCCTCTCCGGATAGTTTCACCAGCCAGTAATCCTGTCCTCCTTTATTTGAACTTGTTTTTTCTCCTCCTACCCCTGAATTTGAATAGCCTGCTAAAGAAATAGACCTATCAGGTGAAACATCGAGGCCAAGCGAATAATCATTATTTGTTCCTCCAATTGTTTTGTCCCACAATACCTCTCCTTGGGCATTTATTTCAAGTACCCAATAATCAGCACCTCCCCTTGTATTTTCGGATTTTTCGAATGAAGCTGGAGAATCTGAATACCCACTTAACACAAAGCCATTATCAACACATTCCAGATCTTGAAAGAAATCACTCTTTGTGCTTCCATAAGTATTGTCCCATTCTTTTTGGCCATAACTATTCATTTTTATTACCCAATAATCATTACTTCCACGGGAGTTATGAGATTTATCATTGCCGTAATTAGAATTTGAATACCCACCAGCTATAATTCCTCCATCTGTGGTAAATTTCGCCTTCAACAATACATCATGACTATTATTCCCCCCGTAAGTCTTGTCCCATACTTTATTACCATTTTGGTCTGTTTTTACGAGCCAGTAATCATTACTTCCTTTATTTCCTGCTGTTTTATCACCACTTAGTGTAGAAGATGAATACCCCCCTAACAAAATACTTCCATCGGTATGAATATCCATATCTGTAAGAACATCCCAATTATTGCCCCCAATTGTCTTATCCCACTCTTTTTCCCCCAGGCTATTGATCTTCACTACCCAGTAATCAGCTCCCCCTTTGTTGTGTTGGTTTTTTTCATATCCTGCAGGGGAGTCAGAGTATCCGCCTAATAAAAAGCCTCCATCAGGTGTTTGCTCAATATCATACAGTACATCACTCCCACTTCCTCCATAAGTTTTATCCCATTCCTTTTGTCCCTGGCTATTGATTTTCACCACCCAATAATCCCAATTTCCCCTTGAGTTATCCGACTTGTCATTTCCAGCCTGTGAGTTAGAGTATCCTCCCAAAATGTAGCCCCCATCCTCAGTGGCTTTTCCAGATAGGAGAACATCCTGGCCATTTATTCCCTTATAGGTCTTATCCCACTCCTTTTCACCATTGGCATTTAGTTTTATAACCCAATAATTCCAGGCCGGGTCATATCTGGTATTTAATACATTATAGCATTTTTGCCTCCAACCCGTGCAACGATCCCACCCAAACCAACCACAAGAATAAGTATATTTTTCCCAGTAACATTCTTGTGTGTAGTAGTTTACAGGATATGTACTGGCATTTTCAGATTTATCATAACCGGCATTCGATTTGGAATAACCGGCCAATAACTTACTACCATCATCATGGTTTATAACTACCCTTGAGACATCATCACCCGTTCCTCCATAAACCTTATCGTAATCTATTTCTGTTTGGCCTTTTACAGAAGTCAAACTGCAACTGACCATTATAAGTATTAAGTATATGTTTTTCATAATCAATTGTAGTTAAGCGCTTTAACATTTACCATTAAATAAAATTGACCCAGGTTGTCGGCGGGGTCCATCTCGATCAACCGGTTTAAAGGAGCAACACTATTATTGCAATCAATCAAAGTTTCTGCATTCATATCTAACATTATGCCCTCAAAAACCACATTTTCTGTCGTTAAGCTATCAGACACTTCAATTACCCCACCTACAGTTAATGGCATCGGAGAATTGTTCACAAATTTATAACTCATGTATGTGAGACTGTCCGCACATTTCTCCAGTGTATATGACAATTTCACATCACTGCTCTCGTATAGTAATACCCAGGGATCATCTTGTGAGATGGTATTATAACTTTCCGGCCATTCAAAGGCCATAAAACTTAGGGAAAGGCATAAAAGCATGAATAATCCTCCAGCCCGTAATTTTGTAAATAGTCTCTTCATCGTTTTTTGATTAAAGTGTTATAATAAAAGTCTTTAATTGGATCGTAAACCGGATCAAGTTATTCGTATTGAACAAACTACATGAAAGTATGTTAGGGTTTGCAGAACCTACTCGTGCAACTCCATTTGCACAGATGGGAAATGATAAAGCCAACTCATATTCATTATTATAAAACTGTTTTTATACAAATAATCTTACAAAGATATCTTTTCGGAATTTTACGCGCAATACTCATTTTTAAGTATTTTTCAGATATTTGATGAAATTTATTTGCATAACATTAAAACGCTTTATATATTTTTTTATTTAACTTATTAGCTATATATATCTTTTTTTTGACTTATATATGTGTTTTATATTTTTTTAATTACCACGAGGGGTTTTGTGAAAAAATTGACACTTTGAGGCCAACATCAAATTTTTCTTAACAAAAAGCACAAACTCCTTACCTGAAAACAATGAGTAATGCGGGCAAACTTATAGGGAGGAGATTACTACTCCCGCTTCAACACCTCCGCCGGATTGATAAACATACTTTTTATAGCATAATAACTGCCTGTGGCCAAAGCAATAACAAGCGTGATAAACACGGTACTGAAGAGCAAACTGTTTGGCCATAAGAAGGGCGCCTTTACCGATGCCCATGAAGACCGTGTCCGCCTGTTTAAAACAGTAGAAGGCGGCACCATTTTTCTCGATGAAATCGGGAATATCAGTCTGCCCTACAGGCCAAATTGCTCTCCGTGGTCCAAAAAAAGGCCTTTGTACCGGTGGGCGGCAACCAAAGCATTCGTTTTGATTTACGACTAGTAAGCGCCACCAATGCCCAGCTCCACAGTATGGTGCATGAAAACAAATTCAGGGAAGATTTACTATACCGGATCAATACAGTGGAAATAAACATACCACCACTAAGAAAAATGAGGCCCTTTTTGATACATACCATAATACATTTACGCTCCTCAGAAAGAGAAACCCTTAAACTCCAATCCGTTGATGGCCCCCTACAATTGTCTGTTGCGGTAAAGGAATTCGTCTTGCAATACAGACTGATACTGCTCCAAAACATCCAAACAGAGACCGAACGAATAGAAGTGGAGGCCTGGCAAAAACTGGCCAGCGTACTCACCCATGAGATCATGAATTCCGTGACACCCATTGTCTCCTTGTCTTCTGCCTTGAATACCATGATGCACGATGAAAAGGGAAACCCAAAAGGCCCCGGTCAACTGACGGAAGAACAAATCACCGATATCAGGGAAAGTATCCAAACAGTAGAAAACAGGAGTAAAAGTCTTTTGGAGTTCGTCACCGCATACCGCGAGTTTCGGAAACCATCTGTACCGGAGTTTAAAAACTTTGACCTGTCAGTAACCCTCCGGCGATTGTACTAACTGCTGCGACCTGAACTTGAAAGGCACGACATTGCCATTGACCTTCAGTTACCCGGCCAGGTACTGCCCGTCAATGCTGACGAGGGCCTGCTCGAACAGGTCTTTATCAACCTTATTAAAAATGCAAGAGAGGCGCTGGTCGGAACTTCCAACGGTGTAATTACAATTTTAGCAGAAAAGACAGAAAATAAAATTTTAGTCACCATCACAGACAACGGACCCGGCATGGATCAGCAAACCCTCGACAATATTTTCATCCCCTTTTACACTTCGAAAAAGAAGGGCTCTGGTATTGGATTAAGCATTTCCAGGCAAATTTTAAAGCAACATAATGGGAGTATTGTAGCACAGTCAGCGGTGGACAAAGGGGCGAGCTTTGCGGTGAAGTTGATGGGGGAAGGATCCTGGTCA
>Ga0224506_10002237_pt1 | contig 13272 bp, 9 predicted proteins | sample SF_Jan12_sed_USG_2_FD_169108 | JGI IMG/M metagenome (GOLD analysis project Ga0224506, IMG submission 169108) | Sediment microbial communities from San Francisco Bay, California, United States - SF_Jan12_sed_USGS_8_1 | ecosystem: Environmental > Aquatic > Marine > Sediment | place: USA... | reverse complement strand
ATTATTACTGAAAGTAATCTAATAAGTTGTTAATATTGATATTATTTCATGAAATGATTGTAAACAATTGTTACATCCCCTGCCAAACACAAGAATACCCGATACCTCAAACACTCAGTCAGCGGCTACTGAAGCCTTTATCTTGACCAGACAGTGGCGCGATACGGCAAATGGTATCGAACTCAGTTTGTGGGCCTCGACAGAAGATGGACCTGTACATATCAAAGTATCAGGCCAAAAGAGCCTGTTTTTCATTGAGCAGGATCAACACATTCAATCCAAGGTTATATATCAACGCAAGGGTGTCGAGCTGACAACCTTGGAAGGTAGCGTTGTTGATGCTCTCTATTTTAACTCACAGCGAGATCAACAGAGTTGTGCCGCACAATTGAAAGGAGAGCATATACGTATCTATGAATCGGATATTCGTCCGGTTGAGCGATATCTGATGGAACGCTTTATTACCTCTTCCTGCCTGTTGTCAGGCCCGGTACAACAGAGACATACTTATCTCGAATATACCAACCCTAAACTCAAAAACACGGATTATCACCCACAGCTGAGCTCGATGTCCTTTGATATCGAAACAGATGATATGGACGGAGCAATCTATTCTATAGCGGCTATCTACAGAGACAGAACCGGACAGCAACATGCGCAGGCATTCTACTTGCCGGATCCTGCAGCACCACCATTAACTGACCATACACATAAGGTTCGCAGCTATCCTGACGAACGAGCTCTGTTAAAGGATTTTTTCCGCTGGATACATCACTACGATCCCGATCTACTGCTGGGTTGGAATGTGGTAAATTTTGATCTCTCATATCTACAGGAACGCTGTAAACGACTGCAAATAAAGTTTGATATGGGCCGTGGCACAGAGAACTGCAGTATCCTGCAGCCACAGAGCAGCCAACAGGTCGCCATTCCGCGTATACCGGGGCGGGTTGTTTTGGATGGCATCGATACCCTGCGCTCTGCAACCTGGTCATTCGAAAGCTTTAGCCTCGATTATGTTGCACGTGAATTATTGGGCAAGGGCAAACTTATCGCTCACACTGTGGATAAGGTTGCCGAAATTCAACGTATGTATCGTGAAGACCCGGATGCCCTGCTACGTTACAATCTGGAAGATGCACAGCTGGTATTCGAGATTTTTGATCACGCAGATCTGTTTGGCTTTGCTATTGAACGCGCCCGCCTGACCGGATTAACCATGGACAGGGTTGGCGGCTCGGTCGCTGCATTCGATTATCTCTATCTTCCGCGACTACACCGGCAGGGCTACGTAGCCAGAGACATCGGCGATAGCAATGACATTGTCTCCAGCCCCGGTGGCTATGTACTGGATTCACAACCTGGTCTCTACGATAACGTACTGGTACTCGATTTCAAGAGTCTGTATCCCAGCATTATCCGCACCTTTCGTATCGATCCACTAGGCCTTGCCCAGCCAGGCGAAGACCCAATCCCGGGATTTTCCGGTGGTGAATTTTCTCGCAACCGCTCTATTCTTCCTCAGATAATTACCCAGTTATGGACCGCCAGAGACGAGGCTAAGCAACGAAAGAATGCCCCACTAAGTCAAGCTATCAAGATCATCATGAACTCATTTTATGGTGTACTGGGCACACCTGGATGTCGATTTTTCAGTCCGAAACTTGCCAGCTCTATTACCCGACGTGGTCATGAGATCATCCATCGTAGCAAAGAGCTGATAGAAGACTCTGGCTACCAGGTTATCTACGGCGATACTGACTCCGTTTTTGTTTTGCTAGGTGATTGTTATAACGATAAACAGTCCAAACAGATTGGCGACACACTGGCAAAGAAACTTAATCTTTGGTGGTCGGAATACATAGAACAGGAGTTCCATATACCGTCCTATCTGGAGATTGAATTCGAAACGCATTACAGCCGATTTATTATGCCAACCATTAGAGGTTCAGAAAAAGGCAGTAAAAAACGCTATGCCGGATTAATACACAGTGGTGACGATAATAAACTGGTATTTAAAGGCCTGGAAACGGTACGTACCGACTGGACGCCATTGGCAAGACGTTTTCAACGAGAATTATATAGAAGAATTTTTCTTCATCTCCCCTACCAGGCTTACATTCTGGAGACAGCCGAACAACTCATGCGGGGAGAACTAGATGATGAGCTGGTATACCGAAAACGTCTAAAACGTAAACTAAATGATTATATAAAAAATGTACCCCCGCATGTCCAGGCAGCGAAAAAATTATCCGACGGACTGCTTAAGAATATGGGCTGGATTGAATACTACATAACCCTTAATGGTCCAGAACCACAAGTAAAGACAGACAGCAGTCTGGACTATGAGCATTATTTGACGAAACAAATACAACCTATAGCCGATGGAATACTCTACTTTCTGGATGAAACCTTCGACGAGATATATAACAAGCAAATGAGAATGTTTTAAAGATTACTTCTGTTTACTTTGCTTTCGTATAGCAGACAAGTTCAAGGTGTGATGACCACGTGTGTGTGCAACTATAAGTCCAGCCGCCTTGAACTGTGTCACCGCCCTGCTCACACTTTCCGGGCGTACAGCCAATATAGAGGCCATATCATCACGGGATAAAAGCTTCACTGATTTTTGACTGTCTCCCTGATGCTCGGCCAGAAATAACAAAAAGTTTGCCAACCGTTGATGCACAGAACCAACAGAAAAATGTGTCATCCATTTATCCGCCAGTTCAGCCTCCGAGCAAATGCGACTTACTACACTGCGATCCAGCTCCGGTGCATATGTGCGTATACGCTCCAACGCTTGATAGGAGATTCTGCATAGCTCCACGTCTTCAAGTGTTATGGCATCTACAGAATTCAGTCCTAGCTGCCATGCACGCAGACCTAGTGTGTCCCCGGTCTTTAACATACTAGTAATGCGAGTGTTTCCATCTGGTAGACTGCGTACTAACTTCACACTGCCTTTCCTAAGCGTAAAAATAACATCGTTATTTTCAGGCAGCTTTAACACGTTAATGTTCGATGGATACGAAACAATATCCGGTGTAAATCCTGCCATCTCCAGGGACTGATATGACACGTCAGAAAAAATAGATTTATTTTTATACTTGCAGCCATTACAGGATGAGATTATTTTTTTTGTCATAGATTAAGCAGTCGTTCGGAACAGAGGTGTTAACATTTTGCTAACTTACCACCAATTATCGGCATTACCAAATTCGCTGTTTAACATAAACGATAAAATACACATATATTTTATACATTTATCGATATCCAAATGATTAGTACACATATAATTCGATTAATTCGTCAAAACAGCTGATTTAACATCGGGCATGCCAATTTATCCCTGATGCAGTAAAATCGCCTACTGATTTCCTATAGACAGATGCATCATGAACCACAGCAAATCCCCTAGTACTACCTGTGTCCCGGTAGATCACGTCCGCATTGGCGGTGGAGCCCCCATCGTTGTTCAATCCATGACCAATACCGATACGGCAGATGCGATGGCAACAGTTATGCAGATCAAGGAGTTGGCACAGGCCGGCTCAGAAATGGTTCGAATTACAGTTAATACCGCAGAGGCAGCAAGTCAGGTGGCCTACATTCGTGAGCAACTGGACAAAATGGGCATCAATGTTCCACTGGTAGGGGATTTTCATTTTAATGGTCACAAATTACTGGCCAAATATCCCGATTGTGCCCAGGCTCTGTCCAAATACCGTATCAATCCAGGCAACGTCGGCAAGGGTAAAAAGCGTGATGATCAGTTCGCACAGATGATCGAATTTGCAGTGAAGTACAACAAACCCGTACGGATAGGTGTCAACTGGGGCAGCCTGGATCAGGAGCTCATGGCACGCATGATGGATGCCAATGCCAAGTCTGCAAGTCCAAAAGAGACCGTTGACGTCATGCATGATGCTCTGATCACCTCTGCAATAGAGAGTGCAACCAAGGCCGAGGAGCTGGGACTGCCACATGACAAGATCATCCTCTCCTGCAAGATGAGCGGCGTACAGGATCTCATCAAGGTCTATGAAGATCTGGCACAACGTTGCGATTATGCCCTGCATCTGGGTCTCACAGAGGCAGGTATGGGCTCCAAGGGCATCGTCGCCTCAACAGCCGCCCTCTCCATTTTGCTGAGACAAGGAATAGGCGATACCATTCGCATCTCACTGACACCAGAACCTGGAGAATCCCGTACCAAAGAGGTCATTGTTGCCCAGGAGATCTTGCAAAGCATGGGCCTGCGTTCATTCACACCGGCGGTTATCTCCTGTCCGGGCTGTGGACGTACCACCAGCAGCTACTTTCAGGAACTGGCACGGGATATCCAGCAATACATACGAGAACAAATGCCTGTTTGGAGTACACGCTACCCCGGTGTGGAAGAGATGAATGTTGCTGTCATGGGCTGTGTTGTGAATGGCCCGGGCGAAAGCAAACATGCCAATATCGGTATCAGCCTGCCTGGCACCAATGAAACGCCCGTAGCTCCGGTTTACGAGGATGGAAAGAAGACCGTTACCTTAAAGGGCGATAATATCGCGCAAGAATTTCAACAGATCGTAGAGCGCTATATCGAAAGTCACTACAGTTAAACTTGATTGCGTATTACTCTGCCGCGGTTCGGCAGAGTATGTCTGAAAGAGATACATTACAAATATTACCGTCGATACTTTCCTTCATCTATACGTTAACTTTGACGACTACTGATTATTGTAGTCTCGCACTACTGAATAAGCTTTTTGAATTTTCCGATTGATGCATAAATAGTTTTGTTCGAAAACGTCCAAATTGACCTGACATATCTACAAAGGAAATTCACCAAGATTCCTCTCGCTGGACGGAATCACAAACTACGATATTAACACTTACCCTTTTATGCTTACGAATAACGACACCAGGACTTGCAAGTTATAAAAGTTATGCACGCTATTGAACACGCCCTATTTAACATGTTCCTATCTATGGGGATAAAATAAACTTGTAATCTAGTGCAGAAGTCTACGGTCTATCTATCTCAGCAGGCTCTTTATGCATAGTCGTACGTAACGGTATCTCCTTTAGAAAGAATACCAGCACCACAGCTATCAGCATTGCAATCGCGGCACTAAGAAAAGCCTGTGAAAGACCACTATTCAAAGCCTCACGCATCGCTACGATAAGCTGGTCTAGCAGTGTACGTGTCGAGTCGGATAGATTCTGTGTTAACTCAGCCAGCCTGCCTGGGTTCAAAAGCAACTGGGAGTCTTCCAGATGCGCCAGTATTTCTGCAGGCAAATCTGTCATGCTTTGCGGATTTAATAATTGCTCCATGCGAGATTGCAGTTTACTGTGCATATGGTGACTCATCACCGTACCGAACAGCGCAACACCAATGGTACCTCCCAGTTGGCGGAACAACTGGCCTGTCGCGGTGGCAACACCCAGGTGACCATGATCCACAGCATTCTGTACGGTAAGATTGAACACCGGCATACCAATACCAAGTCCCAACCCTACAATAACGATATAGGCCAGCGTTACAGATAGTTCACTGTCTGCACTCAACGTCGATAATAGATACATGCCTACCGTTGTCACTGCCAGTCCGAAGAAAGCCAGATTCTTATACCGGCCACTACGACTCATAGCCTGACCACCAAGGATACTGGCAATCACCAGACTCAGTGTCATCGGCATCATCATGCCACCAGACACCGTAGCCGATAAACCCATAACACCTTGTAAAAATAATGGCATATATAGTAGAGCACCAAACATGCTCGCACCCATCACAAATACGATGAGATTTGAAACAGTAAAGATACTGTTGGCAAACAGAGACAGGGGCAGAATAGGATGACGTGCCCGACGCTCAACCATGATAAACAGGTACAACGATAATACTGTTATTGCGAGAAGTCCCATAATCTCGGGAGATTGCCAGGCATAACGCTGTCCAGCCCAGCTGAAGGCCAGTAGCATGGGTAACACGGTAGTGGTTAGTAATAGTGCACCGAGATAATCGATGGTCTGTTCAGCTTTTTTCTCTACATGCGGAAATAGACTGACGATCATCACAAAAGCAAACAAACCCATAGGGGTAAAGATCCAGAAGACCCACTTCCAGTGCCAGTGATCAACAATGTAACCCCCGAGGGTCGGACCAAAGACACTGGCAAGACCAAAGGTTGCACCTAGCCATCCCTGCCAGCGACCACGTTCGCGAGGAGAAAACAGATCACCTACCGCGCTAAAAGAGGTGGCCATGATCATGCCACCGCCAACACCTGCAACGATTCGAAACAGTATCAACTCAATGATGTCGGAGGCAAGACCTGAGAGCAGAGAACCGAAAACAAAGATCCCTATACCCCATAGTATAAAAGGCTTGCGTCCATATATATCGGACAAGCGTCCTACGACGACCGCAGGGATCGCCGCAGCCAGGATATATGAAGTAAATACCCAGCTAAAATATTCCAGTCCACCCAGGTCGGTAATAATATGCGGCAAGGCCGTACCTACGATCGTCTGATTAAGCGCAGAAAACAACATCGCCGCCATGATCGCGATCATAATACTGACTTTCTGACGATGTTCTAATTTGTGCAAGCTAAAACTCCTGATTTGGAAAAATCATATAAACAAAATAGAACAGGCTTTCGAATCATTATCATATGTATGGATTGAGGATCTAATATCTGAACAGCATATCGATTATATATACAGAAAAATATACGAGTATTGTGATAACTGGATGCTTGTTATGGACCTGTCAGTTTATTGATAAGCAAGTGGTATATGTATGATAAAACTTGTCCCCTGGCCTAACTCACTTTCCACGCTGATTTCACCAGAAAGTAGTATGCAATAATATTTCACAAGAGCCAGACCCAGCCCGGTTCCACCAAACTGCCGGGTGTATGATCCATCTGCCTGCTCAAAAGGATGAAAGATTCTCTCTTGCTCATCCTTGGCAATACCGATACCACTATCCTTGATAACAAGTTCCAGTGATTGCGCATCGGTATTCACTATCTTTCTGGCACGAAGGTCTATTCTACCGTCTTCGGTGAATTTGACCGCATTACTTAACAGGTTAAACAGAATCTGGCGAAACATGGTTTGATCCGAATTCATTACATCAAGCTCTGCATCCAAATCGATTTCCAGCAGATTGTTATGTTTCGTTGCCAAAGGTTTTATCGTTTCCAACACCTCGGTGATAACTGCGTGTATGTCAAATTCCTCGGCATTCACCTCGGCCTTACCTGATTCAACCTTGGCTAAATCGAGTATCTGATTGATCAATTCCAGTAGATGATTCGAGGCATCAAGTATGCGCTTGAGATCCTTTGCCGATTTGTTATTTCCCTCGGACAGGGCATCCTCCAGCAACAGCTCGGAAAATCCCATAATGGCATTCATTGGCGTACGCAATTCATGACTCATATTGGCCAGAAACTGACTCTTCGCTTTACTCGACTGCTGAGCGGCATCATGTGCCAGCAATAACTCGGATGAGTAGGTCTGCAGTTCGTTATGCGTATCATGAATCAAGGCAAGGTGTGCCGCCTTCTCACGGTCCAGCGCATTGGACCTTCGTATCACAATCGTTGCTATTACGACTCCCAGTACCAGTACACCAAAGGAAGTGAGGTACATCCACATCCGGGTCTGTTGAAATGATGCATTGACTCGTAATGTGGTCATATGGGATTCATGCATCTGGGTTGCATACAGATGTTTCATGGTTTCAATAAGCTCACTCTGTGCAGGCATGCTAGCTTCTTGGTATAAACGTCTCGCCTCTTCAATCTGGCCGGTCTTGCTCAGTTCGATAACTTCACGTAACAGCGGTACTGCAATATTGGCCTGCTTTCCCTGCAAGGCGAGGAGCTCTTCTTCCTTGTTGGTGAGATCCATTGCCATTAGTTTTAAACGTGTTTGAGAGAATTTTCCTGCCGCTTCATACAACAACATTTCACTTTCATCCCGGGCAAAGGGATCATCCAGATAGAGCATGCGATGCAGGATCAACGTACGTTCCTTGGCAATCGCACGCATCTCGGCGCCCATCGCAACCTTGGACATATCAGTATGTATATGGTGACTTAACTGTGACTTAATCTCCTCCATACGGTTAACGCCGGCGAGAGTGATGAACAGCATCAGAATCAGCATCGCAGCAAAGCCCACTATCAGCCCGGCCTGTGATGAAACTATGATCTTATGTGCAGATGAATCCAATATCGTCCCACCATCCAGAAATGGACTCCCCTGTATCGGGGATTAATATATCTATCTGACTATATGTCTTGAAACTAAAGCTACAATTGCTGTAACAAACGATTTTTACAACTATTTAACCATATCTGACAATAATCACTCTTAATAGCAGTAAATATCAAAACTGTAGCGTTGCATTCCCGTATGTATCAACACAGAATCAACTGACCTGGGATTTCTTTTTTTCCGCTACCTTATTGCGTAAATAGACCGGCTGCGCCAGTTCTGCACTAACGGCTAGGCCGTTAGAAAAATCACGCTTCGCAAGTGTTGCCACATCTATCGCATTGGGCAGACTCTCACCAGCAAAATTTTTTAGTTTTACACCATAATGTTCTGGCAACACCATTTTATAGGTATCCCAACCACTGCCTGCACCATACCATCCGGAACCGTCCACGTCGGGGGCATGGTCAGGGGCGATAACATACTCCCTGTTCACGGGACTCATCAGCCCATCATCGTCGGCCACATAGGCCCCCCAGTAGATTTCCTTCATGCGGGCATCGATGGCAGCAATGACTTTCTCCCTGCCCTCCTCGCGTCTTACTCCTTGGGCAAGAGATGCCAGTGTCGAAACTGGCACCACCGGCAGGTCGGCGGCATAGGCAACGCCCTGTATCACACCGGTGGCGATACGGATGCCGGTGAAGGCACCGGGACCACAGCCGAAAGCCAGTGCATCGAGTTGTTGAAGTTGTAACCCGGCCTGAGCCAGGAGTTCGTCCATGTAGGGCAATAACAATTCCGCATGCCTGCGTGGCGCAACCTCATGACGGGAGAGGCAATCATTGTCCACCATCAGCGCGACACTGACGGCCTCGCTGGAACTCTCTATGGCCAGAATCTTCATACGACGGTTTCCGCTGTTTGCTGATTTTCAGATTCAGTTGCTGGTTTATGGTGATAACGATAGAACCGTTGCACCATCTCCAGCTCCTGTGACTTGTACATCCTCGGCAGGCTATCGAGGAAGATCTTGCCATAGGGTTTGTTGATTAGGCGTGGATCACACAGCATCAGAACGCCATAATCGTTTACATCCCGTATCAGTCGACCTACCCCTTGTTTGAGCGTAATCACCGCATCGGGGATCTGAAACGACATAAACGGATTGCCACCGTTGCTGCGCAGGTTTTCTATCCGTGCCTGCATCACCGGATCACCGGGTGAGGCGAACGGCAGCTTGTCGATGATCACGCAGGAGAGAGCCTCACCACGCACATCGACCCCCTCCCAGAAACTGCCGGTGCCCAGTAACACCGCATTGCCCTTCTGGCGGAACTGCTCCAGCAGACGCGAACGCGGGCTGTCACCCTGGATCAGGATGGGATAGTCGATGCGCCCTTCCAGTAATTCCGCGGCCTGCTGCAGAGCGCGATGGCTGGTGAAGAGCATGAACACCCCGCCCCGGCAGGCCTCGATTACCGGGATCGCCCGCTCGACGATGGTACGGGTATAGGCTTCAGTATTGGGCTCGGGCATATCCTGGGGTACATAGAGCATCGCCTGGCTCTTGAAGTCAAAGGGGCTGTCCCAGCACCCGGTCCGGGCATCCTCTATTCCCAGTCGACGGCTGAAATGTTCGAAGTTGCCACCGACGGCAAGTGTCGCCGAAGTAAATATCCAGGCCGATTTTTGCGCCTGCATCTGCTGCTTGAAGGTATTCGCCACATTCAGCGGAGTAAGGTTAATCGTCACGCTGCGTTTGTAGGTTTCGAACCAGTGGATATGGTCGTTAGGACTTTCGCCGGTCATCGAGTCGAATTTCAACGCCAGTGCCTGACAGCGGCGGTAACAATTCTCCAGCCCCTTGCTGCTGTCAGAGACCGAGACCAGTGCATTCTCCAGCTTGGCTAGCAAGGTGTTGATCACGGCGATGCCCTGCTTGATTTCGGACAACTCGCTGACCTCTTTCCAGCCCTCACGCCGCACCTCGACCCCAAAGCCGAGACGAAAATCCTGTACCGCCTTTTGCAACTCATCGGCGCTACGTGACAGGGTCTGTACCGCACTGCCGGCCTTCATATCCTCAGCGATGGTATCCTGCGCCAGCTCGATCAGCTGATAGCTGCTGAGGCTTTCACCAAAGAAGCTGCTGGCGATCTCCGGCAGCTGATGGGCCTCATCAAGGATGAAGGCGTTGGCGCCGGGCAGTAGCTCACCAAAGCCCTCGTCCTTCAGCGCCATGTCCGCCATCAACAGGTGATGGTTGACCACCAGCACATCAGCCTCCTGCGCCTTCTTGCGCGCCTGCATCAAAAAACAGTTATTGATCTGGCCACACTCCTGGCCCAGACAATTATCGGCGGTAGAGGTCACACGCGGCCACAGCATCGAATCCTCGCTGAGGGTATCCAGTTCGGCGATGTCACCACTGCGGGTACGCCCACCCCACTTGCGGATCTCCTGCAGTTCGCTGACCTGCTGACGACTCTGGAAACGCCCCTCCTGCTCCGCCAGTTCCAGGCGATGGGGACACAGATAGTTGGCACGCCCCTTGAGCATGGCGATACGTACCGGCACATTGAGGGCATCACGAACCACGGGGACGTCTTTATAAAACAGCTGGTCTTGAAGATTCTTGGTACCGGTAGAGACGATGACCTTCTTGCCGGACATCATCGCCGGAACCAGGTAGGCGAAGGTCTTGCCCGTGCCGGTACCCGCCTCGGCGATCAGCACCGCATCATCTTCCAGTGCCGTCATTACGGCATCGGCCATATCCTGTTGTTGGGTACGAGTGATATATCCGGGTATGGTCTTGGCGAGGGGACCGTCCTCGCCGAGTAACTCTGAGGCTGTTTGCTGCATTATGTGGCTTACCATCCAACGTTGCGTTGGCGGGTATTGTCACATATTTACGAGAGGTCTGCCCCTCCGACCACATCCCAGACCAGCTCACTGATGATCTTGAACTTGGCCACCGTCATCGCGCCACGCTTGGCACGTTTGGAGTTCTTCGATTCCTCCAGTGCCTCCAGCAGAACCGACCTATCGGCCTCATAGATCTCCTGCGGCAAATAGTTTTCATCCATGATGATCAACAGTACTGCGTCCCACTCTTTGTCGGTCTTGATCTGGCCGATCCGCTGGCCGGACTTGTCCTCGTTAAAGATGGTACGAGCCTTAATCTGGAAACGCTTGCCGGTGCGTGGTCCGACCATACCGACAGCATCATAGCCGCCCTCTACATCCTCGGTGATCTGCAGATTCAACAGACGTGCCGCATCATAGATCGCCAGTTCGTTACTGACGGCCAGGGGCTTGCCCATCGCCTGACGATATTCCTTCGCCAGTTTGCGGGTCTGATCCATCAGTTTCTCGATGGAGTAGAGATTTTGCATATTGTCCTCCGCGGTCAGGGGACATTGTACGTAGACCGCTTCATTTCTCAAGTCTATAGCTGTGGCAATCATAATGGCATTCTTTTTGACTGAGTTCGAAAGTGACCATAGCCTGGTCTCTGACTAAATATCGAACGCAGCAAGAAAAACTTAAGTGACTGCTTTACAGAGAATATATCATCGGACTCTAGTTAAAAAAAAAGGGACCGTAGTCCCTTTCCTGTTAACGGGCCATTCAACGATTAGGCCGCCGGTATGCTACTGATGCCACCCATATATGGTAACAGGGCATCTGGTATCGTTACCGAACCATCGGCCTGCTGGTAATTTTCCAGTACCGCCACCAGGGTACGACCGACAGCCAGGCCGGAACCATTGAGGGTATGTACCAGTTCCGGTTTGCCGGTCTCAGGATTACGCCAGCGAGCCTTCATACGACGCGCTTGGAAATCCTCGAAATTGGAACAGGAAGAGATCTCGCGATAGGTATCCTGTGCCGGCAACCAGACCTCCAGGTCATAGGTCTTGGCGGCGGAGAAACCCATGTCCCCGGCACACAGCGACATCAGTCGATATGGCAGACCCAGCTTCTGCAGTATCGTCTCGGCGTGCCCGGTCAGTGCATCCAGTGCCGCATAGGACTCCTGGGGCTGTACCACCTGAACCAGCTCAACCTTCTCGAACTGATGCTGGCGGATCATACCGCGGGTGTCACGGCCATAGGAGCCGGCCTCACTGCGGAAACAGGGGGTATGGGCAACGAATCGGCGCGGCATGCTCCCGGCATCCAGGATCTCGTCACGGACGATGTTGGTAACCGGTACCTCGGCGGTGGGGATCAGGTAATACTCCTGCTCACCCTGCAGTTTGAACAGGTCCTCCTCGAACTTGGGCAGCTGCCCGGTGCCACGCAGCGAGTCGGCGTTGACCAGAAACGGTACATAGGTCTCCATATAACCGTGTTCTCCGGTATGGGTATCTAGCATGAACTGCAGCAGTGCACGGTGCAGACGGGCTATAGGGCCGGTCATGACCGCAAAGCGGGAACCGGTCAGCTTGGCTGCGGTTTCAAAATCGAGACCGCCGATAGCTGCGCCCACATCAACATGGTCCTTCGGTTCAAAATCGAACACACGTGGCTCACCCCATTTGCGCAGCTCGACGTTGTCCTCTTCATTGCGACCTTCGGGCACACTTTCGTGTGGCAGGTTGGGAACACCCATAAGGATAGTATCAAGCTCTTCTTGCAGGGCTGATAGACGGCCTTCGCACCGCTCCAGCTCCTGTTTGATCGCAGCAACCTTGTCGAACAGGGGCTGGGCATCCTCGCCCTTGGCCTTGGCCTGACCGATGGCCTTGGAGCTGCTATTGCGCTCACTTTGCAGGTCCTCTGTCTTGACCTGCAGCTCCTTCCGCTCGGCCTCCAGTTCAGAGATGCGTTGGGTATCCAGATCATAACCGCGCTTTTTAAGTTGTGCGGCAACGCCGTCCAAATCACTACGTAACAGTTTGGGATCGAGCATGTTCTACCTTTTTATTACTCAAATGTATTAATTACTTGAATTGGTCTGTACTGACCACCAGACCATATGTTCGGGTTTAATAATCGCTTCCAGGTGTTGCAGGATCTGTTTGA
>Ga0224506_10002236_pt1 | contig 13278 bp, 13 predicted proteins | sample SF_Jan12_sed_USG_2_FD_169108 | JGI IMG/M metagenome (GOLD analysis project Ga0224506, IMG submission 169108) | Sediment microbial communities from San Francisco Bay, California, United States - SF_Jan12_sed_USGS_8_1 | ecosystem: Environmental > Aquatic > Marine > Sediment | place: USA... | reverse complement strand
TAATATTGTAACCACTGATGAGAAACGTCGTGAAGTTTGGATCTACGATAAAGTTTCCTCCAACCGTTTGGATACTCAGAACTCCTTTGCGGGAGGCCTTATTATCTTAGGAGGTGGTTCTAGTCAAGCAGAAAGTAGCACTACACAAAAGACTTTAACTATTATCATCAAATTTGATGAGATGAAAAAAGTAAGAGACTTTGCTTACAACTACTCACAATTCTAGAATTATTTTCATGAAGGATTCCCCACAAATATTCCAATGGTTAATTCTTATCATTTTAGGTAGCCTGTTATCGGGTTGTACACCAATGCCTAAGGTGGAGAGTTTTTTTGAGTTGACTCCGAAAAGCGCCCAACACAAGGCCATGCAGACCCGCATGTTTGAGACTTCCGATGAAAAAAAACTCATATCTGCTTCGGCTGCGGTCTTGCAGGATTTGGGTTTTCAGTTGGAAGAAAGTTCAAAGGATGTCGGTGTACTTAGAGCCGCCAAAGAACGTGGGGCCCGGGAATTTGGACAAGAGATATTTCAAGGCTTCATTTTTGTGCTAGGTGCTCTAGGAGGAAAAGCCGTAATCACCCCGGTTGATCTTCACCAACAAATCAATGCCTCCTTGGTAACCAGACGGTCAGAGATTGATTCGTCTCAATTTTCTGTAAGAATCCTTTTTTATAGATCCCTGTGGAAGGGAGATGGTAATACAGGTGATCATTACATTCCACCCGGACAATTGAGTCTCGAAATTATTAATGATGCCGAAATTTATCAGCAGTTTTTTTCAAAATTATCTAAGAGTGTGTTTCTCGAAGCACACCAAATCTGAGAGAGCGTCAACGTGAACACCCATAAGAGTTTATTGATATTAGTGCTGACTATTCTTCTGTCAGCCTGTGCAGGAGGACCTCAAAAACCACCACAAGAGCTGTTGGCTGTCAACGAAGCACAAATGAAGATACGTAGTTTTCAGACCAGAAGTTTTGATGTTAAAGATCAGAATAGAGCCTTGAGAGGTGTCGTAGCTGCTTTGCAAGACCTGGGGTTTATTATCGAGCGTATCAATGGCCCTATGGGACTGGCTACTGCTGGCAAGTTCGGGCCCAATGGAATAGGGTTTGTCCAATTAACCGTTGTCGTACAGCCCAAAGGGAAAGAACAAACCGAGGTTAGGGTTAACGCGCTATTTAATACCGAACCGATTGAAGATCCTAAGGTTTACCAGAATTTTTTTATGGCTGTGGAACGTTCCTTGTTTGTGACTCGAAGATAAGATGGAACCATTCAACACGGCCAACATGAACTTTGTTCTGTAACGTTTGTTACAGCCGGAGAAAAATGAAACCCTTATTATTAAGTAAAGACTTGTTAACTCGTTTCGCCCTAGTACTGCTCATGAGTTTTATATTTCAGGGATGTGCTATGCAAAGGGGCGCGGAAATTCAATGGAGTTCACGAAGTCAGATTCTGATGTCGGAGGATAGCCAGGTTAAACTTCGGTCTATCCAGAGCCGCGTATTTGATACAACTGATCGGGGCAAATTATTGCGAGTAGCGGTTGAGAGCATGCAAGACTTATTTTTCGATATTGATGTGGTGGATGAGGAACTAGGAATTGTATCTGGCAAAAAATTGTTCAGTCATGATAAAGCCTGGGCAGATAGACCGACTTATTACTTGTATAAAACGGATAACTTACTCATATTCAATACTAACTTCAGAAGCTGGGGCCCATTTTATTATCGAAATGACTTGACTCGTATGACGGTCACTGTGCGTCCTAAGGATACAACTCAATCGTTGATGCGGGTCAGTGTGCAACACAACATGAGAGCTGTCGAAGACCCTGAGATGTATCAGAAGTTTTTCAAAACCCTAGGACAATCACTATTTCTTGATGCAAATATGGAGTGAGTTACGTAAGATTTCGTTGCTGTAAACTGTAGCAGTGTCCGGATACAAGACTCGATTGATCTGCTAAATTGGGTGAAAGAGACATCAATCGAATCTGACCTCTTTTAGTTCTATCTGTATTCTTTTAGTTGTACGGCTTGGGGTTGATCTTTGGTCGGGTATTTCTAAAGGGGAAATACAAGATCTAAGAACTGGAAATAGTTTACTTCTAGATAATAGACCCGTTTGGTTTTCAATTGTATTTGCTTTGAAATCTTTAGCTATCGCGGCGTGCCTTTATTTTTTGTATGGTGTAAGCAAAATAGCTAGCGTTATATTTAAGAAACCAAAAAGGAAAAAATCAAAGAGGTCAGCTTAATGCATACTTGTCCGGTTTGCGGTCAACTAGGGATATCATCTTGGGCAAAATTCCGTTCTGGCACATTGATACCTGCAGTCTGTAAGAGATGTGGAGCTAAATCATTTACCAGTCCTTTAATTAACGGATTATTTGGTGTCGTAACTAATTTTGGTTTTTTATATTCTGCCTGGGTAGCATTTACTCAGTGGAGTTGGCTTCCCTTGATCATTTTTGTTGTTGTCTTGGTTGTTCTAGAACTCATGATCATTAAATTTGCTCCATTGGTTCAAAGGAGAACCTAAGGGGACAAACTCGATTGTTTCACCAAATATGAGAAGAAACCAATATCAACAGAACCTTACTCCTTGAACTCCATTCTCTAACATAGGAATTCTGGAGACACATCACTTATTTATTTTAGGTGATGTCCGTTTGAACTTAAACTAATATAGCCTAAGACTTAGGCGTATCTTCACGGTGTGCTTCATAGTACGAACGTAAGATAGCATTAATTCTACCTTGGTAGCCTTTGCCCTGAGACTTGAGCCATGCGAGAACATCTGCGTCTAGGCGTAAGCTCAAATGTTTTTTTTCTGATGGCATTATTACCTTTGCGTTTTTGAAGAAGTTTTCATCAAGTTCTGGAATATCTGATACATCGATGTCTTTATCAGACATCAATTTTAATCGTTTCAAATCTGTTTGATCTTTATCCAATCCTTCACCGGTTTTCATCTTGGTAATATTTTTGCTCATTTTTCCTCGCCTTTCTAGCGCTGATTATGCGCTTGTTATTTCCACGCCATGTGTATACGACGGTAATATAAAACTCTCCAAGTCGACCAATGGCAAGTAGTCGTTTCTCATTGTGCCCAGTCTGCAGAGAAACAAATTCACACACCGGATAATTCCACATTTCTTTAACACGGATAAAATCGATTCCATGTTTCTCAATATTCGTTTGTCTTTTTTCTTCGTCCCATTCATACACGGCACATCCTTTATTAATACATACAATTGTATATACATTAAAGATTTGCTGCAAGTCAAAAAATTAAGGGGCCAGACTCGATTGCTCTGCTAAATTTGAGAAGAAACCAATATCAATCGAACCTAACCCCTTGAGCTCTATTCTCTATCATAGACAGACAAATTAGCACTATTTACAGCGCTTCATTTCTACGATTAGCCGCTATTTTGGCGAGAGCTATTTGTTTGTCCGTTAAATATAAAAGTGCGGCTATCTTTCGAATAACATGCCTTTCATGCGCATCAATTTTTCCATCGGCGAGCGCAATAAGCCAGAGATCCTCGATTAACTCACAGCGTTGCGAATTATCCCACGAGTCACATAATTGACGCGTGAAGCTCTGCAAGCTTACAGCTTCATCGGAAGCATTTTCGGCCAAAGTAACCAATTCAGCTATTTCTTCACGAGACAAATCAAATTGCTTGCGTAGTTGTTCTGCCATCTGCTGATTCTCAAATAGGTGAATGTCGCTATCCGATTTAATCACCTCAAACATCAGCGTTGCCGCAGCCAATGCAATATCATGCGCGTTCGGTTTTGTTAAGGCATTATTATCAGCAAAATGTTCTTTTACAAACTGTTTAAATGTTTTTAGCATATTGAAATTAGGAAATTCTAGTGCTCAATATTATACATAGGTACTTGGTCAAACAGCTTGATTTCATTGATTTGCGCGGGCTTGATGAAGCTTTTTGTAGCTTTCAATGAGTCTTAGGTGCTTGTCTAAGCCTTCTAGCTTCATGCTGGTTTTGGTTAAACCAAAGAACCTTACTTCGCCAGTAATAGAGCCAACTACATTATCCATAGTACTTTTGCCGAACATTTTATTCAGGTTGACGATAAAATGCTCAAGTGCTAATTCTTCGTCCAAGGTGATTTCAAGCACAGCATGAACCGCTTGATAGAACAAGCCGCGCTCTACGGTATTATCGTTGTACTGCAAGAACGCTGCTACTAATTCAATGGCCTCATCAAGCTTATCTAAGGCAAGAGTAATCAGAATCTTCAGCTCAAGAATGGTCAGTTGTCCCCAAACCGTATTTTCATCGAACTCAATGCCAATCAGGGTTCTAATGTCCATGTAGTTATCTAACTGACTGTCGTCTAAACGCGCCAGTAAATTCGCCAAGGCATCATCACTCAGCGAATGAATATTCAAGATATCTTCACGGTAATCCAGCGCCTTGTTGGTATTGTCCCAAATAAGGTCCTCAATGGGATACACTTCCGAATAATCCGGCACGAGGATGCGACAAGCCGTGGCGCCTAGCTCATTAAAATGGGCGATATACACTTGCTTGCCTAGGCTCTTTAAAATATCCAATAAGCACGCATTCTCTTCTTCGTTGGATCCTGAAAAATCCCACTCGCAGAATTCATAATCATGTTGGCTACTAAAAAAGCGCCAAGAAATCACACCCGTTGAATCAATAAAGTGCTCAACAAAGTTTTCTGGCTCCGTCACCGCTAGGCTATTAAAGGTGGGTTGTGGCACATCATTTAAACCTTCAAAGCTGCGACCTTGCAATAGTTCAGTCAGGCTGCGCTCTAGCGCCACTTCAAAGCTTGGATGAGCACCAAATGATGCAAATACACCACCCGTTTTTGGGTTCATGAGTGTCACACACATCACTGGGAATTGACCGCCTAATGAAGCATCTTTAATCACAACAGGGAAACCATTTTCTTCCAGAGCGTTAATGCCCGCTAAGATGCCTGGGTACTTTTCAAGCACGTGTTGCGGCACGTCTGGCAAAGTAATCTCTTGTTCTATAATTTGTTTTTTTACCGCACGCTCAAAAATTTCTGACAGACATTGCACTTGCGCTTCATGCTGGTTATTGCCCGCACTCATGCCGTTACTTAAAAACAAATTCTCAATCAAATTGGATGGAAAATAAACAGTTTCGCCATCGGACTGACGCACATAGGGAATAGCGCATATGCCACGCTCAACCAACCCTGAGTTAGTGTCAATCAGATGTGAGCCACGCAGTTCACCGTCTTCGTTGTATATGCTTAAGCAATGTTCATCCAAAATGCCTGCGGGCAGCGCGTCATTTGACTCCAATTTAAACCATTTTTCACTGGGGTAATGCACAAAGTCGCCATTGGCAATGGCTTCGCCAAAATACTGGTCGTTGTAAAAGAAATTACAGTTAAGGCGCTCGATAAATTCACCGAGTGCCGAGCACAGTGCGCTTTCTTTGGTTGCGCCTTTACCATTGGTAAAACACGTAGGCGACGCCGCATCGCGGATATGCAGTGACCACACATTGGGCACAAGATTGCGCCAAGAAGCAATCTCGATCTTCATGCCAAGGCCAGACAAAATACCCGTCATATTCGAAATGGTTTGTTCAAGTGGCAGGTCTTTGCCTAAGATGAAAGTGCTGGAATCAACTTTTGGTTGACCCATTAGCATGGCTTGCGCGTTTTCGTCGAGGTTTTCAACGGACTCAATTTTAAACTCAGGGCCAGCTTGTACGACTTTCTTTACGGTACAGCGGTCAATCGCTTTTAAGATACCTTGGCAATCTTGTTCAGAGATGTTTTCTGGCAGCTCCACCTGAATTTGAAAGATTTGGTTATAACGGTTTTCAGGATCAACAATATTATTTTGCGATAGACGGATATTTTCGGTAGGGATGTCACGGGATAAACAATACACCCGCACAAAATAGGCTGCACAAAGCGCCGATGAAGCCAAAAAATAATCAAAAGGACTTGGGGCTGAGCCGTCACCTTTGTAGCGAATAGGTTGGTCAGTGATGACCGTAAAATCATCAAACTTAGCCTCAAGTCTGAGATTGTCGAGAAAATTAACTTTGATTTGCATTTAATAGCATGGGGTCAGCCAGATTGATTAGTTAAGCCATTGTATGCTATTTCCATGGCTAGATTACCAAGAATAGTTATTCCTAATGAGCCGCTGCCTATCATACATAGAGGCCATAATAAGCAAGCTATTTAATGAGCTTGATCTTGCCGGATTGTATTTCGACAATGCGATTAAATTGCATTACAATAACTTTAAAGATCATACTGTTGATAACAAACAAGTAAGGCGCGTCGGGTCATTTAATGATTTGGATTTGATGAATGAACGACTCCTTTCTGGAACAGACATAACGCTCTATAGTTACGCAGGTATCCAGGTTTAAGTGTATTCACATATTTCGTAAGGAGGATTAAGACATTTCGGGCGTCGCCGTTATCATGATCGCTTTGTCAATATGTCCTACTTGTACGCCCACTAATTCCCAGCAACCAGTCTCTGACAAACCCTGTAAGGCTTGGCCATCAATGGATAATATATTTAATAAAATTTATGATTTACTGAAGGCAGGAGAAGAAGAAACCGCTCTGACGTTACTTATTGACAATAAAACGGGACGCGTAAAGAAACCCTATCATAATGATTTAAATCATGCCTGGTATGTCGTCGGGGACATACTTGCTAAAACTGAAAGATATCAAGATGCAATAAATGCATTTAAAAAATCTTCTAAATATCAATCTAATGACATCGAAGCTATCTGGGCGATTGCAACTTGTTATTCAGATCTTGGCAAACCATCACTATCAAAATTTTATCTATTAAAAGCAATAAAAATAGACAAAAAAGGCAAAAACAAAGACGCGCTAACTTACGACCTAGGGAATGCTTTTTTTGATTTAAAAGAATACGATGAGGCAATAAAAGCATATCGTAAAGTAAGCAAGAAAAACATGGATATCTATTCACTCGCGACGGCTAATATCAAACATGCAACAAAAGAAAAACAGCAAATACCTGGTTAAATTCTGGCTGTTTTATTAGACCCGCCCATTCGCTCCCCAATCCGACAAAATGATTGCATGTCGCAATAATCACAAGTTGCCGGATAATCTTTAGGACTTACCTTTACATCACCACTGGCAAAACCAATCGCAAGATTAGTTAAATCATGCCGCCAAGTTTCAACTAACTCATCCCATGATCTAAATTGCTTGCACCCATTTGAGTCAGAAAATGCTTTAACACCCGGCAAAAGACCTTCATCTTTTACAATCGCTACAAAACTCATCTGGCCACGTTTTAGAGCAGCAAATGCAGCACCAACTGCGCCCTCCTCTGCCATCACCAAATATAGCGGAAGCTGTGGTTCTTTAGGACGATCACTCAACATGGCGCTAATCGACTGCTTGCTTGTTTTATAATCAATAACAATGTGTTGTCCATTATCCAATTCATCCACTCGATCAAGACGTGTATTAAACATCAACCCACCTACGTGAATGGTGCGCTTGTCTTCGGTGGCAATCACTGTAAAATCACTGCGCTTTTTTTCTTGCTCTAGCCACTCACGTACCAAACTCACGAGACGACGCTCTTCAACATCAGAAAAACGACCTGAAAGCGCACTCGAGCGCAATTTACTCATCGACTGTATTGAGTTTTTAACGGCACTTAACAGCATATTATCTAAACTTTCAGCGCTGATCGAGACAAGTTTTCCCTTTTTCTTTAATTTGCTCCATATCTGCGCTAATACATCATGCACTAAAGAACCCCGCTCCATCGCATCCAAACCAGTATGCGGTACCGCTATACTTTCCACATTCAAGCGATGTTTTGCCCAGGCACGAAATGGACAAGCCGCATAATCCTTAATAACCGCTGTGCCGCCTTTAATCGCCTGTTGCTTCACCGAATCCGTCAACGGCGGCACGTGATCATCTTCGACACATTCAAGCCCACCCGCCTTAACTATTTGACTATGATGACTGATATAAGCCGGCAATTCCAGCGCACACTCCATGATTGATTTAATCAGTGGACTGGGCTTTAATTCATGCCCATCTCGATCATCACTGTGCTGCGGATAACTAAAAATCACTTCGTCTGCGCTGGATAACCAGTTTTCTGTCAGCCGCTGCGAATAAGCGAATGATTCAAGGGTGGACCCTAAGGGCAGTTGCGCTTTACGCTGAAGTTCAAGCGGTAAAAACGGGTTGGGATGTGGGCGTAACGGCCATTGTTCATCAGATAATCCCATGACCCAAAGATGATCAAAATCCATACCTGCCGCTTCCAGCACACCCAAGATTTGAATAGGCACTTCAGGTGTTTCAGGTTGAAATAAGGTATCTGATGTTATACGTTGCAAACAACGTACGGCTTCAGCATAGCTGGTCTTTTGCTTGACATTATCGAGCGTTACAAACTCCGCCATCACTTCATGCCATTTCTTTAGGGTCTGGTATTCAGTGGAATCTAGACTTCGCTCTCCAGGAAAACCAACAAGCTGCAGTATTTCAGCAACAAGCTGCACAAAAGCAGCATGATTCATTGTGCGCGGTAATTTTGTCTGACGAAACACCAGTAATTCGGATAAACATTGCACCAAGATTGGACAAGCCTGGCCTCCAACATGTTTAATGATAACTACTAGCCGTTCCAGCGTCATCAAAGGATCAGCATATTTACGTATTTTTGCGTCCAACATGGCTCGCGAACTCTTTTCTTCTTCGCCCCCTACCAAAAAAGGGGAACGCAATAAATGGCTAACCTGCTCAAACTCCAACTCCCGACCCATGAGCTTTAAAATCATCAACGCCATATTGATTAGCGGATAAGCAGATAACGCCATTCCCAGCGAGATATTAAACGGTAAAACCTGATCCGTTGAGCCTGGCAGCACATACCTAACTTCAGGCATCATTATCGAATGAAATATTCTTTGTATTGTGCCGCGATAACTGGCTAGGGCGGGCACGACAATACCAATACGCGCAGTATTATCAGACTCCAAGCGCGCCCTCGCCCATTTTGCTGCTTGATAGATCTCATCCTGGCTACTGACACTGGCGACACGCTTAGTATGGCTTTGCGACTTTCTTTTCTCGGCTAATGGATTCACCGCTAAAACTTCACACCCTGTCGTGCGCAGTTTATTCAAGAACGAATTTTGTTGCGGCGTAAAAAAATCAAATCCATAGCAAATTAAACAAGCTGGTTTGCTGATTTCTAAATATTCATATTGTTTTATGATCAAATCCAGAACACGTACTTCATCCGTTTGCCGGTTACGTGAGGTTATCCGTTTATAGGACGTTACCCATTCCTGAAACGCCTTACCATCTTCATTAGAATAGAAATCTTTAAGGACAGGAAACAATTGCCAAGCATGTGCAAGTTGCCATGCTTCACGCACCCATTGTGCAGTTTGTGGGATTCTGAGCAGTGTTTTTCCCGCATCAGAAGATTGAATAACCGATTCCCACAAAATCTGTTCCTGCACAGGCGTCAGTAGCAGCGGAAACTCGGATGTGCGTTGAGAATAAAGCGTATCGTAATAAATACGCGCTATAAATGCAGAAAATGGAAGAATATCAGCCGAAAACCAAGCAACATTCTTCCGACAAACCTGATCGTTATTGAATTTATCTTTAAGTGCTACAGCAAGTCGCCGGTTCGGTGTAATAACCGTGGCACCGGCGTCTAAACGCTCAAAGACTTCACTGAGTGGGGCTTGCGGGAATTTTAAAGAGACTGACATGCGGCACTAAGACTAACGTACCGCAACTTATAATTATCGTTGCAAATACTGCAATTTATCTGCCACACTGGCCCAATCATCTGCATCAGGCGGCGCATCTTTCTTCTCAATAATAGGCTGCCATTGCTGAGACAATTCAGCATTCAGCGCAATAAACTGCAACTGTGAATCCGGCACATCATCTTCAGCATAAATGGCTTCCACAGGACATTCCGCGACACAAAGAGTGCAGTCAATACATTCATCTGGATCAATAACCAGAATATTTGGGCCTTCGCGGAAACAATCTACCGGACAGACATCAACACAGTCTGTATATTTACATTTAATACAATTTTCAGTTACGACATAAGTCATGACAACTTTTCCTTGCGTGACACTTTATAGAATCCGGCATTTTAACAGAAAATTAATCAATATCGCCATCCTCAAACATGAAGGAATAGTTAATTAGTTCTAGAACCAGCAGGTGAAATATTAAAAGTCCTAGAATTTAGTTGTAAATTAAAGAAACTAGCGGTCTGTGTCAATATTTACAACAGATTGTCACTAAGTCTTCTAAAATTTGATATTTCAATAAACATTTTTAACCAATGGCTTGATTCTGTTTTTTTTTTCGGCTAGCCTACAAATATTCTTCACTCATATTTCTAATCATGGATTACGAAAATAGAATTACCGTGGAAGAGAGTAAAAGAGGGGGTAATCCATGTATCAGAAATTCTAGAATCACTGTTTATGAAATACTGCGTATGCGAGCAAGCGGTATGGACAATGAAGACATTCTAAAACATCATCCAGAATTAGAACTTGAAGATATCTTAGCTTGTTTGGCTTTTGCTGCTGAACATGACAATAAAAACCACCAGCACTCGAATAACTAGAAACACTTCCCCGGTCAAAATCATTCTCGCCAACTAATTGGCGTCACCCACCCCCAACTTTAAGCAATCAAATCTCCGCCACTCAGAATCGCAGTGCCCTGCACCCTTTAAAAAATACCGTAGTTTGTACATATTAATCTTTGGCTGGCGCAACCAACCCAATAATTCTACACATACATTCTGAGAATAAGGTAATAAATCTCATTGAATTAAAAGCTTTATCACTCAGAGACGTGTACTAGAATTTCTCTTAATTCACAATGATTCACTGCGCACACTAAAACAGAGCCAACCAGCAGAAAATTTATCATGACCCATACCAAATTGCCATTCCAAGCTATTACATTGCCTATTGATCAAATTTTCCAACAAGCTGTTTCTCACCATCAAGCTGGTCATATCCAAGATGCCGAGTCTCTCTACCTCGCCGTTCTTCAAAACCAACCTGATCACGAAGACGCAAAGCACAACCTTAACATACTGATAGAACAAGTAAAACAGGCCATCACTGAGCTGCCCCGTTTTAAAGCAGAACTAGAAGCAAACCCTGATCAGGAACAATATTGGCTCAATTACATAGATGCCCTGTTACTGGCGGGCCAGACAGATATTGCCCAACAAGTATTGCAATTGGGGCTACAGCATGGCTTACAGCATGAAATGGTAAACCTATTAACTGAGCGCCTAGCACATCATGTGCAAAGAGCATCACAATTACCGGGTCATCCCTCCGCTGAGGAGTCATCACAAACTACACGTACAACTTCAAAAAACAAAAAAACAAAAAAAGCAAAGACCGAAAACAAGCGCACTAAATCTAACAAAAAAACTTCCTTGCACAAAGAAAAAATCCCCCCGCAACAACAAATAGACACACTAGCTAATTTGTTTAGTAAAGAACTGTATGCAGAAGTCATACCGTTGGCACAGCAAATGACGGAAGACTTTCCAAATTATGATTTTGGCTGGAAAGCTCTGGGCGCAGGACTAAAGCAGATGGGACGAAATGCAGATGCACTGACACCTTTGCTAAGGGCAGCAGAGCTTTCGCCTAATGATGCAGAAATACATAATAACCTGGGTATTACATACAAGGTTTTGGAACAAACTGACAAGGCAGAGTCCAGTTGTCGGCGTGCGCTACAAATCAAACCAGATTTAGCCGAAGCACATAATACACTGGGTATTATTCTCTATACATGTAATCGCTTTGACGAAGCCGAGGCGAGCTATCGGGAAGCACTGAAGCTCAAGCCAGATTATGCCTGCGCATATAATAATCTAAGCAATACGCTTCAAGAACTGTCTCGACTAGAGGAAGCCGAGGCTTACTCCTATCAGGCGTTAAAAATAAAACCAGATTACGCTGCAGCCTATCTAACACTAGGTAACATCTCTCAGCATAATGGACGCCCAGACGAGGCTGAAATTCGCTATAGAAAAGCTTTAGAGATAGAACCAGATTATGCCGCAGCACACAACAATCTGAGCACTACACTTCATGATCTAGGGCGCCTAGATGAAGCTGAAGCCGGTTTCCATCAAGCACTACAGATAGCGCCTGATGATGACCTTGCCTTCAGTAATTTGTTATTTACACTGAATTATAGTCCGGATAAAAGTGCCGAAGAAATATTCAAATATTATCAAGAATATGAAACAAAATACTGCTTACCACTACAAAAAGAATGGCGACCTCACAGCAATGACCGAAATATAAATCGTCGGCTAAAAATAGGCTATGTGTCTCCAGATTATAGAAACCATTCCGTACAATTTTTTTTAGAACCTTTATTGGTCCATCATGATAAACAAGCTGTTGAAGTTTATGCCTATGCAGAGCTGATTACCGAAGACTTTGTCACGGCACGTTACAAAGGCTATGTGGATCACTGGGTGCCCACCCGTAACATGTCCGACAGCGCACTAACGGAACGTATCCGCGCTGATGGTATTGATATACTAGTAGATCTAGCAGGACATAGCGCAAAAAATAGACTGCAAGTGTTTGCCCACAAACCTGCCCCGGTATCCCTATCATGGCTAGGATATGGTTACACCACCGGATTAACAGCAATAGATTATTTTCTAACAGACATAGCCAGCACCCCACAAGGCAGCGAAGAACTTTTTTCCGAGACTCCTTATCGAATTGCCACACCAAGCTGTAGCTATAGACCCTGTGAGGGTATGGGCGAAGTTAATCCCCTACCAGCGTTAACCAGAGGATACATAACTTTTGGCACCCTAACCCGCCCGGTTCGCATCAACCACCGAACAATTCGAGTCTGGTCGGAAATTCTTAAGCGCGTACAAAACTCAAGACTGGTCATTGATAATAAGGCTTTTCGCGAAAAAACGATGCAAGATATGTTAGCCGATAAATTTGTGGCTCATGGCATTGCCCGAGATAGACTGGAAATTGACTATCACACACCACCTTGGGATGTATTGCGTGGAACCGACATTGGTCTAGATTGTTTCCCACATAATTCCGGGACAACACTATTTGAAAATTTGTATATGGGCGTACCCTATATTACTCTGGCGGGTCGCCCTTCTGTTGG
>Ga0224506_10002235_pt1 | contig 13282 bp, 7 predicted proteins | sample SF_Jan12_sed_USG_2_FD_169108 | JGI IMG/M metagenome (GOLD analysis project Ga0224506, IMG submission 169108) | Sediment microbial communities from San Francisco Bay, California, United States - SF_Jan12_sed_USGS_8_1 | ecosystem: Environmental > Aquatic > Marine > Sediment | place: USA... | reverse complement strand
CTTAGAAGCCAACAGGTCATTGCAGGTAATATTATTGTACGCCAACGGGGCACCAAGCAGCACCCGGGAGATAATGTAGGGATGGGGAAAGACCATACCCTGTTTGCACTGACCAATGGGGTGGTGAAATTTACCAAAGGAAGACAAAACAGATTGTTTGTATCTGTCGAGCCGGCAGAGGCTTAATTTTTTTTTAAAAAATCATTTAAGATGGGTCATCAGGATATAAAGCTGATGACCCCTTTTTTTGTATAATTTTCAATAAACGAGACATAATGCATTAATATATCACGGTTATTGCGTTTTTGTTGTGTGTTTGTTGCAAATCTTATTTTTAAATGAATACAAATATTTTTTTTATTAAACTAATATATCCCGTAAATTGGGGCATATTTGTTTAACTATTTCTAATCTATATTTTTCAACCTAAATACTGTAATTATGAGGAAGTTTTTACTATTGACTTCACTTGTGCTGATGACTGTACTGGTAGTACAGGCACAGGAGAGGACGGTATCGGGTACGGTAACGAGCTCAGATGATGGCTCTTCCCTGCCCGGTGTAAACGTTCTGTTGCAAGGCACCAACGCAGGTGCCGTATCTGACATAGATGGAAATTACAAGATTGCCGTGCCTGATGCAGGTGGCGTTCTGGTATTTTCATTTATTGGTTATGCTTCGAAAGAAGTAGAGGTCGGATCACAGACTACTATTAATGTAGCACTGGATCTCGATGTACAACAATTATCTGAGGTGGTTATTACTGCTTTGGGTGTCGCCCGGGAGAAGAAGACCCTGGGGTATGCCACGCAGGAAGTGAAATCTGAAAACCTGCGTGTAGCACGGGAAACTAACCTTAACCAGTCACTGGCCGGTAAAATTGCCGGTGTGCAGGTAGTTAGTGGTTCTGGTGCAAAATTTGGAAATGCCGCTATTCGAATCCGCGGTGTACGGGGATTAAATGGCTCAGCACCTTTGTATGTTGTTGATGGGATCATTGTTCCGGATGCCAACTCCATAAATATGGACAACGTAGAATCCGTGAACGTATTGAAAGGAGCTTCTGCTGCTGCTTTGTATGGTAACCGTGCACGTGATGGTGTGATTGTGATTACCTCAAAGAAAGGTGTGGATGGTCAGTTATCTATTACATTCAATAACTCCACATTTTTTGAAAGAGTAGCTACACTCCCTGAGTATCAGAATGAATATGGCGGAGGTTATGATCAGAGTTTTAAGACCTTTACTTACGATCCCGCTGTACATGATCCCGGTCTGGCTGGTTTGGATGGCGCAAGTTACCCTAACCCAATGTACGGCGATGAAAGCTGGGGTGCTCCCCTCCAGGGACAGCAGGTGGCTCAGTGGGATGCGTGGACAAAAGGCACCGAGGGTTATGGAAAAACAAGGCCCTGGGAGGCACACCCTGATAACATTCGCAACTTTTATGAAAAAGGAGTGATGACCAATAACAACCTTTCCGTTGGAAAAGGGGGAGAGGATTATAATATTATGGCCAGTATTAGTAATAGCAACCGCAAAGGCGTGCTTCCTGGTTCCGACCAAAAGAAAAATTTCCTGAATCTGCTCACTACAGTTGATTTAAGCGAAAAATTGACACTGACTGGGATAGTAAATTATAATGGTGTGAAAACAAATGGTAACCTGGATGAAGGTTATGGAAGTATTGCATCGAATGTTAGTCAGTGGTTTCAGCGTCAATTGGATACTGACCTATTGCGGAAATATTACAAATTACCCGATGGTACATTTACCAGCTGGAATATATTGAGTCCTACAAATCCAAATCCGCTTTATTGGGATAATCCTTATACTATGCTGTTGGAAAATAAGGAGCAACGGCGTGAAGAAGTCTTCTTTGGTAAAGTGGGCTTAACCTATGAGATTATAGAAGGTCTCAAAGTTTCAGCCAATATGACAAGAGCTACGAAAAACAATTGGTTTGAAGGGCGTACAGCTTCAGGAACACTGGACACTGACCGCTATAGAACGAGTTCAAGATCCAAAAAAGAAGATAACTATGAGTTTTTAGTTACATATAATAAGCAGCTTAATGAAGATTGGTCTATAAGTGCTCTTGCAGGGGCCAACAATAGATTGAATGATGGTTTTTTCTGGGACATTGGTACTGTAGGGGGACTTTCCGTTCCGAACCTTTACAATTTGAAGGCTTCTGTTGACAGGCCATTGGCTGAAAACGAGAAACAATTTAAGCAGGTGAGAAGTGCCTATGCACAAGCCTCAGTAGGTTTCCGCGAAATGGTATATATTGATGCCGCGGTAAGATCTGATTGGTCTTCATCACTTCCAAAAGATAATAATCAATATACTTATCCTTCGATTGCAACGACCTTTATCTTTTCAGAGTTGCTCCAGGATCAAAATATTTTGTCTTTTGGTAAGTTGCGTGCAAACTATGCGCTTGTCGGTTCAGATATTGATCCATATCAGTTGGATCCTACCTTTACCGTAAATAATCCTTATGGTAATACGCCCACCATGACATTGCCCAATACATTGCCCAACGTGAATTTAAGGCCTTCGTATAGTGAGTCAATGGAAGCAGGTATTGCTATGAACTTCCTGAACAACCGGATTACTACAGATTTTGCAATTTACAGCTATAACAATAAGGATGAGATCATACAGGTGTCTACACCTGGTTCAAGTGGTGTCAATGCTGCATGGGTCAACTCTGGTTTAACGGTTTCAAAGGGTTATGAATTTACCATTGGCGGTACGCCGGTTAAGACCAATGACTTTGAATGGACGATTAGCGCGAACGGTTCACATTTTGAAAATGAAGTACATGAGTTGTATCCCGGCTTAACGACCATCCGTTTAGGTAATGGCTGGGGAGGCACAGGTACAACCGGAGGTTGGGGAGGTGTAAATGCACAAGCCAAAGTACCCGATGAAACTACCGGTGAGGTATATCAGTGGGGTACTATTGTAGGCCGGGCATTCCAGCGTCATGAAAACGGTAGCATCCTGATTGAAAGTGATCCCACTTCCAGTCGGTATGGTAAGCCACTCACTGAAAATGACCAGATATTAGGTAATATTCTACCTGACTTTGTAGGTGGTATTTTTAACCGGTTTACTTATAAGGATTTTGACCTGGCCCTGACCATCGACTGGCAAAAGGGTGGTGTGATGCACTCTATCACACGCATGTTCCATGCCGCAGCTGGATTAAGTCCTGAGACTGTCGGTGATAATGACAGAGGTACTCCACAACGGGATCCTGTTGCAGATAATGGCGGTATCCGTTTTGATGGTGTATATTCAGATGGAACACAAAACGATGTTTATCTGGAAGCCAATGATTACTGGTGGACTTTGTTCGGAACGCACGAGCGTTGGTTGTACGAATCAAGCTTTGTGAAGCTCAGGGAAGTAAGACTGGGATATTCGTTGCCTAAATCCTTGTTAGGGGATATGGTGAAGAACGTTAATGTGGCCGTAATTGCAAATAATCCATGGTTGATATATACTGCTGTTGACGGTATTGACCCTTCAGAAATGGGTGGTCAGGAAGTTGATGCACGTACTAATGGTGCCTGGGTAGAAGGCGGACAACTTCCCGCTACCCGGAGTTTAGGTTTTGATATTAAAATAAGCTTTTAATTTATAGCGATATGAAATTATTAAAGAACATTCAATATAAACTGCTGATCGTACTGCTTACGGTGGGCATGATATCGTGCGATTTATCTGATTTTGGTGATACTAATGATGATCCAAATAATACGACCAGTCCCAAAACTTCAGCATTACTGACCAATGCTTTGAAAGCCTTGCCCTGGACGACTGCTGGTGATAATGGTAGAAACTTCAGAGCAGGACAGCACTATGTACAGTATGTAGGGAATACCCAATATACTGGTGATGATAACTATGATGCGGATAAGTTTGATTATAACTCGATTTACACAGGGCCTTTGGCGGACTTGAAATTTATCATAGATTATAACGTAGACGCGGACACTAAAGACGTTGCAGCATCTTCAGGATCCAATGGCAATCAGATAGCAGTGGCTAAAATCCTGATGTCATATTATTATTTACACCTTACTGATCGTTTTGGAGATATACCTTACTCGGATGCTTTAAAATCTGGTGAGGCTACTCAGGTTTTGTCTCCTGGATTTTCTACCCAGCAGGAAGTTTATAATGGAATTTTCTCCACTTTAACTGAAGCTGTGAGTAGTATGGATGGTGGGAAAATTCCGGAGGGTGACATCCTTTTTGGTGGTGATATGGGCATGTGGAAAAAGTTTGCAAATACCATCCGTATGGTAGCAGGCCTTCGCTTGTCTGAAGTGGATGAAGCCAAAGGAAAAGCTGAGTTTACATCAGCCCTTAGTGCCGGTGTTATTTCAAGTAATGATGAACGCATTGTTTATCAGTATCTTGCTGAGCAAAACAATGAAAACCCCTGGTTTAGTGCTTTCCGTACAAGAGAAGACTGGTCTATGACCAGTACTATTGTTGATTATATGAACCACAGCAGTTCCGTCAACCCTTTTACGAGCAAGGCAGGTATGATGGATGTGATCATGGATCCCCGTCTTCCTAAGTATGCAAATCCTACAGAAGCTTCTAATTTCAAGGATTATGTAGGGCAGCCTTATGGACTAACAGAAGCTGATGCCGGTGCTATTTCAAACTCAGAGGTTTCTCTATTAGGCGATTATATGCGCACACAAGATTTGGCATATCCCATATATTCTTATGCTCAGGTATTGTTTTGCCAGGCAGAAGCTGCAGAGCGCGGATGGACTGGGGGTGATGCCCAGCAATTGTATTATGATGCAATTTTCGCATCTCTGGAAGAGTATGGAGTAGATGGGGATTACGATCAGTTTATCCTGAATTCAGAGGTGGCCTGGGATGCGACAAAAGCCCAGGAACGTATAGCAACTCAAAAGTGGGTGGCCATGTTCCTTGTAGGATATGATGCGTGGAGTAACTGGAGAAGAACGGGCTTCCCTGTACTTCAGCCATCTCCCAATGGAATACTTTCTCAAACAATTCCTACTCGTCAGGCTTATCCTGACTCAGAAAGAGACCTAAATACCGTAAATTGGCAGAAAGCTGTTGATAACCAGTTTGGTGGAGTAGATGACCTGAATGGTAAAGTTTGGTGGGACAAATAATTAACTAATTGTTCAAAGTAAAAAGGCCATGCAGAAATTTCTGCATGGCCTTTTTTTTAATCATCAATTAAAACGGTTTATACTGACTAATCTGTTCAATAAAAGACATTAACAATCCGGGATCCATAATGATCACAAATACTGCCCCATATAGGGCGCCAAATAAATGGGCATCGTGATTAATATTGTCCATGCTTTTCTTTCCCATCTGAAAGGAATAGAGTAAATAGAGAATGCCTAAAATAAAACCGGGTAGGCACAAAATACCAAATAGGCATAATTTGGTGAGGGGATCAATGAGGATGAATGCAAAAACGAGGGCAGAAACGCCACCGGATGCACCCAGGGAATAATAAAATTCGTGATCACGGTGCTTAAGGTAGGAGGGAATGCTGCTTATTACAATAGCGCTCAGGTAGAGGCCCAGGTAAATAGGAATGGATAAATCATATAAATAACCCAAATACGTCTCTACTCCACGTCCCAGGAAGAACAAAGTAAACATATTGAAAACCAGATGGCCCCAGTCTTTGTGGATAAACCCTGAGGTGAGAAAACGAAAATATTGCCCGTGGTGTCTTGATTTATAAGGGTTGAACATCCACTTTTCGTAAAAAAGGGTGTTTTTCCAAGCATGCATTGATATCAATACGGTAATAATAATCAGTATAATGGTAACAGGTGTACCCATAATTTTTATCGACAGGTAAAGGTTAATTTAAAATTGAAAATAAATAAATGATCGGACTCCACCTTTCATATATTGATATACGATGATAATGATGATCAGGCAGGCAATAATTTTAAAGGCTACATGTGAGCGAATAAAAGCATTTCTCACCTTATCCTTGGTGGTATAGGGTAGCCAATGCAAAACAAAACCTACTGCTAGTGTAATGAAAAACGGATAATTGGCAGTCACCACGGCCGGCACTACGGTTACATTGAAATCATACCATATCTGGCTCATCATATTTTTGGCGATTTCAATATTTTCAGATCTGAAAAATATCCGCGTAAAGGTGATGAAAGTAAAGGTGACCAGTATCTTCCAGGCATTCACGACCATGTTGTTATACCGCTCCCATGGACTTATTTTTCGCCAAAACTTATAAACTACAAGTCCCAGGCCGTTAAGCCCACCCCAAATCACAAAATTCCAGCTGGCACCATGCCACAGCCCGCCCAGCAACATGGTGATCATCAGGTTGATGTTGGTGTCTATATTACGTTTGACAGCAGGTATATACCTGGCCAGAATACCTAAAAACAGCACCGCGCCACCAAAATAAAAAGCCAGAGGTGGCCATCCGGAGATGAGGACAATAATGGACAGGATTGCAATCATAGAAATGTAAGTTGCCGCTGTACCCCGGCGATTACCCCCCAGCGGGATGTACAGGTAGTCTTTTAGCCAGGTTGAGAGTGAGATATGCCATCGTTTCCAAAATTCACCTACATTTCTCGCTTTATAGGGTGAATTGAAATTGGTGTTTAGGCGAAATCCAAGCAGCAGTGCAATGCCGATGGCAATATCTGTATATCCGCTAAAATCGGCATATACCTGCATGGAATACCCGGTGACGGCCATCAGGTTCTCAAACCCGGAGTTGCGCAGGGGGTCGCTAAATACGGTATCAATAAAATAAAATGCGATAAAGTCGGCTAAGATTACCTTTTTTGCCAGCCCTTTCAGGATCCAGTACAGGGCCAGCCCAAATTCGTATTTTTTGAGCTTATAATCCTTGTAGAGCTGCGGAATGAAATGAGAAGCCCTGACAATCGGCCCCATAACCAACTGGGGGAAAAAGGAAACATAAAACCCAAAATCAAGTATGTTTTTAACAGGTTTGAGCATACCCCGGTATATATCTACGGAATAACTGATGGTCTGAAATGTGAAAAAACTAATGCCAATGGGCGGTAGCCAACGTGCCGGGTCATGGGGATACATGGTTTCATTGGCCTCATTAAACCAGTGCCCAAGATGCCCATCCAGATTAATAGCTGTACCAAAGACTTCATTAAACGAATCTGTAAAGAACCAGGCATATTTAAAGTAGACCAACACGAGCAGGTTAGTGGTGATACTTAAGACAACCAAAATGGTTTTGATGAGTTTCTTTCTGGAATGGTATATGCCAAAGCCCAGAATATAGTCGATAAGCGTGCTAAAAATAAGAAGGTAGAAAAAATAACCTGATATTTTGTAATAGAAAAAAAGACTGATCACAAAGAGGTAAATATTTCTTAGTCCTTTTTTCTTATAAATGATGGAATATCCAGCCAGCATCAGTCCGAAAAATATCCAGAAATACAGGCTGTTGAAAAACAGCTGTAGGTAGTCTTCGTTGTTGAACAGAAAGACTTTTCGCAAGTAAGTAGCTATGGAGTTAATCTCGAACACAACAGGGATTAATAACTTTTAGTGATATGTTGTTCATATGCTTTGACCAGGGCCGAGAAAAACAAGTCACCAGCTAAAACATATCCACGTGAAGTGAAGTGTATTTTATCATATTTAGCCAGGCCATAAGATTCCCACGTAGCAATGGAGTTGTAGCCCCCCATAATGGTGTACAGATCCCAAACTGCCGCATTATGCTCTTTGGCCAGTTCTATCATTGCTTCTTTTACTTTTTCCCCGTTTTTATTCGTATACCGTCGTTTGTAGTAGCTGTCATTATTGGTCGTAAATATAATGGAAACATCCGGTGAAACAGATTTTATCATTTTAATTAGATCCCGGTAGTTTTGCTTAAAAATTGAAGGGCTAAATTTCGTTGTATAGGCATCGTTGATTCCGATAGAGAAAATAATCAACTCGGGCTCGACAGCCTGCGTGTGTAAGGGAAGGAGGTTGCAGCGCAGATAGCTCGGTACGCTTGCCCCGTTAATTCCTATGGCATGATAGGCAAAGCCCGGGTCTTTGGTTTCAAATTTCAGTCCGTATAGTGTAAAATGGTTTTGCGAGGGGCTGGTTTTAACAAAATGAAGGGTAAGTGAGTCTTGCGGGATGGAGGTGGTGACTAATGTGTAGCCAAGCTCAGGGTAGGGAACAACCTGTAGCGAAGAATCACCGGGGACAACGGTAAAAGAGGACGTGTCGGTATCATGGAATACTTTTACAGATTGATAATCATAGGGAATATAGTCCTGATCAAAACTCACTGTAATTCGAGTGCTGGGTGTGTAGGTCGTTGCAGATATTCCTGTAAGTCCAAGGGTACAGCTTCTCTTCTTTTCTACATTTCGGCAGCTTTCCCAACTTCCGGTGAAATGAACGCCATAATTGGAAGGATTGTTTGTGCGGGCCATCCGGAAGGGAAAGATCAAACCGCGGTAAGAATGTAACCCGGGCTGGATGGTTTGCAGGTGTTTTCTCATTTGTGCTGAGAATACGCCGGCCTGAATATGCGACCCCCCCATGTGGATGATATCTACCTGTTCGGTTCCATCGTAAACGACCTTATCAAACTTATTAAAAAGTTTTTCAAACCCGGAGCTGTCACCATAAAAGGTGAGTTTGTTGAGTTCGTATTTGATAAAAGGGTATTCGTCAATTTCGTGTGGATAATCCTGGGCAGAAGCCTGAAATGAGACCAATGAAATTATATATGAGATTGTAAACAGCCATTTTTTTCTTTTCATAAAATCAATCCTTATAGGCATTATAATCCGCTATGAGGGCATTGTAAAACATTTGCGCCACTTTCTCTGCTCCCCTGTGGTTGAAATGCACGTAATCTTTGGCTGCCAGTGAAGGATTAGCCTCTACCCAGGCTTTCATTGCACCCTTGCCGCCCATCGCTTCCAGCAGATCCCAGTATACTCCACCCTGATTAAAGGTGGCCTCCTTCAGGGCATCTCTCACTTCGTCAAGAAGGTCATAGGATTCATATTCCCCGTTAATAAACGTTCCCATATCAGACGGGCCAATGACAATAATAGCCACGTCCGGGATCATGCCTTTGAGGAGCACCAGTTGTGATTCAAACCAGCGTCCGTATTGTTCACACTCTTTAAAATTATCAATATAGGGCATTACATTTCCTCCAAACTGAAGAATGAGCAGTTTGATATCAAATTGGTTAAATGATTGAGCCAGCAGGGCTCGGTTTATTTTGCGAAATAAAGTGCCGGAGCTTCCACGCATGGCTATGTTGTCAACGATGATGCCCTTGTTGCCCTCAAGGCTAATGCCATATACGTCCGGACTTGTCTTGCTCTCAAACTCGAGGCGTAGCGGTTGTTGATCGGATACAGCTCTCTCAATGGCCAAAAGGGGTCCATCATTTGGTGGGATAATTTTTTCCTCCAACAGACTGTCAGCAGAATATATACGGAAGGTTAATGGGGCTTCTATGTTGCCCATGAGTAATTTCATGCGCTCGTAATGCCTGGTTTTGGGGTAAGTAATTCCGGAAGGTTCAAAGGTAATCCAACCGGTATGTGTTGTGGTATCTGTGAAAAGCGAATCTGTTTTTACGCTGTCAGGAATAATGGGTGTAAACCGGCCAAAAGACGCCAGTGGCCCGTACCGGTTGTGTGTTACGGTGCTGTCTTGTTTGCCATACAGGGTGTATCGTTGCCAGTTGTCTGAGTACGCTTGTTTTATGCCGGCACTTTTTACCAGGGGGACAGAGGCCACCAATCCCGGCCCGTTTCCTCCAAATTTATTTTGCAGCTTATGCCTGAGGTAGCCGGTGATTCGATCCCCCTCGATTTGAGAGTCACCGTAATGCATGATGCGTGTCTTCCCCGAGGTATTTGTTTTTTCCAGTGTCTGAAACAAGGCGTGAAGGAGGGACTTGTCATCGGATGGATAGTGCAATTTCAACTGCCATTGCCGGATACTGTCTTTGGCTCGTGCCTGCCGGGTGCTGTCTCTTTTTATTTTTGCTGCCAGTTCCAGGCTGTCGATGTCAAATTCGTTTTCGAAAACAAATGTAAAGTCTTTTTCCTGTACAGTGTCCAGTGCAAACAAGTCCTTAAGGCTGGGGTAGTCAACGGTATAAATTTCCCCTACTCGAATGCCCTCACGGGGAAAGACGAGACTGATTACACCCAGACACAGGAAAAGGGTAACCATAAATAGAAAAACCTGAACGGGCTTCACTGCTTTTGTTGTTTCTTTTTGGTTTTAATTTCTTACTATTTTTATCACTTGTCCTGGTTTTATGGACGCAGAGATGTTGTTTATTTGCTGAATACCTTCTATCGAATTGCCCGGGTTGTTTTTGGCAATACTCCAAAGGGTGTCCCCCTCTTTGATGGTATAGTAGGTTAGGTTTTTCGGGCTGCTTACCACTACAGGTTTGGGAGTGCTTTTATTCGTGGAAGTATGGGCAACGGTTTTACCTTCCGGGACATATATGGTCAGTTTTTGTCCGATGTTAATCCGGTCACTACGCATATTGTTCCAGCGTTTTACCTGAGAAACACCTACGTGGTGCTTCTCCGCTATTTTGCCAAGAAAGTCCCCTGACTGTACAACATATACTACTTTTTTGCTATTTGCGGGTATGGGGGGAGCTGTGTAAGAAGAGGTGGCATTGTATCGTGGGACTGGTTTTTTAGGCTTTTCAAATTTGCGTGTTTCTGCATACAGCTCTTCTTGGAAGGCCGCTGTTTTTGGATCTGATTCAGCGGGAATATAGAAAACAAACCCATCATTGGCCGGAGGGATATAGTCGCCCCGGAATGTTGGGTTAATCATCAGAATTCGCTGTGATGAAATGCCCAGTTTCTTAGCCAAAACCTCCAATGCCACCTTTTCGCTATTGGTGAAAATTTCACGTTGATTTTCCGTCCGGATAATGGGGGGATTCAAATCGTGTTCGGGGAAATAGTTTGACAGGTAGAGTGATGCGAAAAAAGATGGAACGATCTGCTGGCTGTAATTGTCGAGAAATGGTCTGACCTGCCAGTAATTGACCAGGTTTCCTGACCGGCTGATGGCTTTATTCACTACAGCCGGGCTACTTGCGAAGGCGGTGATGGCCAGGTTCCAGCTTCCATATTTCGCATAAAGCAATTTGAGGTATTGGGCCGCTACATGGGTTGCTTTTTCAATGTCTTTGCGCTCATCTGTAAATTCATTAACTTTTAATTTGTTTTTAATGGCAACAAAATAATTCAGGCTCCAGAGGCCTGTGCCACCATATGGACTAATGGCCTGATTGTGCATGCCGGAAAGCACCAATGGAAGTGAAGCGAGGTCTTTTGGTAACTGATAGTGCGCAAATATTTCACGAATGGTTTTTAAGTGAATGCTTTCAAGAGCCAGGGCAATCTCGATATTCTCTTTTTGTCCAGTCAGGTAATGTTGTATATAACCCATGACTTGATCGTTGAGCTCGAGGTGCAGTGAGAGGTGTAATTCCCTGAACAAATGCGTCACTTTTTCCTGCGAAAACTGTTCTGGCGAATTTGATAAATCTCTTTTGGAATTTTTCAATACCGGCTTGTACCATTTGGTCAAGCTATCAATCGGCGTGTAAGGCCCCTCCTCCTTTTCTTCCGGATGACCAAAAGAACATAAGCTCAATGTAGAGAGGGCAAAAAATAGTAAAAAACCCTTGTATGTCGTCATTATGGGTTCCAATATCATTCTTTTTTTTATATAAAACAAATAATTTATAGCTTGTAAAGGCTATTTAGTGCTTGTCTGTAAATTAACAGTTTGGGTTTTTCCGCTGCCAGCGGCGTTGGAAAAACCCTTAAAACAATCATTTTTCGAGGTCGAAGGCCTTGAAAACCAAATCGTAAAACACCAGTGTTCAGATTTTATGAACGGACACTGTTTAACGTATTTATAGTTTATTCATCATCAGCAAAAATAGGGTTGGGTTGTCGGATGGAATATATTTACGATAAATACCGCCAATTATTGTACGGGTAACCTTCTGCTTGCAAAATTAAACTGATCTGCCCAATTTTCAACGTTTATTTTTCAATAATCATTTTGTTGCCGGTGATGATGTGTACCTCGGGCAATTGGTTTTCAAGTGCAGTATGGCCGGCTGGAGTTGTTGCCGTGTTCCATAGGTAAAGCTTGCGCAGATGAGTGCAATGTTCCAATTGTTTCAGGCCTTGATCGGTTATATTTGTGCCATAGAGATTCAGGTATTCCAGGTAGGGCAGTTGTGCGATATGGGTCAGTCCCAGATCGGTGATTTCGGTATTTTGCAGATAAAGTCGTGTGATATTACTATAGTCTGCAAGGCCTTGCAAGTCATTATCGGAGCAGGCTGAGTTGGAAAGGTCAAGCCATGCGAGTTGGGTTTTTACCGGAGCAAGTAACTCCCCGGGGCTTTGGTCAAAGTTTTGGATTTTTGCCTGCAGTAAGTTAGTGTTTTTGGCAATCTGGCGTACAGAAATGCCAGAAAGGTTTTTTTTGTTTATCGTTTCGAAATCCACCATTTTAAAGTCCATGGAATACACGGGGTTTCGGTTTTTGTTTTCGCTGATCAATACGTCAAAGAGGGTGCTGATTTCTTCTGGCATTTCATATGATTCGATGATCCCCTCTGTTGGTGCACCTATATTTATCCACCACTTCAGCAGGTTAATTTCCCGATGGTTGAGTTGTCGTTTCCCTTCGGGTGGCATGTGGTCTTCGTCACCTTCCGGCAAGGTAATAAGTTGGAATAGATTGCTTTTTTCAGCATTCCCATTTTCTATGACAGGCCCGTTTTCTCCCCCTTCAAATAGTTTTGCAGCGGTGTTTAGTTGGAGATCTCCTTTCGTTTTACTTTCACTGTGGCAGGAGATGCATTTGTCATTTAATATAGGCTGAACCATATCATTGAAAATATCTGCCTTATCGATGCTATTAAGATGGTTGAGCCCGGTTAAAATATTTTTTTTCTCGATGCCTGTGATAGTGCGCAAAGGAGCAGGCAGGTATTCGGTCAGGTAAGCCTTTCCGTGGGTAAGGGAGCCTCCCCAATGGCCTGCAAGAAGTACAAGAATGATTAGCGTGCTGAAAAGGGAAAGGTAAGCCTTTTTCCATGCGGGCTTTATAATGAGATAACTATTTATCAGGTAAAGTGCCACAGCCAGGAGCGCCACGATGATGCCCAACCATTGGTGCC
>Ga0224506_10002233_pt1 | contig 13285 bp, 16 predicted proteins | sample SF_Jan12_sed_USG_2_FD_169108 | JGI IMG/M metagenome (GOLD analysis project Ga0224506, IMG submission 169108) | Sediment microbial communities from San Francisco Bay, California, United States - SF_Jan12_sed_USGS_8_1 | ecosystem: Environmental > Aquatic > Marine > Sediment | place: USA... | reverse complement strand
CTCTCCGATATTCCAAGATTCTTCACCATCTTCTCAGCCTCAAAGCGTTCAGGACCACTCCCCATGAGGGACAACTTGCAATCGATTTCTTCCGAGATTATTTTGAAAGCCTTAACAATGTCAGGTATTCGTTTGATCGGTCTAAAGTTGGACGAATGACATACAACTTTCTGTTCTCGATCTTTCTTGAGCCGCCTAAACCGTTGCGGATCAACAAAGTTCGGTATCACACGGATCTCCCTTGAAATGTCAAACTCCGTCATCGTGCGCTCTTTCAGGTACTCCGAAACCGCCGTCAGCGCATCGCTCTGTTGCATACTGAACTGTGTAACTTCCTTGTAAGAGGGATGAAGCCCCACTAGGTAAGAGTCGGTGCCGTGAAGCGTGGTTACCACCCTCGCGGAATCGTTACAGATCTTCTTGGCCAAGTAAGCAGACACAGCGTTGGGAACAGCGTAATGAGCATGAACAATATCTAAATCGTAAGACCTTATGATCTCCGCTAATTTCGAGACCAAAGCCAGAGAATAACAGCATGGAACCCGCTCAAAAAGCGGGTATGAGAGAAGTTCCACCTTATGAAAGGAAAAGTCTATCTCTTCTCCCAATCGAACAGGCTTATCATAGCTCACCAAATGCAACTCGTGCCTCTTCGCCAACAGATGTGCCAGTTCCGTGGCAATGATCCCGCTCCCACCAAAAGTGGGAAAGCACGCAATACCTATCTTCATCTCAAGAACGCCACCGGATCATCTATCCTTAAGGGACTATCGCAGAAGAACGGTTCACCGTGTTTGACGCTTACCTTTGAACCATACAACTGATCTCGCAATTCGATTGCTGTAAGAAGACCTTCTATGCCCAGCAGTAAGTCCATCTGAGATTTGTAAGCTTTAATGGCCTCCAACTTCTTTCCATAACTCGCCGTAACATCGACCACAAAGGAGGGATCAAACGATTGATGCAGCATATAGTAAGCAACCATCTTGACACTGTGCGCTTCATGGTCTGTCTGGATCTTTGGCAGTGTGGCGAAAAAGACCGCCTTGTCCGCGAGTGCCCTACTCGCCGCATGATCCGGATGCTGCTCATCTCCATACGGAGCTAGCAGAACTGAAGGCCTACATCGCCTAATTACATCAGCTAGTCCCTTTGCTTCATCAAAAACTGAACTCAATTTGCAGTCTCCAAAATCCATGTTCTCACGAATCTGCACCCCAAGTATCTCAGCGGCCTTGGCTGCCTCCTGCAGCCTTATCTCTCCAGTTCCTCCAGTTCCCAGCTCACCTCTGGTTAGGTCGACGATTCCAACGCGATACTCTCTCTCACACATCTTTGCGATGAGCCCGCCACAACACAGCTCCACATCATCAGGATGCGGGCTGAAAGCAAGTATATCTAGCATTCAATCACCACGTGCTCACCGTAGTCGGCTTCACGGAAGCCTTCATGAACAACTTTCAAAAACTCCTTTCCGAATTTCATGAGATACTCCAACACATTAATCTGCCTTTCCTGAAGGTCTCCATGAGGAAAAAGATTACTGGAGGCTTTCGTGATTTGCTGCCTGGCAACCACATCAATCTGCTTCAGTTTCGACGAGACTTTGCCTTCCAGAACTTCTATTGTCTTGAGCATTTTCCCCCTCGCGAGAAAACAGGGTTCAATGAGAGTCTTATCAATAGACTCCGCCCTTCGAGTCACTTCAACCATTTCCCTCAAAACCTCGCTCCTAAGAGAACTGAAGACGTCGTCAACTTTCTCCTGAGGCAATCTCTTCAACAGTTTCTCTGGATCCCTCAACTCATGAATCTCTGCCTTGTATTTCGTAAGGACTTTGGAAACTTTTTTCTCAACTATAGTACCCCCATATCTGGGAAATATAACAGGCATCTCTAGGGAGAAAAAGTCGTAGACTCCTTTCAACTGTGCCTGATAGGCTATCTCGTTTGGTCCAGCCACGTAAGCGAACGTGGGAAAAAGGAAATCCTGAGTAATAGGTCTGGTTACAGCATTCGCACTGAATCTAAAGGGATCGTCCTTTAAAAGACGAAGGAGCTCTCTTTCAGAGTAGATCTCATTGGCCACTCGGAATTTTCTATCGTATGTAACTCGCAGTCGTTTCCCTTCGTCGTCAAAGATGAAAAAATTGCACATGTTAGATTTTTTCTGGATCTTAGGCGAATAACCAAGCTCGTTAAGTTTTAAACCTGCTTCATTCACGATGTGCGTACATTCAGTTGGCCTTCCAATTAGCCTTTCAAAAACAGGAGGCATCAAATCCCTTAAGTATTGAGGCTCTACCAGAACGAGCCCCAATTCTCCCAAGAGATAAAGCATAAACCTAGAGAAGAAATCACCCATAGTGGATGATTCCTGAATAATTCCGCCAATTTCCTTCAGTAAAGGCACCTTAAACTCCGAGTTCGGAGAGACACCCTCTACTATCGACAACATTTTCTCCAATCTGGATTTGTCTAGACGCATTTGCGAAAAAGCTTCACCTCTAGACTCACACTCGTAACGGATTTCAAATGGCTCATTTTCTCTGAATACCACGATGTGATCGACTTCGGAAAGATCATCGTCCTCAGACGCATTCCAGAACACTGGAACAAACGAGTGCTTCTCATCGCACAATCTTTCACATATGACAACGGCAGAAATCGCCTTGTAAACAGTGTAGAGTGGACCTGAGAACACGCCAGGTTGCTGACCAGTCACTACAACGTAAGTGTCAGGTTCTGAAAGAGACTCAATGTTTTGAATCACTTGTTCAGGTGCGTCTAGTTTCTGGTTGTAGCCTAGCAACTTATCTACAATTTTCTGTCGATCTATGTTGAATTTTCGAACACTAGGCGCTCTAAAATGTTTGGGGAACAGCTGTTTTAGACAATCAGCATGATTAAGGTAGTCAATAGTTATCTTTTCCGAAATTACAGATTTATGAGGCAATACGCTGGGATTCACTGCAAGCCACTTCTTACTTCGTTAAGCTGGTCATCAAGATTATTTTAACCTATACCCACATCGCAGGTCGCTCAACTTTCACGTCGCAAACCCGCATCTTCTCAAACAAACACTTTTATCTCGCACGTGGGCAACATACTAGCACTTACTAGAAGATGATTTAGATGCCTGACGAAGTGGAGCTGATCAAAAAATTCGCTGAAATGGCTTTCGAAAGATTTGAAGAGGCGGCTAAAGACCTCTCAGAGAGGGAGATTGACTGGCGACCATTGGAAGAGACTAACTCCGTAAGATGGATACTCACACATCTCTCCCAACAGTGGAACGTGGGAATACCCAGAATCTTGAAGGGGGACCCAGATTACAAGCCGAAAGACTGGCCTGAAGACTACGTTGACAACAAATCCTACTCCTTCAAGAAAATAATGGGCGAAATAGAGAAGGGAAAACACAGTGTCATAAGGGGGCTTGAAGACTTGACTCCGGCAGACCTCGAAGCCGAAATCCCCCTCTGGGGAGGCACAAGGAAGCGACAGTATGGTCTCTTGATCTATCTATCCGAGATCTTTCACCATGTGGGGCAGATCGCCTATCTCAGAGGTGCCATTGGGCGCCGAAGGCAGACCGATGAACACTTTCTAGCTTAGAACTGCATAACATTCGCGCTTTTCATACATCAAGGTGCAGCAATTTCGTGGCGTTTTTGCAGAAAATCTTCTCGATAGTCTCCTCTTCGAGCCCCATCGACTGACAGGCTTTGAGCTGCTCCCTCAGATATAGGACACTGAAGCCTCTTGGGAAATAGCTTGAGTCGCTTCCGAAGATCAAGCGATCAGCGCCAACGGTTTCGATGGCCCTTCTGAAAAGCCCTCTCAAGTCGATTTCGAAGGGCATCCAACGCATCCAACGGTTTGAGCCTGACGTGTCTATGTACACGTTAGGGCATGACCAACACAGCTGAAGAAGCTCTCTGAGGTAGCCGGCGCCGAAGTGTGGAACGACGAACGGGATTCTCGGAAACATCTTTGCCACCTCCCAAAGTCCAAGGGGATTCATATTCCTCAAATCCAAAGCCGGTCCCCCACCTCCCCCGAGGACACCGAAATGAATGATCACGGGAACCCCCAGCTTCTCCGCCATCTCCCAAACAGGGTAAAGGGACTTATCGCCTATAGGCTTCATCTGCGACGACGCTATCACTTTGTACCCCTTCAACCCAAGGTTGCTAATCGCCCGCTCAAGCTCTACGGGCGCATCTTCTGAAGATATGCTATGGTGAGCAAACCCTGAAAACTTGTCTGGATACAAGCTCACCATTTTGGCTAAATTGTCGTTTCCACCCCCAGTCACAAAATTTACCCGCTCCACACCTTTCATATCAAGATCTGCAACCCACCTAGCCGCCTGCTCCTCATCCGAACGTGTCTCAGATTCAGGCGGCGCAAAGCCCCAAAGCTCCCTCATCTCTTCCCTATCCCGCGCTGACTGCTCTACAAGTATCTGGGCGTTCTCTTCCCCGTACCTCTCAGCTAGCCGTTGCTTCCACGAAGTCGCCCACTTTGTCCAATTCGTGGTTGGAAAATGAGCGTGGAAGTCAATCACCTTTAATCCGTGCAAGGTCATGGAATTTCCTCTTTCTTTTGATACTACAACTTCCGGATGAATATTTTAACTTTCTTTAAACGCACGGGCATTGGGACAGTTTAGACGATGGTCTTCATCTTTTCCGGTCGGTGAACAAAAAATGGTGGTTTGCGAGAGATATCATAATGTATATTCGTTTCCGTATCCTACCGTCTGGACGTTGTTGCATTTCTTCTTGAATAACTGCTGATTTTCCGTGTGTATTGGAAAGAGCTTCTTGGGGTTGATCTGGTTGCAGATCTCTGTTATTTGCTGTCTGTCCATGTGGCCAGAGGCGTGGAGCTGATGGAACCTCATCTTGAAATGCTCCAGCCAGTTGTGCATGATGATGTCTTCGATGTCTTCCTCACTGTAAGGCTCACTCATACTATGGATGAAGTGACTGCCAGGATCCGGTCTGATGTCGATCAGCTCCGCAAACTGATAGAAGTCCAAGTCCATAAGCAGCCCGCCCTGATTCTCACGCACAAACTCGTAGGTCACCAGCCTATCCATGAACTCCCGCTCCCAAACATAATAGTCCCTTTCATCGAATTCTCCAGACTTCTTCCGCTTATAATAGACCAGAATCTCATTGTCCTTCAACGGATCGGGAAGATCGAGGCGCTTGTCCTCCAAAAGTCTAGCCATCAGATGAGCCGTCTTCGGAGAGACGACAATTTTTCTATCATTCTTCTTTGCAGCGTTATACATGCTTCTGAACCTGTCCATGTCCCGGCTGTAATGCGTCACAAAGACCATCTTATCCGTCGAAGAAACAATCTTCTCACTTAGCTTCGCAACCTGCTCTTCAGAGTAATTCTTCCGCCTCTCTTCCTCAACCATCCTAGTGCCTTCACATATCATAGCCACAGGCTCAGACTTCCGCGCCTTGTCTATGAAATCCTCAGTCATATCCCGTCTGGGACCGTGAGCCCTAAGATCCCCTGTATACGCAACCGTGCCCTCAGACGTGTGAATTAGAAAGCCGTACGCCGCAGGAATCGAATGATCAACATGAACCGGCTCCACCACCAAATCACCAATCTTGATTTTGTCTCCAGTTCTAAAAGTCCGATACCTGTGCTTTCCGTAGTCGCAGAAACTGCTGGTCTTCTCCATGGCCTCCAAGAACAGCTTCGTGCCAACACCAAGATAGAGCGGAATCTTCGGATGCAAAAATTGACTGTGATTCACATGGTCAACATGCGCATGAGACAGAAAAACCCCGTCAAACTGCGGCTCTTCATAAGAAAGATCCGTGAATCGTAAATGCTCCGCGGTATACAAGCCTCTGATCTTAGGCAGCAGACCGAACTCAAAATAATCCCCTAACCCATTGATCCCCCTAGGCCCCAACCAACCCGTGAAATAATCAACACCCATCGTGAAAGACTGCCCAAAATCCAAGAAGATACGAGCATCACCATCCTCCAACAAAACCTTGTTCCCACCAATCTCGTTCACTCCACCGTAAAAAGTCAAACAAACCATCCCAAACCAACCCTACGGCTACGCTCGACCCGAATCAAGACTATAAAGACCGAAACATAAATGTTTTATAAGCAATTCCGCGCGCGTCTATTCTTTGACCAAAACCGAATCTGGCAGGTCAAAGTCTTTAGCGGTTTTCTCCTCGAACTTTCTCAACGTAACAATATTCTCCAGTCTGAAGGGCACGCCAGATTTCCTAGAGAGTCGAGAATAGACCGCGATCATCAATCCAGGCTTCGTGTAGTCAATGTTGGCGCGGAAAGTCGGATCTCCCCTGATTGAGGTGTAGGCGGTGTACCAGCCAGTCCACGCTGGAAAATGCTCCCTTACAGCCTCTATGTAAGGCTTTAGAAAACGGTCTGGATCTTCAGCCCTCTTGAGTTTCGTCCTTAGATTCTTAGGCTCCTCGGGGAGCAATCTGGAGATTCTCTTTACTGACAGGCCCTTAAACAGAATCCAAGTTCTAGAACCGTATATGCCCACGCCTTCTACCTTCGCCTTCTATATATGTGAAGCATACTATATAATCATAATACCCTGCCTGTTTATGCGTTCGCGGCTCTCCGGGCGCTTTGCGCGGGCGCAAGTCAAACAAACAATCCTCTATCAACCCGCCTCTCCCAGAGCTAGGAAGAGGGAAACATAAGAAAACCAACAATAACATGTTACGAAATCTCGATCCAAGCAGACTTCCGGAAGGAACACCAATCTTGGACATCATGACTTGGTCTTTCTTTTAGAAAAGTAGATCGTCGTCACTATGAAGAATATGGTTGCTCCTATAAAGGCATACATCAGATCTCGCGTGTTGCTCAGTCTGAAGAGAGTCGCCTCATGCCTTGACATGAACGCATTGTAAGTCGCATTCAAACCCTCGCATAAGCTACTGAGCGCATCATAATCCTCCTGCAAAACATCCAAAGCGGACCTCAATGAGGAATAGTTCCCTTGCAGACTCGTATAGTTGCTTTGGAGAGAATCGAAATCCCCCAGCAATTGCGTATAATTGAAAAGCAGACTATGATATGTCAAGTTAAGATTATCAAAATCCGCAACAAGAACGTTGTATGAAGCAGTCAAATTGTTGTAGCGCTCTTGAAGGAAATCATAGTTCTCTTGTAGCGTGGTATAGTTCAAAAGAAGGCGTTGATAGGTTGAGTTCAAGTCAGTCAGCAACTTTTCTATCTGCTCTAACTCAGGACTCTGCCTCCTCTGAAGCCTAGTCACCAATTGATCGTTATAGGCTAATAGAAGAGCCGATGTGGTCTTAACGTCAGCCATGTTATAGACTGTACCATTAAGATGGCTCAAAGAAGCTATCCCACCATTTTCTTTCTGATAGCTCCAAACCGCCTCGTCAACAGCCGAAGTTATATTCGACGGGAATCCTGTCACATTCTTCGCCAGCAGAAAGAGGCCCAACGCCACATTTCGATAGAGACCATCTTCTCTCGACATCTTGTCGTAGAATCCTTTGTTCGTAGAGTGGTTCCACAAGCCCTCTCCACTTCTGAACCACTGCTCCGAAGCATGAATGTCATCCATCAACCAATAGTCAATCGTCAGGTAGAAGCAGAGATCAGCGTACTCCTCAGCGTCGTAGAAGACCCCCTCAGGGTCATCAACGGACTGGTGCCTCTCAAGAAGGATCTGAACCCAGCTGCCGTCCACGGTTCCATTAAAAGCCTCTATATATCTTTCCCCACGGATCGTGGTAGGTATAACCTCCCCCAACGCCACCTCATACACCATCGACCGCCCATACTCTTCAATGTACGACTCAACCCTCTCGCTTATGTTCGCAGCAACAGCTGGACTGTAAGGTCTCAAGGCTTCAGCAGCCCACAAGTTATCGCCATAAACCCAGTATGTGTTATTCACCGAAGTGCCATTCACAACATTGATGCCTCCATTCTCACTCTCACTAACCAAACCAAATGCAGGATTATACCTAGAAAGAATATACTCATAGGCCCCTGTCAAATGGTCGTCCGTTGCCTGAACATTAAACACCAACCCAAATGCGCTGATGAAGACTAGTGAAAATACTATGACAAATGCAGACTTCTTCATCTACCACTTCCCCGTCGGAAGCGACTACTATGAAAATCTCGATTTATCGCTTTTGGTGCCTATGGATGCCTCTGTTTAATCCCTAATCATATAGAAGATTCTTCCATAACCTTGAAATTCACATAAAGGGAAGAGATATCTGGGATGCGTGTAAGCCTTGAAAAACAGTTTTGAGAGAAAGGAGAGAGGTTACGCGCCTTCCCTTCATCTAGAACTATTGTGCAAGCATTTCTATGTAAATCCGAGGCACCAAACAAGTGTGCGCGCACATAAAAAAAGGGTGAGATTAGAGCTTAATCGGTTCACAGAGATTTTCTGCTCTAGCTGCAACACGTCCGCATTTTCTGCATAGGAACTTTGGATCTTTTATCAACGCCTTGTACTCGTCAACGCTGATGCCCATATCTTCTACTAGATGGCAGAGATGTTCGCCGTGACCCAAGTGCTGTACTGATCGTGCAGGAAGCGGATAGGCATAGGGGCCCCGCGCCCACTCCGTCGTTTCCATGACACCCGGTCCTAATCTTTCCGACATCTAATCAATCCCTCTTCACTCCTAACGCTGCACGAAGAAGCTTTTAAGCGTATGTGACTGTGTCGCAACAGCAACATAACATTAATTGGCTGATGCGCGCATAAGCGATTTCGACACTCACTATTTTTGATTAATATGTCTCTCGGTCGGGATAGTGTCGAAAAATAATGTTACCCCTAAGTTGCGCGCAAGATTTGCTAGTGACAGCCCCACTCATAAAGCATTATAGGGCTTGTTATTCTGCTACTTTCTTCAAGAACTCGCTGCTGGTCATTACGTGACCGTACATAAGTGGCCATTGATGAATTAGTAAATGCCTTTTTTGGGCCTGCTGCTCTTTATCGTCCATCGTCTCCACTAGATCCGACAATATGATAGTGAAAAGTCCCTTGGTGAAACCATCGATAAGAGTTGCATTGACGCAAGCTTCTGCGAACACACCAGAAAGCAAATAGGTGTCCCATCGATTTTCTTGAAAAAGTTTTAGAAGACGTACATCCACAAAAGCGGAATAAGTATTCTTGGTGATTATCTGATCAGATTCATGTGGATTAATGCCATCAAAGAATTCCACAGATTCCTCAACATCATGCTCAGTGTAGAAAGTTGCATAAGGATTTTCGCGATACAATCGATTGATGTTCTTCGGTAAATACTCCACCCTCAAAGGAGTTTACCGAACCCAGATTATTCTACCACCAAGTCTGCGATACTCATCAGCAAACTCTCTCAGTCGAGGAACCATTCGTCTTATTCTACTAAACGTAATGTCTATTTCCGGACGCTCAAACTTCTCACTACAACAACTATTCACCAGATCGACCACAATCAAAGGATACCACCCAACAGTTGCGTTGACAACCGGCTTTTTCGTTTCAGCAGTTTTATCCATACATACCGCCTCTGACCAAAAGACAACAACAGCAAAATTGCCCTAAAAAATATAAGTTTGCGCGCATGTCTAAATCGATTTTGTACGTGTGAAATAAGTTCTAAGATTTCGTCCATTCTTCCTTAAGTAGTGAAAAGCATACCTCGTCTCTGAACTTTCCTCTGAAGTAGCTGTTTTGACGAAGAACCCCTTCCTTCCTAAAGCCTAGCCTCTCCACGAGTTTGATGGATCTCATATTCTCTGAGTCAATTATGGCTTGAATCCTGTTTAACGCCATTTCTTCAAAACCATATCTTAGAACGGCACGTAACGCTTCGGTCATTATGCTTTCTCCCCAGTGTGCGGGCTCCAGATCATACCCAACCTCCGCTCGACGCGAGGTCTTATTCCAATCGTAGTAGCCGCACGTTCCTATCAGCTCCTCATTGCCTTTTCTGGCAATTCCCCAGCGAATGCCTCTGTTCTCCTTGAAGGGCCTTATGCAGTAGAGTTCAAGTTCTTCCGTCGCCGCCTCAAGAGTCTTGGGTCCGGGAAAACAGCTTCCTTCCACCACTTCCTTATTGTTGAAATGACGGAAGTAGAATTCTACATCATCTGGAGTCATCTCTCGCAGGATCAGCCTATCTGTCTCCAGCCGTGGGAATTCTCTAGACTCTTCCATTACTCCTGACCAGCTTTATGCATACTTCGCAGAATGTAAATGGCCCAGCCAAGAGTCTCCCGCTCCCAACGAAGATAAATATCCTTCTCCCGTCTTGTTCTTTCTAGGAGTTCTTCGACGTCCTCATCATTGGGGTTGTTCCTTGCATAGTCATCTACATTCCACCACTTCAGGGTCTCATAATGGTCCCAGTCGTCAATGTTGCTCACCATCGTGTAGACGCAGGTCAATCCTTCTTCCTCAGCCACCTTCACATTGCCTATATGAGTTCCGAAATCCTCTCTTTTGGTTCCGCTTGCCTTCAAATACTCTTCATCGGGATCATTAAGCCAAAAGGCTTCTCCTACGACTATCAATCCGCTGGGTTTTGTCGTCTTCTTTAGGGCCTTCAATGTGCCTCTGTAGCCGTCATACACCCAGCTTGCACCTATACACATTGCCAAATCAAACATTTCAGAGGATTCGGGCTCGTACTTGGCACCATCCATCTCTACGAACCTTATGGGGGAGTCTGGTGCGCGCTTTTGGTGCTTTTCCAAACAGTCTCTGACACAATAGGGGGATAAATCCACGCCAACGCCTGATATATTGTACAGCTCTGCTAATCTGATCAGAAATTCTCCCTTGCCACAGGCCACATCTAGGACATGTGATCCCCGTTCAAGACTAAGGAGCTTGCATAGCTTCTCGAACTTCTCCTCGTTCATTGGATTACATAGCAGATGCTTCTTGTGACGGATATCATAATACTTCCATTTATCCAAGAAAGTTCACCTTTCTTATGCTTACTCTTGACCGGCTATACAGGTATAAAATGTGTGCCATCTCCCCAATCCTCCATTTCTTCCGCATGTGTATAACCTCATTTGTTCAAGCTAGATAAGTTGGCCAACATGTTCACTGTTAACGATGAAGGCCTCGAAATGAAAGACTTCTTCATATGCATGTTGGAAATAAAAAGGAGGAAGGAATTGGAGGGATTGTTGCTATCAGATGAATTGCTGTCTTCGTATCTGAGTTATTGCCTTGGCTTTCTGGTGTTCCGCCTCCAAGAGGGCAGTTTCAATAGGCTTCCAATCGCTGTAATTTAGAGGAAGATTCACCCGGATCATTTCTTCTTGGGTGCCTATGGATCGAACATAAGCTCTGGTGATTCCTAGTAATTCAAGCATTCTTCTTGCTAAAGATTCTGTTCCTTGTGGCTCTTTCCTTTTCAAAGTGCTTTTCATATTCATCACCTCTTTTCCTGCTTTCAATCGACACTTTACTATACTGAAGACGGCTTATATAAAGTTTATCCTTTATAGCAAAAGATTAATATAGTATATATACACTACTTTACATTGTGGCACAGATGTCCAAAAAAGAAACTTCGAATCTTTGCAAGGTAGTCGAGTCTAAAGCATCTACGTTGCTTGGAGGCAAAATCAAAAGAAAGATCATAAACCTACTGAGAGATGATGAGTTAACCATTGGTGAGATTGCTAAGAAATTGAATATGACACCGCAGGCGATTTACCATCACATGAAGAAACTCAAAAAGGCAGGACTAGTTCATGTTATTCGCGAAGAACGTTGTTGTGGTGGGCATCTCATCGAAAGCTACTATAAAGCGACCGCAGAGAACTTCATCTCTTACACTGAAGAACCCAAGGGCGAATCCTCTGAGGAAAATACTAGAGACATCCTGAACGAACTGAACAAGATAGGTTTCAAAATGGAATCCGATGAAGAGAAGTTGCTGAAACTAGCTGAGATTCAGGCAAGGCGAAGAAGATTCACGAAATTGCAATCACCTGTGCCCGAAATATGCAAGAAGTGCGGCTCAGGAGACTTCTTTCTCAAGTCTGGCCCAATGGACCTCCTGAAATTAGACCATACCTACCATTATGCCAATCTCATAATGATGACTGATGAAGAATACGAAGAAAAGGTAAACAACGAAAGAGAGTTAAGGCAATTTCTACAGTCTATCTGTGAAGAAAAACCGAGAAAGCAACATGCACGCGCAGCAAATCCTAGCTTGCTCACCTCAACTTCATCCAATGATTAAGTGGAGGCGTGCCCAAATTTTCACGGTTGAAAATCAGTGAGCAGTAAATAGATGCTGAAAATGCAAAGATCACCTATGCGCACGTCTTTTTGGTTTCCCGTGGCCTGCAAGGGTCATCTTGAGTGGGCCTACCTGCAATGATTCGTGTCGACTCTAGAGTTTTTCTGAAAGACTATTTACGGGTTCTTCAGGGGCAGCAGATTCGAGACTTTCACCTTGTACGGATGGTCGAGAGATCCCACGATGACCCATGTGTCTTGGTTGAAATCGCTGATGATTTCGCGGCATCGTCCACATGGACTGAGCAACCGATAGGAGCCTTTTCCATCCCTCCAGATGGCGACGATGGCCTCAAAATCTCTGAATCCATGTGAGACAGCGGTGCAGATGGCCGCCACTTCGCCACATACGTCTGCAAAACCTACGCCCGCCTCAATATGGATGCCCGTGAATACTTTCTTGTCCGTTGTTCGGAGGGCTGCCGCTACTTCGTGCACATCATCAACGTGGAGGCGATCAGCAGTTTCCTTTGCCGCTTCAATCAACTCCAGATCTTCTTTGCTTAGTTTGGTTTCTGACTTCAATACATCCCTCTCAGACTCTCTTCCGCTTGACATAGCTTTGCTGATAGAGAGGACTTGAGTAAAGGCGTTTCGGTGGAATGACTGAACACAAATACGCGTGAGCTTCCTTCTTTTTTGGCATTCTTTGCTGCAAACGCCTAAACACAAAAAGGGATGAGTGATTGTCACGCACTTCAGGGCCCAGAGGTTGATGTCAACTCCTCTGGAAACATTTTGGCGAATGTTTCTAGGAAAAAGGAGAGGAAGTTGCGGGAGATATCACCAGCATGGCGTGGGTTCAAATCCCACCCACGGCATCCCTCTTATCTCCGTGCATGAAAAGTCGGTCCCCGCTAAGCCTTGGTTTGGGTTAGAAATTTCTCTAGTTCGTTTTCTGCGTTGTCTGCTCTGATGAATATGG
>Ga0224506_10002231_pt1 | contig 13287 bp, 10 predicted proteins | sample SF_Jan12_sed_USG_2_FD_169108 | JGI IMG/M metagenome (GOLD analysis project Ga0224506, IMG submission 169108) | Sediment microbial communities from San Francisco Bay, California, United States - SF_Jan12_sed_USGS_8_1 | ecosystem: Environmental > Aquatic > Marine > Sediment | place: USA... | reverse complement strand
TCAGGTCAAATACGGCAATGCGTTTGGCGCTTATGTCGACCACAAATAATTCTTGCAGTTGTTTTGAAATGACGATACCCATGGGCTTGAGCAGCATTCCTTTGCCTTCGGTGCCAATAATTTTAAATTGTTTGTTTATTGTGTCGAATAACAGCACGGCGCGTTGTTGCGTGTCACTAACATAGATACGACCTTGATGCACGGCGACGTCAAATGGTTTGGCTAAACCAATAGGCTCGAAGTTTTTGCCAGTTAGGATGCTTTGAAGTTTTTCACTTGTGGTGGGTTCAAGTACAGCGCGACTATTACGCAAACTGGCGTCATATACAAAACGAGGTTCAGCCGGCAAGGGGGGGAATTGTGGTGGTATGAATTCTTTTTGTGCAGGCCTGTGTACGCATGCGCTTGAAACAAGAATGACACAGCACGCAACAACAAAACCACGAACTACTTGGTATGGCATGTTTGACAAAGCATGTCCGAGTCGACGCGTAGAAATAAATCTTTTTCCGGGTTATGAACATTATGACAAGACGCGCATTCGACGCGACCTTCATAAATGCGTACGCCATTATCAAAACCAGCGGGTGTATGCGGTAGACGAAAATCTGGATCTGAACGCAGCAAACCGGCATAACGCATGGAAATCGGATGATCATTACGCAAATCTGTACCAATATGTTTGATGGCTATATCATGTGCGACACGCCCGTTATGGCATTTACCACAGCTCACGGTATTGTCTTCACCATTAATGCGCATATGCATGGCTTTATCTTGGGTGCTATCAAATTGGTCCGGGCGGAAAACAACCATGTCCACACCCATAGTCCCATCATGGCAGGATAGGCATAATAAGCTAATCGGGCTGGGCGTGCGGGTTTTTGAATCTAAATATTTGCTATCATAAAGTTGAAAAGTGTCGGTAGCGGGTTGATAGCGGTTCCAGCCTTCAATCGCACCTAGCGCAATTGAGTCGCTATCGGCTTGTTCGGGAGGAATGTGGCAATATACACAAGGATTGCCATAATCGGAAAATGCCACGCCCGGCATAGCAACCACGCCCGCACGGCGGTTCAGGCCAGAAAAATCATGTTTGGAACCAAGAATAGGGTCATTAATACCTTGCGCTGGGTCACCAATAATCGCTTCACCGTGACTGATGTCGACATAAATTAGGCTAGCAAAAACCATACTAGATAACAGGCTTAAGCTCAGCAAACCGCGCCACTTTATTGATAACCTTCTTAAAACGTCCATGCCTTCCCCATACGGCGTTTTCCAGGAAAGCGCTAAGGGTAGCGTAAATCGAATTTTTACGCCACAATTTAGCTTTAATGATTAGGTTTAATTATGTTTTTATCTCGTAGCAAACAATTTCTTGATTTGAGATTCTGGTTTTCGCCTTGTCGTTTAATTCTTATTTTGTGGATTGGGGTGTTGTTTCTCTTGGCAATCAACCAAGTGTGGGCCGCCGATCCTGCTAGTGTATTTGCTAAGACCTGCGCCAGTTGTCATGGTGATAAAGGAAATGGTGAGGGGCGAGCAGGCATTAAGTTTAATCCGCCAGCAACGAATTTCACCGATCCTAAATGGGCGCTAGCGAACAAACCGGATCAAATGGCTGTGGTTATCAAGAACGGCAAAAACAATACCGCCATGGTTGGTTATGGTAAACGTTTTAATGACGCTGAAATAAAGGCTTTAGTTGACTATATTATTGAGCATTTTGTTAAACAGCCTAAATTGGCGCGGGCTAGCGCCACTATTCTAAGTACTAACGACACTGAACATCCCGGATTAAACATTTACACAAAACATTGTTCCGCTTGTCATGGTGATCGAGGTAGTTCTGCGGTGTGGGCGCAAAGTGGTTTGAACCCGCCACCACGAAATTTCACCAGCGCTGAATCTCGGCGTGATTTGAGTTTAGAGCGCATGATCACCTCGGTGACTCATGGTCGCCCTGGCACGGCCATGATGCCTTTTTCCAGTCGATTATCAAAAAGCGAAATTGCGCAAGTGGTGGATTATATTCGTAGCCATTTTATGCAAGCACAATCCAGTAGCAATGAACTGTTCAAGCAACAATCTCAGGCGACGAGCGTGGTTCAAGCGTCTGCAGTGGATATGGCAAAGCTATTTGATAATGGTTTACGCGGAAATTCGCAGCGTGGACGCGATTTTTTTATGAATAACTGTTATGTCTGTCATGGTAAACAAGGAGATGGCAAAGGACCTAGAGCACATTTTAATCGACCTGCCCCGCGTGATTTTACCAGTCATGCAAGTCGCCAGGAGTTGAACCGACCGCGTTTGTTTCATGCGATTGCCAATGGCAAAAAAGGCAGCGTCATGTCTGCATGGAAAACCGTCTTGTCTGATCAGCAAATTGCTGATGTATCTGAGTTCGTCTTTCAAGCCTTTGTCCTTGCCGAAAAAAAAAGTCAGTAATCACTTCTTCTGATCTTCAGATTGGTCGGGATATTTATAATTATCGTTGCTATTTTTGTCATGGATATAATGGTGACGCCAAAACAGTTGCCGCTGGATTCATCGAACCTAAGCCGCGTAGTTTTATTCAAAGTGATGCAACAAAACTGAGTCGTGAACGAATGATGAGAGCCGTGCGTGAAGGAATCGCAGGCACTGCCATGAAATCATTTAGACGACTGTTGACCGAAGCTGAAATGGGTTTGGTCGTCGATTTCGTGCGTCAACAATTCATGCTGCAACAAAAGTACAATACGGTCTACCATAGTGAAGAAAATGGCTGGCGGGACTTCCAGCAAAACAAAGTCGCATTTCCTTTTGTATTTGGTGAAGTAGCATTAGATTCAGCCTATGACAAATTAAGTCCGGCCTTGCAACAAGGCTACACTTTATATATGGACACTTGCATAACTTGTCATGATGCCAGCCATGGCATTGATCAAGATAAACAATCGATTTGGCAGGCTCGACCCTTGTCATTTCCGCGCAATTCCTATTCACATCGACAAATAAAGCCCGACAGTATTAGCCACGCTTCGAATTATTCACAACATGAAAAGCCGCAGGATTGGACTGGGTTATTACCGTTGGAGCAGCAAGGCGCGGATTTATTTAGTGCCAACTGTAGTTTTTGTCACAGCATGGATGGTTCTGGGAAAAATTGGATCGGGTCATTTATAGAACCCCATCCAGCAGATTTGCGTCAAGCTAGGGTACAGGATTTGAGCTTGCCTGAGTTAGAGCTAGTGATTGCCAATGGCAAAAAGAACAGTGCTATGCCAGCGTGGAAGACCGTACTAAGTAAAGAAGAAATACATGCTGTGGCAGTTTTTGTGCAAAAAATATTCTAAAAATTTTTAATGCTAAAAAAATAAATATCAATAAAACCACAGACATTCAGCACATGCTTAATGTAATTTTAAAAGAAGCATTATTTCTACATAAATTACCACGGCAATTTAACAGTAATATGCTTAGTATTATTAAGTTTATCTTGACAGCTTAAATAACTAGCTTCATAGTGGAATTAATTGGGAGGGGCCCAATTCTTAATGGAAAAAATAAATAGTTGTATTTATCCAACTTATAATCTCGAGGAGGAGCATTAGTGATGAAAATTCGCTTAAGCACTGCCATTCTGTGGTGCGTACTCAGCATGTTGTTTTTCGGAGCCAGTGCAGTTCAGGCAGAGGATAAACCATTTGCTGAAAAACGCGTGGTGTTACAAATCAGTGACCCAAATCCATTTAAACAAACTTTAGTTTTGAACGTTGCAAGCAACCTAGTCAAACATTATGGTCCGGACCGTGTTGATGTTGAAATTGTCGCATTTGGCCCTGGTTTACGTTTGTTATTTGCTGACAATGATAACAAAGGTCGCATTCAAGGCTTAGCGGCCAGTGGTGTACGTTTCAGTGCTTGTAATAACACCATGAAGAATATGACCAAACAATTGGGTGAAGCACCCAAGCTTAATAGCAACGCCAAAGTTGTTAAAGCGGGTGTAGTACAAATTGTCGATTTGGTTGGTCAAGGTTACATCTTGGTTAAACCCTAACGAAAAAATAATCATCCAAATATAGTTTCAACGAGGGAGGAGGAATCTCGTGAAAAAGATTAGTCGTTTTGCGCTGGCTGCCGCCTGCGCAGGAAGTGTTTTAACGTTCACCGTTCCCATGAAAGATGCGGACGCGGCGAACTGGTTGATGTTACAAGGCACGGAACGGTCTTCGGCTGTGGGTCGTGCAAAAGTCTGGGGTTTTGTCCAAGGTCAAATGCAATATGACTTTAGTGATCCTCATACTAATGGCAAATATATTCCGCCAAAATTAATCGGGCCGAACTTAACTTCACAAAAACAATTTAATGTGAATCGTGCGCGTATTGGTGTACGTGGTACTGGTTTTCCATTAGATAGCAAAGTAAATTACTTTTTACTTGCTGAGTTCGGCAACAATGGCATCACCGCGGCCGATGGCGGCGCGGCTAAAATGACTGATGCTAGTGTTACCTTTAATCACATTCCTTTTGCTCGCGTACGAGCAGGTTTATTTAAAACTCCCGGTGCGGAAGAAGGTTTGCAAGCAATTCACGTATTTGATTATGTCAACTTCACCAACGTGACCAATCAAATGTTGTTAGAGCGATTTGTGGTGAAAGATCGTTTTGGCGCACCATTAAATCCACAAAATCCAGATTTAACTGGGATTGCGCCTAATGGCCTGGAGCGTGGTGTAGCTGCTTTCCGTGATGTTGGCGTGCAAGTGTTCGATACCATCAGTTTTGGCAAATTAGAGCTGACTTATGCCGGTATGGTGGGCAATGGGAATGGTTTGAATGTTGGTGATTACGGTGACCAAAAAGATGTCTATGGCTATTTGTCTGCCGAGCAAGTGTTTGGTGGCAAAGGTGGTCGTCGTGAAGGTGCAAAAGTATTTGCTTGGATGCAGCAAGGTAAACGTCTAGTCGATATGGATGCCGCTGAGGGCGCCGTCCGTAACGAATACGTGGATCGTAAACGTATGGGTGCCGGCGCTAAATACTTGAAAAAACCATTCCGTGTAACTGCTGAATACATGGCTGGCGAAGGCATGATTTTTGTTGGTGCACACAAACAAAACTTCGACATGGATGGAATTACTAATGCCGATGGCAGCGGTTTAGACGGAAAGGCGAATGGTTTCTATGCTGATTTCGGTTTCTATATTCCAGGAACCAAGGCTGAAATTGATTTGCGTTATGATGTTTATAATCGTTTAGTTGACGATGCTAAGTTTGAAGTGAAATACACCACCACTACCATCGGTGCGCAGTATCATTTGAACAAAAAATCACGTGTTGCCGCTAACTATGAGATTCGTAAAATCGAATCAGTTAACGATAATGCTGGTTTAGTTGCCAACTTTGAAGGTGTGGGTCCACGTGCATCCGTTCAGTTTACTGCGATTTATTAATCTCATAGACTAAACGTTCGACATCTAAACCCCGGCCTATGCGCCGGGGTTTTTTATGTCCGCCGGATTTTGTAAATTTTGTGGTACACTTTGCCCAATTGGTTTACAAGGAATTACAGCAATCATGAAAGTGGGGATTGTCGGTGGAACCGGATATACCGGTGCAGAACTTTTAAGAATTTTAGTTAGTCATCCCGAGGTGGAAGTAAGTGTAATAACCTCTCGTGGGGAAGCGGGCAAACCCGTGGCTGATTTGTTTCCAAATCTTCGAGGTTATCTGGATATTTGTTTCTCCGAACCTACGCTCGAAGTCTTATCCCAATGTGAGTTGATTTTTTTCGCCACACCTAATGGTGTTGCCATGACCCAAGTACCCGAATTATTAGCGGCTGGATGCAAAGTCATCGATTTAGCGGCTGATTTTCGTTTGCAAGACCCTGACGTATGGAAGCATTGGTATGGCATAGCACATGCTTGCCCTGAATTGCTGGAAGAAGCAGTATATGGCTTATGTGAAGTCAATCGCGAACAAATTAAACATGCACGACTAGTGGGCAACCCAGGCTGTTATCCAACCGCGGTTCAACTTGGATTTTTACCTCTGCTAGAACAAGGTTTAGTCGATGAGCAGCGTTTGATAGCTGATACCAAATCCGGTGTAAGTGGCGCTGGACGCAATGCTAAAACTGATTTGTTGTTATGTGAGGCAAGTGAGAATTTTAAAGCTTATGCCGTTGCTGGTCATCGCCATTGGCCGGAAATAAAACAAGGATTAAGCGCTAAAGTGAACAAAGCGGTGGATTTGACCTTTGTACCGCATTTAACGCCCATGATTAGAGGCATACATGCAACCTTATACGCGCCTTTAAAAATCAATGAAGCTGTAAATTTACAAGATATATACCAGCAATATTACAAAAATGAGTTTTTTGTTGATGTATTACCCGAGGGCAGTCATCCCGAAACTCGAAGTGTGCGGGCGAGTAATCATTGCCGAATAGCAGTGCATCGACCCCATAATGGCGAATTAGTCGTGATATTGTCAGTTATCGATAACTTAGTTAAAGGTGCTGCCGGACAAGCGGTACAAAATATGAATATTATGTGTGGGTTTGATGAGCGGGCGGGTTTAACAAATGCGCCTCTGTTACCTTAGCAGTTAAGTAAGCGCTTTTTCAGGATGGAGTTATGAAGTCAGGAAGTCTAGTAGTTAAGCATCATACGCCTTGGCATAAGCCCGTGATGTTTTTGGGATTCACAATTTTTCTTGCCATATGTGGTTGGACTATATTTTATTGGGGGCAATCTAAAGCTGGATATGACCGTTTGGCTTCGGCTGATACCACCAACAGCATGAAAAATGCAATTACCCAATTAAAACGAGAAAATAATGATTTACGTGATGCAATTGCATTGCTAGAGCGCTCAAAGCAAGTGGATACCCAGGCTTACTCCCAGGTTGACGAAAATTTAAAAGCGCTACAAGAAGAAATTTTGGAATTACGCGAGGAAGTGACTTTTTATCGTGGCATTGTCTCACCTACCGAAACATCGGCTGGTTTACGCATTGAGCGATTTAAAATCGGTGAAACAGCCAAAAAACGTTTGCATCATTTTGAACTAGTACTTACCCAGGTTTTAAAAAATGATCGTTCCCGACGTGGGATTGCTGAAATCAGCTTCGAGGGCATCCATAATGGCTTACCTAAACAGTTGTCTTTATCCAGCATTTCTGCCGAGGGTAAACGCAAGCTAGAATTCAATTTTAAGTATTTTCAAAAGTTTGAAGGCGATGTTATGTTACCTGAAGGTTTTGCACCACGTAGCGTACTGGTAAAAGTGAAACCACATCGTAATAAAGAAATTCAACGTTCGTTTGAGTGGCCGAATGGGGAAAGTGAAAAAATCGTGTCTAGCACGACTGATGTTAATACAACCGCAGAGTAATTGGGTAAGCGCTCATGTCAACCAGTAAACAAATCATTCTTACGAGTCTTCTGCTATTTGCTGGGATTGCCTGTGCTGATTCTAATATAGACACGACTAAAGAGGATACAATAACAGAGGATGGAGCCGCATCACAAGTAGCCTTAACTGCTGCACTCGAATCGTCATCGCCCACAGTCCCCACAAGCCCAGTAGAGGAAGAAACGGTCAAACAAATTCAGGCCAAATACAGTTCAGCCGAAACTTGCACTAAAATCGAGCGAAAACTTGGTAGTGTTTATCCCAAGGATTGTGAGATAGGAGGATTGGAGATCAGTGGTGTTTCGGTTAAAGGCACTCCGATTTTGGTTAAGGAATATCCTCCTGTGAGTTCGCGTAAACCGCTTGGTCGGGTTTTATTGGTTGGGGGTATTCATGGCGATGAGTATTCATCAGTCAGCATTGTTTTTGCGTGGATGCGTAAATTAAACCAGTTTCATTCGGGCATGTTTCATTGGAAAGTGGTGCCACTGATGAATCCAGATGGTCTATTAAGAAATAAAGCGCAACGCATGAATGACAACGGCGTGGATTTGAATCGTAATTTTCCCACGCCAAACTGGGAAACTGAGAGTCAGAAGTATTGGGTGGAGCGAACTAAAAGCAATCCGCGGCGTTATCCTGGGCCAACACCGCTAAGTGAACCTGAGTCTCAATGGTTGGCAAAACTAATTAAAGAATTCAAACCCGATGCTATTGTCGCGGTACATGCACCTTATGGGATTTTGGATTTTGATGGGCCGCGCACTGCACCTAAGCGACTCGGTCATTTGCATTTGAATTTATTAGGCACCTATCCTGGGTCATTGGGTAATTATGCAGGCGTACAAAATAAAATTCCGGTCGTCACGATTGAATTGCCCTACGCTGGAATTATGCCCACCCGCGAACAAGTATCGAGTATCTGGGTTGATATGGTGGGATGGTTGAAAAAAAATATGCACACGATTCCACAAGAAGCCTCACAGGGTGGGTCTGTAGAATCACGAGTAGATGCGACCTCTTAAGTTTAACCGGCTTTTTTCTTTTGACTATTTTTCATAGTTTTTAGAAATTTCTGTTCAAAATCGCTAATCGTCATCGGTCGGTAATAATAATAACCTTGAACATTGCTGCAATGTAATGCTTTCAAAACGTCTAATTGGGATTGTGTTTCCACGCCTTCGGCAATAACATTCAGCCCCAAAGCCTGCGCCATGCTAATTATTGCACTCGTGATTGATCGAGTGTTCTCATTGCAATTAATATCGTCAATAAATGTTTTATCGATTTTTAATGTGTTTACGGGAAATGCTTTTAACTGGCTAAGCGATGAATAACCCGTGCCGAAGTCATCAACTGCGAATTTAAATCCTAACTCACCAAGTTCACTTAAAATGGCCAATGAGTGATTCACGTCATCCACTAGCGTTGTTTCAGTTATTTCTAGTAGTAATTGCTGGGGTGAAATACCGTTTTTCTCGACAATGTTTTTTATGTCAATCATAAAATTAGGTGCTAAAAATTGACGTTGCGACAAATTGACCGATAGGTAAGGTAATTGTTCCCCAAGTTTTGATTGCCAATTTTTTAGCAATTGACATGCTTGGTCAAAGACCCAATTACCGATGTCATGAATGATGCCACTGGTTTCTGCAATGGGAATAAACACCGCTGGTGATATTGACCCACTCGCACTTGTCCATCGCAAAAGTGTCTCAGCACCGACGAGTTTATTCGAACAAAGATTGATTATGGGTTGCAATACAATAGATAGTTCATTATTGGCGATAGCTTCTCGCAAACCGTTTGTGATAGCTAATTGATTATGATTCGAATTACCGATTGATGAACTAAAGTGTTTCCAGCCATCGCGCCCTTGTTCTTTTACTGCGTACATAGCCGCATCGGCATTTTGTAATAAGTGCTCTGTTGTATGTGTTTTACCTGAGCCAACTGAGATGCCAATGCTCACGGTCGCATAAAACCCATTACCTTCTAAAAAAATTGGTTCTTTAAACGACTGCAACACACGTTCTGCAATCGTTTCGGCAACTGATTTGTCTTCGATTTGGTCGCAAAGAATAATGAACTCGTCGCCACCAAAACGAGCGACAGTGTCACCAGGACGAACCGACGCAAGTAGACGATGCGCAAGTTGAATAAGTAATTCATCGCCCATTTCATGCCCGTAATTGTCATTGACTAATTTAAATCGGTCGAGATCAATAAATAACACGGCGACTTTATTATCGTTTCGAAGAGATCGATTTAATGCATTTTCCAGTCGGTCTTCGATTAAAATACGGTTAGGGAGTTTGGTTAGCGAATCATGAGTCGCTTGCCATACTAATTCTTCCTCCGCTTTTTTTGCATCGGTAATGTCCTGCAAGGTCACGACAAGAGTGGAACCATCGTGACCATGAAATTTACAAATTGAGGACATGGCTGGAAAAAATGTACCATCTTTTCGATAACCTGAGATTTCACCTCTAACACCCATTTGTTTCGATTGCACGCGACTTTCGGTAAAATGTCTTAAGTGTTTTTTGTGTTGTTCGCGTTTATTTGGTGGTAGTAACAAATGTATTGACATACCCATGATCTCAGTTTGTTCATAACCAAAGAGTTTACAGGCCATATTATTTGCTCGAATAATATGACCTTCATTATCAGTTGCAATAATTGCAATGCCTGCTAGTGCAATTATTAATTCTGAGGTGCTGTTTGCTGCTTCCACAAGAACGCCGTTATTGCTTACTAACACCGGTTTGGAAATATGGCTAGTGATGGACCTTGATGAATTGTTTTCATACGAGACTTTTCTGCTGCACTCCACGAGTAGCTCCATTCGATTGTTTTCACTCATCATTGGAGTTACACGCATGTAGGTTTTTGTTTCGGTGTTTAAAGGATTAGTAAGTAGCAAACTATGTGGGTGTTGATAAAGATAGTTAAGTTCACGTTTATGTTTAAGAAAATGACTTTTAATTTCTTGTTTCGAATACAAATCACTCCAGTAACTAGAAATATTGACCTGATCAATATCAAATCCCTGTTCGGTATGATTGATCAGAACCGTTGCTATGCTTTGCCAATGGTCAAACTCTGAAGAATAAGCATTTGATTCAATGTAATCTTGTAAGCTGTTTTGATAACGAGGTGGAATAGTAGGGGGGATCTCGAGAAATTTCTCAATAATATGAAACCGACCGTGGTCATCACATCTGGCTAAATAATTATTTACCGTGGCATGATGGGTCAGCGGATCCATGATTAACCGACCTTGCGGCCCGTTGATAACAACGTTTTCTAAGGCATCGACAATTTTTTCTTTGTCCAAAGAACCGGCATTGATGACAGCTTGTGCAAAAGCTTTAACACAATTGAATGTGCCTTCACCAAAATTAGTTAATACACCATTGCCCGATGGCCAAATCCCAGTAATAGATGATTGTTGGCTTAAGGCCTGTAAGTATTGTTCATTTTGTTCACTATCAATGTCCATGAAATAAGTGTTACTAGAATAGAACCCCCTGCGCACATCAGTGGGTAATTTACCGACCATGGCTTCATCGTAATGCCCCATGACTACTGCCATACGATCCTTTAAACCTGCTTCAGTAAATTGTGTCAGCAAACTCACTTGGTCTATTCCTGCAGCGTATGGTACAAAAACATCCGCGCCGGATTTGGCAACATGCTCCAATAAGGCTTGGAAATCAGTTGTGCCAATCGGAAAATATTCTTCACCGACAACTTCTCCACGAATAGATAAAAGACAGTGTTTCGCTGCATCAATTGATCCCATTGGCCACTCATAATTATTTCCTGCAAAGAAAAATTTTGGGCCATAATTTTTCGCCATGTAGGGAATCATTTTATCGATTTGTTGATTAGGTAGGGCGGCAAAATGAAAAAAATAACGACTAAAGATGCTGCCTTCATAAAAAGAAAAATTTAAATAGGGTACTTTGAATGGTTCGGCAACATGGTTAGCAACTGCAATACGTGAATTCGATAGGAGATTACCGATCATTGCGTGGCAGCCATGTTGTTCAACCAAACGTTTGGCGGCAGGCAAGGCGGTCTCCGGTAAGGATCCATCGTCCTCTATGACTAACTCTAATGTGCGGCCAAGTAAACCTCCAGCTTGATTGATCTGATCCACAGCAATTTTTGCTGCCATACTAATTTCAGGGCCATAAAGCTCAACCATTCCACTTAGTGGTGCGAGTAAGCCTATTTTGATAGCAGCTGTCATAATTCACCTTAACCAACACAGTGTATATAATTGGTTTCGGCGGATTAGTTCACAGAATTACAAAAATATGGATTTGAAGTGTAAACAAGTGTTTCTCAGAAAAACGCGCATTATGAACAAATTAAAATTTAGATAGGGCCTTCAAAAATAATGCGCCATCGACCGTCTTCTTCGCTCCAATACTGACGTTTACGGCCTTGGCTAGCAAAATTACTACTATTATATTTTTGTAGATAAGTGACAACCATGACTTTTTCATCGCCGGGGTAGCGAAAAATACTCACATCATCTAATTCGACTTTAATATATTTTTTAAAAGAATTGGTGCGACGTTTGGAAAAAGCCCATTGTTTGAAATTGCGTCCTTGGCCGGTAAAAGATTTTGAATAATGCCTTAGATATTTTTCCGTATCCAGACTTTCCCAGTCTTCGCGCCATTTATTAATGGTGCTTTGGAAGCGTTGTTTTTCATTCTTGATTTCTTCGAAGGTTGACCATTGAATGCCGTCAGCAATTAGCACTGGGGTGCGTCCGTCACCGATTTTTACCATGGGTTTCAAGGCATCTAAATCAGGATTGGTTAAAGTGATGCAACCATCGCTAGCCCTAGGTGGGCGGCTAAATGAACCTAAGGGATTGCCATGCAGCCATATGCCGTAACCGGTTCGACCAAGATGGCGATCCCAGGCATTGGGATAATTAATAGGAAATGCCCCGGTACCATAAAAATCGGGTAGGGTTTTGGGGTCAAGAAATGACGTGACAAAATATACACCGATAGGTGTTCGTTTATCGCCTTCTTTTGTTTTGACCGCACCTTCTTTGCCAATAGAAATATAATAATCTTCTTTAAGTTTGAGTAAACCATTTTCATTTTTATAAACGAACAAGCGAGACTCTTTGGTGTCCACTACAATTATGTTATCTTGGCGTGATTCTACTTCCAGGATATAGCTGGGGATTAATCTGGTCTTTGGATGAAAGGCATAATGTTGCCAGCGGGCGCGTGCTTCAGCTAAAAGCGGTTGCGCATCGCCATTAATGTTGCTGCCGAATTGTTGCAATGCAGTGGTTTTTGCTTTTAATAAATCGCCATAGACCACTTGAGCAAGGTTAAATTTAGGATTAACACGGATGATTTCTTCCAAGTGTTTTATCGCTGAGTCGATTCGATTTTCGTTAATTGCATTAAAAGTCTTAATTAATAAGGCTTCACTTGGATCGTCATGCAATGGCGAATTGAGCAAATTATTGGCAAACATTAATGCTGGGTGACTTGCGAGGTAAATCAGCAAAATTAAGTTGAGATAAGGTTTCTTAATACCTAACATATTCGTGCTCATTGTGGTTTTGTTTTCTATCGTATCGTTACAATGCCATGAATCCTGAGCCATTATAGCGAAAAACAGGCAACATCAGTAGGCATTAACTACCACTTTGTTCGTAGATAATGCGCCAGACCTTGTTTTCATATTGCATGATCAAGGTTTTCTTCGAGACCTGCTTAAATGAATTTGAGCGGTAATCTTGAAAAAAACTAACTTTGGCCAGATCACCTTGTTGCAAAACAACGGCATCGAGTTTAGATAACTGAATATTGATAAAACGCGG
>Ga0224506_10002230_pt1 | contig 13291 bp, 12 predicted proteins | sample SF_Jan12_sed_USG_2_FD_169108 | JGI IMG/M metagenome (GOLD analysis project Ga0224506, IMG submission 169108) | Sediment microbial communities from San Francisco Bay, California, United States - SF_Jan12_sed_USGS_8_1 | ecosystem: Environmental > Aquatic > Marine > Sediment | place: USA... | reverse complement strand
TCTGGCCGAGAATGTACCCGATTACTTTATCTTTGGCATGGCGCCTGCCAGTGGCATGCTATCGATACTTGAGCGCAGCGTTGTGCTTGAGGCCATGGCGGGTGGCATGAACATCGTTAATGGCTTGCATGAGTTTTTAAATGAAGATGCGGAGTTTATTGCCGCAAGTGCAATGAACAAGGTACACATCATCGATGTGCGCAAACCACGCGCTAAAAAAGACCTCCGCATGTTCAGTGGTCGCATCAACGATGTGAGCTGCCCGCGTATTGCTGTATTGGGTACCGACTGTGCCATCGGTAAGCGCACCACGGCCACTGTGTTAGCCTGGGCGTTAAATGCGCATGGTGTGAAAGCGATAATGATCGGTACCGGTCAAACCGGTTTGATTCAGGGTGCGCGCTATGGTGTTGCGCTGGATGCGATCCCGTCACAATTTGTTGCGGGTGAACTGGAGGCGACGATCATCGAAGCCTTCGAACATGAGCAACCGGATGTGATCATTATCGAAGGCCAGGGGGCACTGAGTCATCCCGCCTTCTCGACCTCGTCTTTTATCCTGCGCGGCAGTTGTCCTGACGCGGTGGTGTTACAGCACGCACCGGCACGGCAGCATCGCTGTGATTTTGAAAACATGGCCATGCCTGTGCCCGCCGATGAGATCAATCTCATCCAGACCTTTTCCGATACCAAAGTCATTGGCCTGACCATTAACCATGAAAGCATGAATGACGACGAGGTGACGGCGGCCATTTCTTTATATGAGAAAGTATTCGGCATTCCTGCCACTGACGCCTTGAGCCGTTCACCTCAACGCCTGGTGGAAATGGTCTTGCTGGCCTTCCCCGAACTTGAAGAGAAACTCGCCGCACGCGCACAATGAGTGCGCCCCGCCTGGAGATAGATCTCGACAAGATCCAGCATAACGCATGCACTCTGGTTGAACGCCTGGCCTCGCGCGGCATTGCTGTCACTGGGGTGACCAAGGCCTTTCTTGGCAACCCCGACATTGTCCATGCCTTACTCCGCGCAGGTGTGCGATCACTGGGTGACTCGCGTATCGAAAACATCGACTCCATGCGGCGTGCAAATATTGAGGCGCCGCTAGCACTGATTCGCTCCCCCATGCTCAGTCAGGCAGAGCAGGTGGTGGCACTGGCCGATGTGAGTTTCAATACCGAACTTGAGGTCATTCGCAAACTCTCATCTGTTGCGCTCAAGACTAATAGGAATCATGGCATTGTGCTCATGGTCGAGCTGGGTGATCTGCGTGAAGGCATTATGCCCGGCGAGCTGGAGAACACGGTACTTGAGATCCTTGGCTTACCAAACATCCTGTTGAAAGGTATCGGCACCAATCTCGCCTGCCGCTGTGGCGTGTCACCCGATGCCAGCAACATGGCCGAGCTGTCCGCCCTGGCCGATGCCATCGAGGCGCGTTTCAAGATTCAACTCAGTATCGTTTCCGGCGGTAATTCCGGTAACCTGCAGTGGGCGCTTAGCGGTGCCGACACCGGCCGGATCAATGATCTACGCCTGGGTGAATCGATCCTGCTGGGGTGCGAGACCTTACAGCGCCAGACGATCGATGGCCTGTACACCGATGCTATTAGCCTCATCGCCGAAGTGATTGAATCAAAGGACAAGCCTGCGCAACCCTGGGGTGAGATTGCACAAAATGCGTTTGGTGAGCATACCGTCATCCGCAAGCAGGGTACTATCGCGCAGGCAATTCTTGCCATTGGCCGGCAGGACATCGATCCCGATGGTCTCGAAGCACCGGACGGTATCGAGATACTCGGTGCCAGCAGCGATCATCTTATCCTCGATACCGGCGCCAGTTACCTGCCCGTCGGCTCCGAGCTACGCTTCCAACTCAACTATAGTGCCCTGACACGTGCCATGAGTTCACCCTTTGTCACACAGCACATAATGGGTGGAAACACCGAGTTAGTGAGCAATTATTTTTGAATAGACTAAAGGCCATAACAAGATACTCACCTTAATAAATCACAGATAGTTGATACATTGTTACGTTATTTTCTAATGGTGGGTGTCCAGGTAACAGGTTTATAAATGGATGATTGAAACAGCGATCTTAGCCCTGGCGACTTTCTTTGCAACAATTGGCCCAATCGATGTTGCTGCTGTATTTGCTGCACTGACGGCGACGGGAACGCAGGAATACAAGCGTTCAATGGCCATCCGCGCGACGTTGATTGCTTCTGTAATTCTGGTTGCTTTCGCCCTCATCGGAGAGCTTCTCTTATCTAGTCTTGGTATATCACTGGCTGCATTAAGGACGGCTGGTGGGATCTTACTGTTGTTAATGGGTATTGATATGGTGTTCGCGCGTTCATCCGGCGGTACTTCGACGACAGATGAAGAAGAGCGCGAGGCGATATCGAAACAGGATATATCTATTTTCCCGATCGCGACGCCACTCATAGCGGGACCGGGTGCGATGGGTGCGGCTATTCTATTGATGGCAAATACCGAAGGCGATCTAACACTGCAAGCCATTGTTGTTGCGTCGCTGCTTGCCATATTGCTTCTCACCGGAATCGCACTACTGCTTGCAAACAGAATTCACCGTCTTCTCGGTGTCACTGGCATGTATGTTATAAGTCGTATTTTGGGCGTTTTGCTGTCTGCATTGGCAGTTCAGTTCATTTTTGATGGTATTAAACAAAGTGGTATATTTGGAAATTGACTGCATACTTAAACCATCTTGCACATTAAGGGGTCAGACCCTTTTTACCCCATATTGACGCATGACAAGCATTAAGGGGTCAGACCCTTTTTACCCCATATTGACGCATGACAGCAGTCAATAATTCATAAATAAAACAATAAGATAGGTGTATCGTTAGTCAAACACCTCTTGTAATCACATTAATTCCTTATTATTTCACTCAGGTATTGATATTTGTCATATTGATACCCATATTAGTTAATTAGAGTTTGCTAATTATATGGCAGGCTCATGGCGTAACAAAACTGACAAGCAGGAGGTATTTACCATGGCTAGTCTGATTAATGGTTTTCCACACGATGGTGTTGTCACCATCAACCGAGTCATTCTCAAACCGGAATACAGCATCGATGACCTACAGGAACGTGTCGCCGTGCTCTGTGAGAACGTTAAAACCTACCATTCCGATACTGGTTTCGTCGGTGGGTTTGTTTGTCTGAACAGTGGTGCTATTTCCAATGAAGGCAGCACCATCGGTCAGGCAGTCGAAAGTGAGCTGAAGGAAAAAGAAGCGCTGGTTATTACCTTCTGGAAGACCTTCGAAGACCATGAAGAATCACACAAGAGCGAGACCTTCCAGCCACTGTTCAAAGAGGTGTTAGAGCTCTGTGAAAATGGCAACGAGGAAATAGCCTACGATATGCTCTGGTCTGGCGCGGCTTATAGTGCAGAAGACGCTGCCGCTGCGCAGGATGCCAAGGCGAAATATGCTGTTGGATAAAAAGAGTTATTTCTGAAACAGAAACGGGGCAGAGCGGCCCCGTTTTTTTTGTTCTCCTGATTGTCATTTTATTAATACCACAAGCCTGACACAGGATCCCTCAGGCTCCGACCCCTTTTATTCGTCAACACTGAAAAATAGCCATTTTTCACTGTTTCCTCGCAATGACGTGCGAGTCGAATTTTGTGGGGATCCCTCAGTCTCTGACCCAGTTTTTCGTTCAATAAATCGTCACTCCAATTATAAAGCTGCCTTTTATCACTCCGGCACCTTTACGCCTAATATATAAGGAATAGCTCAACTGTAGCGCGATTTAACACTAGACCAGATATCATCCAGCGTGCTGGCAGAGACGCCGCTTTGTTCACCTTATTCAAGAGAAAACTGTGTTCTGAACCTGCTTTTACGGGGTTCGTCTAAATGAATACATGGCACAAACCCCTGGCTCGTCATCGATTGTTGACATGACAGGTGTGGTTGAACGTCCGTAAAAAGTCAGGCGAATTGTGATTAGAGATGTTCCAGTATGACCGGGCATGGTTTGGAGAATAATATAGTGTGCTTTACTCTCAGGCCCACAACCAAAAGGATCAGTCTTGGTATTGTGTTTTTGAACTTTGTAAATGCTGGCTTCGCCATCTTTTTTGTCTAATGTGACAGTGTAGGTAACTTCATTTTCAATTGTAATTGTGGTGTCAGTTATTTTCAGGTTACCTATTCTAACTACCCCCATGCCATTATCCAGCCAGTATCCATTGTAGTTAGTTGCATTTGAAGTGGTACATGAAATCATCAAGACAATGGCAAGAATAAAAGAGAAATTGAATTTATTATTTTTGTACATGTTGTATTTTTCCAGATAATTATTTGCCTGTGTATCAGGCGGTCATTACTTTTTTGGAGGGATTAAATTTTAATCCCTCCGGCACCTTTTTTTGTTTTTTGTCGACCCTGCTTTTCTTCAGCTTATATTTAATGAAGATACATAATTATCTTGAAGTAGTAATAAGATCGTATTTGTTCCATTTGTAACGGACTTTTTTGTAATTGGCTGCGTTGATCTTGGTGATGGTTGAAACGGTTTTTGATACAGGATCCAGTTTAAATCTAGAGTAGTTGCCAATTTTTTTATAATGTTTTGCTTTCGTTACATAGACCCAGTAGTCAAGATAGAGGTTTGGTGTGCCGAATGAGGTGGTAATTGCTGCGTCAGGTATTCCATCAAAGTTAATATCGTCGAATGAAATATATCCAATGTCTCCTTCAAGAAAGGTGGTATCAGGTGAAATTTTAAGCTGATGTTTAATCCCGTTACGGGTGATTGTGATTGATTCAAGTAGCTTCTCATCATCGGCAAGTTTCCTGGTGACTAACTCAGCCGACATGGATAAATCACCTTGTTTTAAGTTACATTTATGTAGACCTTTGAACTCAATGTCACAGGGTTCAGCTTTGTATTCGGAGAAAATATTACCGGAAAAAACAGTTAAGCCAGAAGTAACAAGCATAACAACAGTTAAACGGATTTTCATTTTAGTATTCCTTATGGAATGAGGAAAAATTTTGCGCGACAGAGGTAGTCCTGCCGATCCAGTAATCCATTATATCCCCCGTTAACTCGTCGAGTGACGCTTCTCAAATTATCCTGGTCGGCTCGTTTATTAAGCTTTTTGTTATTCCAGAACCATATGCTCGCATCCAGAGCATACTTTGGTGTGGTAGAAAGTAATTTCTCATTACCTTTAACCAATAACTTTAACTTGGAATGAGCTGCATAAGCGGTGTAATTTTTTCGACCAGTAAGTTGTAGCAAGCCACGTCCTTTAAAACGTATACCATCACCTGGTTTGGTATTGCCCAAGTCTTTTCTACCTTGATAATCGGCCCCACTTGCAATTTCTTCGGTATACCTAAAAGATAGACTTTCATGCCCAACCTGGGCCAGGAAATGTGCCTTTCGCAATGGGGTATTGATAGAGTTTTTATCGAGGTTGGTACTAAATAATGGGTAGTAGGTATTAATGCGTGGCTTTGTACTGTGTGCCATTATCGCAGTAAAGGCATCTTTCGTTAGACCTTTTTGAGAGTGTTTTTTAAGAAGCTTGAGAGTAGCGCCTTTCGGGCCAGGATCTACCCGTCCATCTGGCGTAGAAAATTTACCTATTATTTTTTGGAATAACTTGATCGCATCGTAGGTTTTATCGCCAGCAACACCATCAACAGAAAGTCTGGCTGGAAGTTTAAAATCTTTATTCTGGGACAGGTTTAAGGCGGCCTGGATAACTTTTACATCTGGTTTTAAATTTTTTCCTTTTATTCCTACGCTATTTTTTATGCACATTTATATAGTCCTTTCAGTAGTCCATTTATTTGCAATATATAGAAGCATATAAATTCTTTAATTTAATGTCTATCTGCTGTTATGAGCATATGGTCACTGTTTCTAAGATATATGGACTAAGTGCGAAATTACGTGCTATTTATTATCAGTTATTTGTATGCTTTTCGACCACATTATTCATTTGATACCTATCGTTATGGAATTCGTCCCCTGAGTTACCTTGATAGAGTTATTTTGTAAAAGTATCTCAAATATGACTTACGATAGACTAAACTTGGAATCACCATCCCGGCTTATCTCAGGTAACATGATGAGCTATCCACAGCATCCCCCTTACCCTTTAGCCATTCATCACCTTCCGATATTCCTTTGGTGTTTTACCTGTCCAGCGTTTAAAGGCACGGCTAAAGGCGCTTTGATCTGAAAAGCCGAGCAGGAAGCCGACTTCGGCGAGTGAGAGTTCACTGCCGGTTAATTTGTTTTTGGCAAGCTCAGCACGCACTTCATCCAGCAGATCGGCAAAGGCGAGCTTGTGTTCATCCAGTCTGCGTTGCAGGGTGCGGGCACTCATGTTGAGTCGGCTGGCGATGTTGTCGCGGTGTATTTCACCCCCGTGCAGGTCGCGCACGATCTCGCGGCGTACCTGCCCGACAAAGTCATCTGGCATGGGTCGCTTTTCCAGTAGCAGGCGGGCGTGTTCATCCAGTACCTTTAACAGGTTTTCATCGGCGCTGGGCAGGGGGGTATGCCAGTCATCGATGTCGATGACAAATTCACCGGCTGGTGTTTCGAATTGCACGGGGGCCTTGAAAAAATCGGCATACACATGTGGATCGGCCGGACTGGCAAAGGGAAAGCGAACCATTTTCGGCGCCCAGTTTTCATCGAGTAGATGACGCACGCGTGAGGCGTAGATGGTAAAGACAAATTCATAGGTGGGTACAGGCAGGGTGCCCGCCACGGGCAGCATGCGTAATGTGACCGCGTCCTTTTGCCGGTCAATCTCCCAGCCGATCCAGGTGTTGAGCAGCAGCATATAACGAGTGAAATTTTCCATCGACTGGCCAAGAGTGCTGGCATGCACGGTGAGGTAGTCCAGGCATTGATAGTCACCCACTTTGACCAGCCGGCCAGCGCGCATAGCCAGGTGCGGGTCGGCCGACATCTGGTAGGCGGTCTGCCAAAAGTGGCGCATTTGCTCAAAACTGACCTCGCCATCCGGGTCTTCGGCCACCGCCCGCTCAAGCCCTACCGTTTCCAGCAGTTTATCGGTGTCCACACCAATGGACTCGCAGGCACGAAGCACCATTCGCGCGGTAATAGTGGTATTTCTGTGTTCAACCAAGGGCCGGTCCTCCCCTTTTTTGCATTTTGTCTCCAGCGGCCAAAAAGCTGGCCGGTTCGGTCAATAAAGCCTTGCGGCGTCGGGCTAAGCTATTCAACAGTTGAACGAACTACTGAGTTTTTAACAGATTAACCAAGCGAATATCAAGGAGATAAAAAATGAAAAAGATAAGCACCCTTATATTAACCGGTCTGATTGCCCTGACAGCGGCCTGTAGCGACAAGGAAATCGGTGTCACTCAGTTCCCCGCAGGCAAGGTTCAAATCGTCCATCGTGCGAATGACATGAAATGGCGTCCCTGCCCACCCACACTACCAAAGAACTGTGAAATCGCCGTGCTGGAAGGCCACCCTAAAAAACCCAATATGTTCACGGTACGTTTCAGAACATCCGGTGAAATGTTTATGCCTGCGCATACCCATCCAAAGGATGAGCGTGTGACCTTATTAAAAGGCAAGGTGGCGGTGGCCTTTGGTCTGAATGCCACGCGTGCAGATGCCACTGAGTTTGGCCCCGGCGATTTTTATATCAATGCCCGCCACGAAGTACACACCGTCTGGATTGAAAAAGGCAGCATTCTGCAAATCACCGGTATCGGCCCCTGGAGTGCCGACTTTGTAAATAAAAAATAACACCTACCGAATCATCATAGGAGAGAGAACCATGAATTTTAATAATATGCTAAGCACTCAGCTGGTCGGTGCAGAGAATACCGAAGTCGTCGTCAGCAAAGTCACCGTGCCACCCAATACCACACTACCCAAGCACTGGCACCCCGGCGAAGAGTTTGCCTATATATTAGAAGGCTCACTCACCCTCTGGCAGGAAGGCAAGGAAGAAGAAGTGTATCGACAAGGTGAAGTGGGCGTGGTGCCTTACAAACAGAACCACACCATCTCAACCCAGGAAGAAGGCGTCACCGTACTTGTGTTTCGTGTCCATGAACTGGGACAGCCAGAGCGTACATTGATGAACTAGAAAAGTTTTAAAGGGCTATGTTTGCCATGGCTAATGCTGTTTGATAAATCGTCATATAAATAATCCCCCTCTCCTACTAGGAGAGGGCAGGGGTGAGGTGAAAGGGTGAGGGGAAATCAAAAATCACCATTTTTGACAGGCGGTCTCATACATGAAACAGCGTCTTTGTTCTACCTTTCTTGTTTGTTTATCAGTTGAGTTGAAAATAGAAAACGTGGTCTGTCCCCTATTACTACTGGCAGAAACACCTCTTTGCTCACCTTCCTCAAGTGCCTTGATGAGTAACTCGTGTTGTTTTACTTCCCATCAACCGACCAGTGCGGCCCGTCTATCTTGGTGAATTTGGCTTTTACTACACCGTATGTTTTACCCACGGCATGTAACTCGGTATTGCCATTATGACTTTGTCCCTGACCACCGTGCTTAGGCATGGACTTGATGACAACTTCCTTACCAAGTTTGTTTTTGATCTTGAGATCACCAGTCCAGGTGATGGTCCAGTCAATGGCTTTGCCCTTGATATGATTTGAAGTGAGGCTGGGTTGATAGGCAATTCTGGCGGCAGTGACTATCTCCTGCGCACCTTTTTTTGAAGCAACCGCATTTCCATGATCCCAGGTAATATCTACACCCGTTTTGGCAGGTACTTTGTCAGCCGTCACCAGTCCCTTGGCCACCTTCCATGCCCAGTGCATTACATAGGCGCGGTTCTCACTGCGGCGAGTCGTGGAAATTTGAATACTGGCACCGGCATCTTCAAGCGCCTTCTTAAAAGCCTTGATATTGGCCTGAAATGTCGCATCCAGTTTGTCGATGCTGGTGCTGTTAGAAAAAGCCGGTTTACCCTGATTGGCCGTCCACCAGTTTTGGCCACTCAAATTCTTTTTAATCGCTATCTTTGCTGCAGGTGTTGCCATTTGTTCTCTCCCTGATGTTGATTATGGGCAGGTGCGTTCCACGTCATAGCCCAGATAATAATAACCAGACCAGATGGGTTTCTGTTTAAAAGGTTCGGATGGCCAGACATCAAAACTGAGCCCTTCACTGGTGGCGCACATAGAAAATTGTTCTGGTTTTCCATCACCATCAATGTCCGCTAGCACATGTTCATTTTTCACTTTGGCATTGGCCACCTTTGCCACAATACCAATGGCCGTGGCAAAAGCTGTGCTGGATTTAATTTCATAAAAAGACAAACCCTGCGACGCATTATGTTCACGACGATCATCTGCCAACGGCCCACAGGATTTTTCATTCGCCGGGCCAGTGATGGTGGCAGACGCCACCGCCTGTGGTCCATCCAATGTCACAACAAATAGCTCGGTCCCATTCGATAAACCCTTTTTGGTTACCGCAAAGCAGTTGCTATCGAGCCAGCCAATCACAGGCAGCTTAGCGCCAGCATTAGCGAAAAAGGTGGGTGCGAAAAAATAACCACCAGCCACAATGGCAATAAAAAGAAATGAAACAAACCCCAAACGAGATTTCATAGGCAAGCCCTGTGCAAAATAAACATCCTGGTCATGATCAGAAGAACGTAATTTAATATATATAGAATAACCGCGCTATCTCTTCTTTTAGCTAAGAATCAATCTATGTAAGAGAACACTAATGCTGTTCAATAAATCATCACTCCAATAAGCCCTTTCTATTAGTTCCCTCTCCCCTTGGGGGAGAGGGTTAGGGTGAGGGGCAATCAAAAACATCGTTATCTCTACCGGACTACCATCCAATAATCACCCTCCTTCAAGGACAAAATTGTCGGAAACAATTTTGGACAACCGTTGTGCGGGTTGCCCGACGGGTGAGCCATAGGGACGTGGCGAATCATGGGGTAGATACCATCTCCCTACATCGATCACAAGCGTGTTAACACACCTGAGGTTGATAGGGTTGCTGGTGTTTTAAAACACCAAAACAGATATGTACCAGTTTTCTCATACCGGCACATAAGGCACTCATTCTTACCTTGTTCATGCAGCCTCATTTCATCGATGAACGGGCTTGGACGCCAATCAAAACTATAAACACACTGAAGATATGTGGGAGGAGCAGTTTCATTCTTGTCTGTCGTGTTACGCCAGCAAAGCCGGGCTGCCTGTTAAAGAGAATGTGAATTAAACGTGGTCTGTCCCTGTTTCCCTGTTTCCCTGCTGTTTCCCTGTTTCCCTGTTTCCCTGTTTCCCTTAATTTATTCAAATTCTCTATTCAGGATATAAGATAGATCAGCGTATTAACTGATGATGATCAATGAAGTTTTTATATACCTGTGTATCATAAATGCTGCAGCAGTGGTGTGTTCATTTAGACGAAACACATTCAATCTCTGACTTGTTTTTTTAGGGCGTGTTGTTCCTGAATGTGTTCGCGATGAGGGAGAGCGTGGTGTATGTTGAATATTTATTCGTACCGAGCATTTTCTTCCTTATTACAATGATGTGATGAAAACACAAAGGGACGAATATCCTGTTAACAATCAAAAAATTGTGCAGTTGAAATGCACAGATCAAATGGCTGGTGTCCTGGTAGAAAGATATGGTTTATCAAAGTATACATACAGGAGTGAAAAATCATGATGCCACATAAGTTAAATATTATATTTATTGTGTCCATGCTTGGCGCCATCGTCTTGCATGGCTGTGGTGGAGGCGGCGGCGGGGGTGGTAGCAGCGAAAGTGATACCACTGCACCAACAGGTACAGCTTCGGCTACAATCCGGCCTTTCTCCGACAGCAATAACATTGTTATCAGTTTTAATGAAACAATGGACACCGCAATCGGTAGTTTCACGCTTGGTGGCAGTATGGCGGCGGAAAGTGACGGTGGTATATGGTCAGCCGAAAGCGACACCCTGACAATTTCGCCTGCAGATGGAGCCTGGGTAAGCGGAATGGATCGAACCCTGACCATCAATGCTCGTGATCTGGCTGGCAACCCGGCCACCACCATCAGCCTGATGCTGGATGTGTATGCTGGAACATTGTATTTCGTCAGCAGCAATGCGGCGGATGATTCAGGTGATGGCCTGACACCCGCAACAGCCAGGCGCAATATATATGGCGCCATCAGTGCCGCAACAGGTCCAGCTGTCGTAGTGGTCAATGGTGGCAGTTATCCAACAGATTCAAGTAATGCCCTGACACGTATTGAAATGAAAGACCAGGTTTCACTTTATGGTGGCTACAGTGCTGACTTTAAAACGCGAAACACGAATACCAACGCCAGCAGTATTACCAATGCATCAACAATAGAATCTAATGCCTTTGGCACCGTTACAGTTGGTGACAGCATAATGAATCCTGCCGTTATTGATGGTTTTACTATTTACGGTCCTTCTGTTGTGGGCAATGGTTCTGAGGATGCCTCGGCGATTGTTAGTAATGGAAACGCAGTTATCCAGAACAATGTACTTGTCGGTGGTGTACATAGCGGTTCGGGAACCTGTGCGGCTATTGTTAGTAGTGCTCAAATTTTAATATACCGTAATACGATCCGCAGTGGTGGCACCTGTTCAAATGGATTTCTCGTTTCTGTCAGCGGTACATCTACAGTAGATATTCGTTATAACCGTATTAGCCTGGAATCAAGCAGGTTTACAGCCATTCTTATGACAAATACTAACGGTGCGATGGTTATAAATAATCTGATCAGTACAAACGTTACCAGCAGTAACTCGGCAGGTATGCAATTATGGGTATCAAGCAATTCCATTGTTCGCAACAATACGTTTTACAGTAACGGCAGTTCGACTTACGGTATTTATATCTCTGGAGGTGGAACAGGCAATGCTTTGATCCAGAATAATCTTATCTATACAGGCGCCGGCGCAAACTCATATTGCATTTATGAACACGATACGGCGGGTAGTCCTGCGGCAGTTCAAAATAATGGATTGTTTGGTTGCAGTATAAAATACCGAGACAATGGATCAGGTTGTGGTGGAGGTATGGATTGTGACCTCGCACAACTTAATACGCTTGGGGATATGACTGTGGATAATAACGTAGATGACGATCCCTTGCTGGTCGACCTGGATGGCGCTGATAATGACATCAATACACTGTCAGATAACAACTGGCACTATAGTGTGTTATCACCGACTTCGCTGACGGCAGGGGGACTGAATGGTATTGATGAGAGTTGGGATTTTACCGATGACTTCGAGGGCATCAGCCGTCCTGCTTCTGGCAGTCCCTGGGCCATAGGGGCATATGAACCCTGAACCGATCAGTAAACCGGGTGTATTATGAGTTGGTCCCTTTAGTTGAAAGTATGCTGGGGTTACATTAGGGCCTGAACTCTTGATTCCGGTTTTCTATGAACAATCCATATTCTCTATCTCAATTAGGCTGGAAACATTTTTTCCAGCAGCAGCTTTCACTTGAAGAGTGGGAGGCCAATACCCTTGCCAGGGTGGTCGGTGTCGAGCGCTCGGTCATCCACTTACTCACCACGGCAGGGAAACAATCGCTAACCGTGACTACACATATGCCCGCCATCGCGGTGGGTGACTGGTTACTGCTGGATGAACAGGGCCGGTTTCATCGCCTGCTGGATCGCAACAGCTTATTTTCCCGTAAGGCGGCGGGCACAAAAGTGTCGACACAGCTCATCGCCGCCAATGTCGATACCGTGTTCATTGTCAGCTCTCTGAACCAGGACTTTAACCTGAATCGTTTTGAACGCTACCTGGCACTGGCAAATGAAACAGGGGTGACACCGGTCATTGTCCTGACCCGGCTGGATCTGTGTGACCATCCCGAGGACTATCTTGCAAAGCTTCATGCATTAGATCCCTCCCTTGCCGTGGTGATGGTCAATAGTCTGGACCCGCAAAGTGTCGAGCAACTAAAAGCCTGGTGCACCACGGGGGAGACCGTGGCATTACTCGGCTCCTCGGGGGTGGGCAAGTCAACCATTATCAATTCCTTACTGGGTTCAAACATACAGTCGACCCAGTCCATACGCGAAGATGATGACAAAGGCCGTCATACCACCACCCAACGCTCCATCCACTTTCTCCCCAGCGGGGGCTTACTGCTAGACACCCCGGGAATGCGAGAACTTCAGATAGCCGCTTGCGAACACGGCATCGATGAAACCTTTTCTGAAATCGTTGAGCTTGCGACTGGGTGTAAATTCTCAGACTGC